>Ga0308171_1000557_pt1 | contig 74619 bp, 63 predicted proteins | sample PhyGR1_FD_202135 | JGI IMG/M metagenome (GOLD analysis project Ga0308171, IMG submission 202135) | Phyllosphere microbial communities from UC Gill Tract Community Farm, Albany, California, United States - DLSLSG.R1 | ecosystem: Host-associated > Plants > Phyllosphere > Unclassified | place: USA...
GGCGGCGGCCCAAGCGTCATCCACCGCCTCCGCGAGCAGTGCTGCCAGATCCAGCGGTTCGAATCGGTAGGTCTGCGCCTGTGCAGAGGCGAGACTGACGAAACTCTCCGCCATGCCGAGGGATGTACGCGCATATTTTTCGACCCGCGTGAGCAATTCCGGCAGCGGCATCAGGTCGGGGTACTCACGCTTGATCTCCAGCAGCGTCAGGATCGACGCGTTGGGTGAGCGGATGTCGTGCGAGATGAAGTGGAGGGCCTGATCGCGCTGCTGGATCGCCAGATGCAGATCCGTCAGATCCACCAGCGTCACCAGCCAGCCAGGGCCGGCGGTGGACTCGGACTTGGTGAAGCCCTTGCACATCAGCAGCAGGGTGCGCCCCTGGCTGTCCAGCCCTTTCATTTGCGGTGCAAGCTGTTCCATGCATGCACCGTCCACCTGGATCAGCGGCTCGCCCGTGTCGACGTTCCGAAGGCTGTGCAGCAAGTGACAGATGTTCTGCCCCAGAGGATGCGGGGCCTGCAAGGTGGCTGTGTAGCGCAGGGCCGCGGCATTCGCCAGCGTGACGGTTCCGGCTCCATCGCACACGAAGATCGGCGAGGGCAACTGGTGCAGGCTTTCGCTGACGAATTCATGCAGTTCCCGCAGCTGCTGCGTGGCCATGTCGACGGCATTGATCTGGCGGTCCAGAAAATCGCCCGAGGGCTCGGTCACGCCGACCACGACGCCCATCCCCGCGGAACTGGTGGCGTGCAGACCTTCCTTACGCAGCGACTGCATTTCCAGGCGCAGAAAGTGCGCTGCTGCGCTAAGGCGCCGCCAGCTCCAGAGCGGGTAGGTGAGCAGCAGGCCGATCAGCCCCGCTGCCGGCGACAGCTGCCAGCCCGTGAGCGCAGGGCTGGCCAGGGCTGCCGACAGGGTGACGAGAAAGAGGCCGGCCGTCGTCAGCAGCGCCGCCGAGGGGCCCAATAGGAGCACGGCCCATAGCGCGGCCACCACGGGCAGCACGCAAAACAAGGTGTTCCACCGGGCCGCAGCGGGCTCCACGCGAATGCCCTGCAATTCACCGTTCAGCACATGGGCGAGTGTCTCCACCCCGGGCACCCGCCGCGCCGTGGGGTGCACTGGCGCGGCGAACATGTCGCCCACACCGGTGGCCGTGGCGCCCACCAGGACGTACTTGTCCCGGAACGCATCCGCGGGGACCTTGCCTTTGAGCACGTCGACGTAGGAATAGGTGGTGAAGGGCTTGGAGCCCGCCGCGAAGGGAATGATGCGCAGAAATTCCTGGTTCCAGCCTGTGTCGCCGTTGGCCATGGGGTGCGAGGGGCGGCGACAGGTGGGCAGGTCGGCGCCTTCCGCGCACCGCATCGCCACGCTGAAATGCGGCCAGGGGGCATCCGCGGAGCCGCTCAGCAGATAGAGACTGCGTGTCAGGCCGTCGGCATCCACGTTCACGCTGACGTGGCCCAGCTGGCTGGCGCTGCGGGCATAGCGCTCCAGGGGCAGGTCGGCCCGGCCCCCTTGCGGCTGTGGGTCCAGGACGACCGGAAGCACGACGCGTCCCGACGCCCGGATGGCCTGGGCCAGCAGCACATCGTCTCCAGGGTAATCCGCGTCGGGCTCCTGAAAGATGATGTCGATGCCGACGGCGCGTGGAGACTGCTGGGAGATTTTCGAGAGCAGTTCGGCGTGCAGCGCGCGGCGCCAGGGCCACCGGCCGATGGCTTGCAGGCTGCGGTCGTCGATGGCCACCAGCACGATGTCGGGATGCGCTGGCGGCGCCAGAAGGCGCAGACTGGCGTCCTGGATGGGGAAATTCATCCGGTCCAGGTTGCCGGGCGCGCTGAGCCAGATCACCAGCGAGAGGAGGGCCACGGAGAGCAGCCCCCATTCCCGGCGGCGTAGCTGGGTGCGCAGCAGCGCGCGGGTGGTCGTCATGTGGCAGGGTATGCCGGGGTCGGAGGGCCGCGTCTCACGGACGCGTGAGAGGCTGGCCGTCGGACGCGGTCACGGGCAGGCCCGTGCCGCTCTGGACGGCCGCGGGCACGCTGAAGCTACGGGCGCTGGAGAAGCTGCTTTGCAGGCCGGAGGGATCCATCACCTTGATGCGAACCTGATAGCGACCGGCCGGCAGTTCACTCGACGCCCATGCGGGCTGCGACAGGTGCGTATCGACCAGCGGCTGACTGAAATCTCCGTTCGCCGACACCTGGAGTTGGAACGTCTGCCCCGGCTCGCCTGCCCAGTAGAGGCGTGCGCCGCCGCCCGAGTCATCGGCCACCTGCAGCGAAGCAGCGCTCAGCGGCGCAGGGGCTTCGCCAACCACGACCCGCTGCGGCTTGGCATAGGGGCCGATGTCCGGCGTGCCGTCCGGCAAGTCGCGTCCGCTGGCCGCGCGCCAGAAATACGCTCCCGGCGGCACCTGGGCGATGGTGGTCCGGCATTCCGCCAGCCGATCGGCGTGGACCAGCGGTTGCGTGAAGGACGGGTCGGAGGCGAGCTGGATACGGTAGAAGTTTGCTCCATCGACCCCGGTGCAGCGCAGCTCGCCCTGCTTGCGGTCCACCGTGCCGCCAGGGGCGGGCGACTGGTACAGCGGCGGAACGGGCTGGGTCTTGACGGTGATGGATTGCACCGCTGCGCGGCCCAGGATCCCTGCATCGTCCACGCCGCGCACCGAAAGGTAGTAACTGCCATCGGGCAGCCCGGACCACCGGCTCGTCGGGGTGTCGGAGCGCTGGCTTCGCACGACCTCAGTGAATTGGGAGTCCCGCGCCAGCTGCAGCTGGTAGGCAGATGCGCCGGCCAGAGGCGGCACCGACACCGCGAGCATTTCTGCGTCTTGCCAGGTCGTAGGCAGCAGAGAAAGATCTGGCGCGGGCAGCAGCGGCCTGACCGAGCTCAGCTGGCCGTTGGCCGCCACCGCAACGCCCTGGCCCGGTTGCAGCGTCACGGCCTGCGCCTGAGACTGCGTCTTCGAAGCCAAGGGCGTGGAGGCAGCGGTGGCCGGGTTCGACGCCGCCGCTGCGTGCAGCGTGACCGACCCCTGGTCGACGGAGGTGGTGGCTCGGCCCGACGCGGCCAGGTCCACGGTGAATTGCGTACCTCGCACGCTGGTGGTGGCCGTCGGCGTGCGCACGTCGAAGCGGCGGGCGGGGTCGGTCTGCGGGGCCACGGACGATTCCACCCCGCCGCCTCGCAGATCCAGCACCGATTGCACGCTGCCGGCGCGGCCGCGTCGGCGCAGCTGCTGTAGCTGCACATCGGAATCGGCCCGCACCCGAATCACGCTGCCGTCTGCCAGCCGCAGGGTGACGAAAGCGTCCGGGCCGACCTGCAGGCGGGTGCCCTCCGCCAGTCGGTCTCCGGTGGCCGGCGCGGCCCGCGCCGCGGAACCTGCGGCCGGCACGACGGCCACGGCACCCCGGGTGAATTCGACGGTCGCGGTTTCGGCGGGCAACAGCCGGGACGGTATGCGCAGCACGGATCCGGGCCGCAGCCGGCGCGGGTCGCGGATCTGGTTGAGCGTGCCGAGCGCCGTCCAAGCGCGCCGGTCGTCCGCATAGCGCCGCGACAGCGCTTCAAGCGTGTCGCCGGGCTGGATGATGTGCTGGATGTCCGTGACCGGCGGCAAAGTGGTGGCCGGGTCCGCAATGCCCTGCGCCTGGGCGCCGCCTGCCTGGGCCGCCATGGCGGTCGTGCAGCCAGCCAGCACACAGATGGCCGCCAGCCATATCGCGCCCGGGGGGGACGCCGGCGTGTTGGATCGCTCGGCCCAGCGCTGGCACGGACGCATGGTGATCATGCAGTAGGCGCTGAGCGGGCCGACGCCGCGGATTCCGTCAGACCGTTCCCACCCGCTTCTTCCGGCCGCGGGCTCACGGCTTCGAAGCGGTATCCCACGCCATATACGGCGGTCACGATGTAGCCGTTCGAGGGCCGCAGCTCGAGCTGCGAACGCAGTCGCGAGATGTGGGTGTCGAGTGACCGCGAGATCACGTCGGCACTTTGACCCCAGATGATTTCGCGCAGGTGGTCGCGCGACAGCAGCCTGCCGGCATTCTGGAAGAGGAACAGCGCCAGATCGTACTCACGGTTCTTGAGCTCCACCGGACGGCCGGAAATCAGCAGAGTGCGCGAATCCGGGATGAACCGGTAGGGGCCGAACTCCATCGTGGCGCTGGATACGGCGGGGTAGGCCCTGCGCAGCAACGCAGTGACGCGTGCCGTCAGTTCGCCCACGCGAATGGGCTTGATCATGAAGTCGTCGGCCCCACTGCCCAGGCCTTCGATGATGTCGCGCTCCTCGTGCCGGCTGGTCACGAACAGGATGGGCAAGTTCGGGCCGACGTTCTCGCGCACCCACCGAACAACGTCGGGCCCGTTGGTGTCGGGCAGTTGCCAGTCGACGATCAACAGATCGAAGGTCTCCCGTCTCAGGTCCTTCATCAGCGCCGCACCGGTCAGGTGCGCGCGGAAAGCATGCCCCATTCCCTCGATGGCACGACGAAACAGTTCCAATTGGAGCGCATCGTCCTCTAACGCTACTATGCGCATGTGTTTTCCTACAGAGATTGCTTGGAAACCAGTATAGAAAACGTTAACCCGCCAGATGGAATTGTTACCAAGATATTAACGGTTGTTCACCTTTGTGCTGCAGCGTCGGTAAGTTTTAAGCTAGTGTTTGCAACATACCAAATGTCAACTGCGCACGCGGGCAGGCCCAGCGTTGCGGCGGCGCGACGTCGACCGATGGCGCGCCGCGCCGCTCTCGAAGCTGAAGATCGGACCGCCCTGCCCAGCGACCCGGAAAACGACCTCAGGCAGAGGCTCAGTTGCTGGCGGTTTGCAAGCTGTGCAGTGCCAGCTCGACGTCTGTTTGGCTCGCGTCGGGCGCCAGGGCGACTTGCTCGGACAGCGCGTTCAGGGTGCCCAGGACGTCGGGGTCCTTCTGAAGTCGCGCGATGCACTGGCCAGCGCCCTTGGGGTCCGCAAAGCCCGTGCTCTGCAGCAACGGCCGTCCGTCCGCGGACACCAGCTTGAAGTAGAACCGGCCATCGGCCTCGCGGTACTGCTTGAACGTCGGCAATCCAGCGGCCCGGGCGGCTTTGGGACGTGCGGGTGAAGACGTCTGCGTGCGCAAGCTGCGCAGGCCCACCGCGCCCCGAAGTTCCCGCATGAAGGGCGTGGCCAGCGCCCGTGCGCGCTCGGCGCCGGCCAGCAGGATGTCTTCGATGCGGGCCGGATCGGCCATCAGCGCCTCGTAGCGCTCGCGCATGGGGGCGGCCACCGCGTCGATGCGCTCGAACAACGCCTGCTTGGCGTCGCCCCAGGCAATGCCTTCCGCATAGCGCTGGCGCAGTGCCTCGGTTTCCTCGGGCGCGGCGAACGCCTGGTAGATCTGGAACAGGGCGGAGCCCTCCGTGTCCTTGGGCTCGCCCGGTGCACGGGAGTCGGTCAGGATGCCCGCGATGAGCTTGCGCAGCTGTTCGCGCGGCGTGAAGAGCGGAATCGTGTTGTCGTAGCTCTTGCTCATCTTGCGGCCATCCAGGCCCGGCAGGGTGGCGACATGGTCGTCGATGGCTGCCTCCGGCAGCACGAAATGTTCGCCGTAGAGATGGTTGAAGCTCGAGGCCATGTCGCGCGCCATCTCGATGTGCTGCACCTGGTCGCGACCCACGGGCACCTTGTGCGCCTTGAACATCAGGATGTCCGCGCCCATCAGCACCGGGTACATGAACAGCCCGGCGGTCACGCCGTCGTCGGCCTCGCGGCCGGCGGCCAGGTTCTTGTCCTGCGATGCCTTGTAGGCGTGGGCGCGGTTGAGTACCCCCTTGCCCGTGACACAGGACAGCAGCCAGTTCAACTCGGGAATCTCGGGGATGTCGGACTGGCGATAGAACACCACCCGCTGAGGGTCCAGGCCCGCTGCCAGCCAGCTCGCCGCGATTTCCAGGGTGGATCGCTGGATGCGCACCGGGTCCTCGCACTTGATGAGCGCGTGGTAGTCGGCCAGGAAGTAGAAGCTCTCGACCCCCGGGCGCAGGCTGGCCGCCACCGAAGGGCGGATGGAACCGACGAAATTACCCAGATGGGGCGTGCCGGTGGTGGTGATGCCGGTCAGGAAACGCGTGGTGCTCATGGAATCTCAGCGCAGGAATGAAAGGGCAGGTGCTGCGGCGGGGCCGCTGCAGCCGGGGCAAGAAGGAAGGTGGCCGGTCAGCGCAGCAGCGCGGTCAGGGGGCTGACGAGCAGGTTGATGATGCTGTAGCCCAGCGACATCAGGGGCCGCAGCCAGATCGCGCCGATCACGCCCGCGACGACCAGCGCCAGCACGATGAAAAAGCCGTAGGGCTCGATGCGCGACACCCAGTGCGCCTGCCGCCAGGGCAGCAGGCCGACCAGGATGCGCCCGCCGTCCAGCGGCGGCAGCGGAAACAGGTTGAAGGCCCACATCACCAGGTTGACCAGAATGCCCGCGCGGGCCATTTCGGTGAAGAAGCGTTCGTCCACGCCCAAGCCGACCAGCGCGACCAACACCACCGCCCAGAGGACGGCCTGGAAGAAGTTGGTGGCGGGGCCGGCCAGCGCCACCCAGATCATGTCGCGCTTGGGGTTGCGCAGGTGGCCGAAGTTCACCGGCACCGGCTTGGCGTAGCCGAAGAGGAACGCGCCGGAGGTGGCGAAGTACAGCAGCAGCGGCATCAGCACCGTGCCGATGGGGTCGATGTGCTTGAGCGGGTTGAGCGTGATGCGCCCCATCATCTGCGCGGTGGTGTCGCCGAAATGGCGGGCCGCGTAGCCATGCGCCGCCTCGTGAATGGTGATCGCGAAGAGCACCGGCAGCGCATAGATGAGAACGGTTTGGATGAGGTTCGAGAAGTCCACACAGGCATTGTCTCAGAGCGCGCGTTCCGCTTTCCGCTGCGAGGCAGGGGAACCCCTCGTACCGCAGTGCAGCAACTCTGCCTACGATGGCGACTTGTTTCCAAATGAAACTACGCTGGGTGTCCAGGGCGGCGCTAACGCCCACCCGGTGTCTTCGAGGACGGACTTGCTATGGCTTGGGGTGGTTTGAGAATCGGCACGCGTCTGGTGCTGGCATTCGGCACGTTGGTTTTGCTGGTCGCCGTGCTGGTGGCGGTGGGTCTCGGCGACATCGCCGGGGCGCGGGCGGCGCACGAGGCGGCGCTGCAATCCGTCGCGGCCTTGCCGGATCCGGCGCAGCGGGCACCGCTCGAGCGCGCGATCACAGCGGCGCAGCAGGAACTGTCGGGCATGCGTGCATGGCTGCTGGGCCTGGGGCTGGCGGTCTGTGTGGCGGCCGGGGTGGCCTTCGTGCTGCTGCGCCGCGGCATCGTGGCGCCGCTGGAGCAGGCCATTCTGATCGCCGAGACGGTGGCGGCGGGCGACCTGAGCCAGGAATTCAGCTCCGACCTGCAAGGCGACTTCGGCCGGCTTCTGAGCGCGCTCGGCACCATGGAGGACACGCTCACCGACCTCGTCGCCGGCATCAAGCAGTCCAGCGATGCGATTGCCTCCAGCGCGGGCGAGATCAACGCCGGCAACGGCGACCTGGCACGCCGCACCGGCGAGCAGGTGGCGTCGCTCGCCGACACAGCCGCCAGCATGGACCAGCTCACCGCCACCGTGCGGCAGAACGCCGAGCGCGCACGCTCGGCCAGCGGCCTGGCGGTGACGGCATCGTCCACCGCGGAGCGTGGCGGACAGGCGGTGGGGCAGGTGGTGCAGACCATGCAGGCCATCAGCGGCAGCTCGCGCAAGATCGTGGACATCATCCAGGTGATCGAGGGCATCGCCTTCCAGACCAACATCCTCGCGCTCAACGCGGCGGTGGAAGCGGCGCGGGCGGGCGAGCAGGGCCGCGGGTTCGCCGTGGTGGCGACGGAGGTGCGCAACCTCGCGCAGCGCAGCGCGGTGGCCGCCCGCGAGATCAAGGGCCTCATCGATACCTCGGTGGACCAGGTGCACAGCGGCACCCAGCTGGTGGACGCCGCAGGCCGCACCATGCAGGACATCGTCGAATCTGTGGGTCAGGTCAGCACGCTGCTCGGCGAGATATCCGAGGCCCTGCATGCGCAAAGCGATGGCATCGCCCACGTGAACCAGTCGGTCGCCGAGATGGACGGGGCCACGCAGGAGAACGCGGCGCTGGTGCACCAGGCCCAGCGGGCGGCCGAGGCGCTGGACAGCCGCGCGGCGGAACTCCAGCGCGCCGTGGGTGCGTTCAAGCTCGACTGACGGCAGGCGCCGCAAGCCGGCCAGGCAGTCCAAGCAGTCCGGGGCGAACGCCCGGTGCCTACAGCCCCAGCGCGCTCAGGCTACCCCGGCCTTCTCGCACCACCTGCGCCTCGCCGCCGTCGCCCATGGGCGTCAGGTCGATCACCGTGGTGGGCTCCTGCGGGCAGGCCCCGGCATCGACGATGCCGTCGAGCAGCTTCTCGTAGCGCGCCCGGATCTCCTGCGGGTCGTTGAGCGGCTCCGTTTCACCTGCCGGGATCAGGGTGGTCGCCAGCAGCGGCGCCCCGTGCAGCTCCAGCAACAGCTGCAGGCCCTTGCGGTCCGGCACGCGCAGGCCGATGGTCTTGCGCGATGGGTGGCTGACCCGGCGCGGTACTTCCTTGGTCGCCTCCAGGATGAAGGTGTAGGGCCCTGGCGTGCCGAGCTTGAGAAGGCGGTACTGCCGGTTGTCCACCCGGGCGTAGTTGGCCAGCTCCGACAGGTCGCGGCACAGCAGCGTGAGGTGGTGCTTCTCGTCCACCTGGCGAATGCGGCGCAGGCGGGTCACGGCGTCTTTGTCGTCCAGGTGGCAGACCAAGGCGTAGCTGGAGTCCGTCGGCACCGCCAGGATGCCGCCCTGTTGCAGCAGCGTCGCGCCCTGCTTGATCAGGCGGGGCTGCGGATTCTCGGGGTGTACTTCGAAATATTGGGCCATGGGCTTCGCTTTCAGGCGGCCGGCCGGATCCGGTCCGCCAGCAGTTCCCAGACGGGCGTGAGCTGACCCGGCAGGCCGGGCAGCGCGCCCAGATCGGTGTGGGATTCCTCGGGGCTGTGGAAGTCGCTGCCCCGCGAGGCGGCCAGGCCGAATTCCTGCGCCATGGCGGCGTAGGTGACGTATTCGGCGGGCGAATGGCTGCCGGTGACCACCTCCACCCCCCGGCCGCCGTGTTGCTTGAATTCGGAGAAGAGCGCGTACTCTTCGTTGGCGGTGAACTTGTAGCGGGCCGGATGGGCGATGACCGCCATGCCCCCGGCCTCCGTCACCCAGCGCACGGCGTCGCCCAGCGCCGCCCAGCGGTGCGGCACGTAGCCCGGCTTGCCCTCCGTGAGGTACTTGCGGAAGACCTCCGGCGTGTCGCGGCACACGCCCGTTTCCACCAGGAAGCGGGCGAAGTGGGTGCGCGAGATCAGTTCCGGATTGCCCACGTATTTCAGCGCGCCCTCGTAGGCGTCACGAATGCCGACCTGGGCCAGCTGGCGCGACATCTCCTGCGCGCGTTCCCCGCGCCCGCCGCGCGTGGCCGCCAGCCCGCTCGCCAGCTGCGCGTCATCGGGGTCGAAGCCCAGGCCGACGATGTGCACCGTCGTGCCGGCGAAGGTCACCGAGATTTCGGTGCCGGTCAGGTAGGCCATGCCCAGCGCCCGCGCCGCCGCGGCGGCGCGATGCTGGCCGCCGATCTCGTCATGGTCGGTCAGCGCCCACAGCTCCACGCCGTTGGCGTGCGCGCGGGCCGCCAGGGCCTCGGGCGTGAGCGTGCCGTCGGAGACCACGGAGTGGCAGTGAAGGTCGGCGTTGAGAAGGATGGACACGCTTTCATTCTAGGACGCCCGCCTTTTCGCGCCGCCGGTGTGGTGAATAGCCATCAGATTCGCTTGAAAACCTCCGCCCTTTCCACGCCGTGCCCTGCGATGTGGAAAACCCCATGAACCCACCGACAGAAGGCGCAGAGAATGTAAGCGATTGCAAACCGCTGGTGGCCCCTCCTCCTCATCATCGAAGGAGCCGCCGCAGGCCGCGCAAGCGCCGCGCACGCCACCTCGGGCCGGGCCTGATTCGTTCTTTCTGTCCATCGCCATGTCATTCCTCCATCTCTCCGTGGGCCGCAAGCTGTGGCTGATCCTTCTGGCCCTCCTGGGCGGCATGCTGGTGCTGCTGTTCGCACTGCTGAACTACACCGAGCGGGTCGACGACCAGACCAGCGCCCGCGTGCAGGCCGCCGACGCGCGCATCGGCATGGCCTTGCGCTGGAAGGGCATGACGCAGCTGGCGGTGGAGCGGGTGATCGTGTCCGCCGTGTCCACCGACGAAGCGCTGGCGGCGCGCATGAGCGCCCTGGTCAAGACCGATATCGCCGCGATCACCGAGCTGCAGAAGTCGATCGTCGCGCAGGCCACGCTGCCCGAGGACAAGGCGCAGCTCGAGCGCATCGCCGCCGAGCGCAGCGCGGTATTGAAGCTCACCGGCCAGGCGCAGGCAGGCCGCGCCGACGTCGAGGCCACGCGCCGCCAGGTGGACGAGCAGCTCCTGCCGGCGGTGGCGCGCTACATCCGCTCGCAAGAGGTGTTCATCGAGCAGCAGGAGGCACAGCGGGAAGCCGCCTATGCGGAGGGCCGCCGCCAGCGTGCCCTGGCGCAATGGGTGGGGATGGCGCTGGCGCTGGTCGTCACGCTGGTGGGCATGGCGCTGGCGCACGGGGTGGTGCGCTCCATCACGCGGCCGCTGGCGCGGGCGGTGGGGATGGCCGACGCGATCGCGCAGGGCGACCTCACGGTGGAATCGCACGACGACCGGCGCGACGAACTCGGCCACCTGCTGCGCTCGCTCTCGGCCATGGCGGCGCAGCTGCGCGGCGTGGTGGCCCAGGTGCGCTCGGGTGTCGAATCGGTGTCCACCGCGTCGCACGAGATCGCCACCGGCAACCAGGACCTGTCGGCCCGCACCGAACAGACCGCCGCCAATCTGGAGGAAACCGCCGCCAGCATGGAAGAGCTGACCTCCACCGTCGGCCAGTCCGCCGACACCGCCCGCCAGGCGAACCAGCTGGCCAGCACCGCCGCGCGGGTGGCGGGCCGGGGCGGCGAGGTGGTCGGGCAGGTGGTGGGCAGCATGCAGCAGATCACCGACAGCTCGCGCAAGATCAGCGACATCATCGGCGTGATCGACGGCATCGCTTTCCAGACCAACATCCTGGCGCTGAACGCGGCCGTGGAAGCGGCCCGCGCCGGCGAGCAGGGCCGGGGCTTCGCCGTGGTGGCGTCGGAGGTGCGCAGCCTGGCGCAGCGCTCGGCCGAGGCCGCCAAGGAAATCAAGCAGCTGATCGACACCTCGGTGCGCAACGTGGAGTCCGGCTCGCAGCAGGTGGCGCAGGCCGGGCACACGATGGAGGAGATCGTCGGCAGCGTGCAGCGCGTGGCCGACCTGATCGGCGAGATCACCGCCTCGTCCACCGAGCAGCAGGGCGGCATCTCCCAGGTCAACCAGGCCATGGCCAACCTCGACCAGATGACCCAGCAGAACGCCGCGCTGGTGGAGCAATCCAGCGCCGCCGCCACGGCCATGCGCGACCAGGCGCAGCGGTTGGCGGAGGTGGTGTCGGTGTTCAACGTGGGCGCGGCGGCCGCCGCCCCCGTGGCCGTGGCGACCCGGCCAGTGGCGGCCACCACGGCCCCCGCCCGCGTGAGCCCGCCGCCGAAGCTGCCGGACGCGGCGCCCGCCACGCTGCCGCCCGCCAGCGCCAGCCGCCCGGCCAAGGCCTTGCCCGCCAGCGCCGCGCCGAAGGCGCCCGTACCCCGCAAGGCGGCGGCTTCGCCGGCCGCCAGGCCCGCGCCCGCGCCATCGAAGGCGGCGGCCAGCACGCCCGCGCCCCGCCTGAGCGCGGCGCCCGCTCCTGCGCCCAAGGCGGGTCGCCACGCGCCCGGGTCGGACGACGACTGGGAAACGTTCTGACGGCTGGGGCGAGGCCGGGGTCGGGGAGCGACGGCGCGGCCGCCCACGAAGGCGGCCGGCGGCAAATCATTCGGCAGCTATGAAATTTATAGCAATGGGTTCTTGATTCGCGGGCGCTGGAGGCCTATATCGATCCCATCGGGGTCACAGCTGCGCGCCTTCCACCAGGAACTGCACGCGCCGCTCGCCCTTCCATTCATTCACGTCCAGCCGGAAGGCCAGCAGCACGCGCGAGGGCAACTGGTCGGTATGGCCGAACCAGATCCCGTCGATGGGCGTGCCCTGGTGCATCAGCTTGAGCGACAGGTGGTTCTTGCCCTCGCCCACCAGCCGCTGGCTGACCACCTCCACCTCCTCGCTGAAGGTCGGCGGCGCGAAGCCCTGGCCCCAGACCTCACGGTGCAGGGTGTCCACGATGTCGGCGCAGCAGTACTCGGGCGCCAGCGGGCCGTCGGTGTCGAGCCGGCGGGTCAGCGTGGCGGCGTCCAGCCATTCCTCCGCCACCTGCGCGAAGGCGCGCTCGAAGGTCTCGAAATGCCCGCGTGCCACGGTGCAGCCGGCCGCCATCGCGTGGCCGCCGAACTTCAGCAGCACACCTGGGTGCCGCTTGGCGACCAGGTCGAGCGCGTCGCGCAGGTGAAAGCCGGGAATGGAGCGGCCCGAGCCCTTGATCTCGTGCTCCTTGCCCGGCGCGGCGCTGGCCGCGAAGACGAAGGTGGGGCGGTGGAGCTTGTCCTTGATGCGGCTGGCGACGATGCCGACCACGCCTTCGTGAAAATCCGGGTCGAACACGCTGATCGCCGCCGGCGCATCTAGTGCCCCCACGCTCGGCACTGGCGTGTCCTCGCTGCCCCCCGAGGGGGCGCTCGCCGCCTTGGGGCGGCCCGGCGGCGGCTCGGTGGCGCCCTGCAGCATGCGCTCCACGGTGGCGAGCGCCTGCTCGCGCATGCCGCCCTCGATGTCGCGGCGCTCGCGGTTGATGGCATCCAGCGTGCGGGCCAGCTCGGCGGCGCGGCCGGGGTCGTCGGTCAGCAGGCATTCGATGCCCAGCGTCATGTCGGCCAGCCGGCCCGCGGCATTGATGCGCGGGCCCAGCGCGAAGCCGAAGTCGAAGGTGGTCGCCACCTCTGCCTTGCGCCCGGCGGCGGTGAAGAGCGCGGCGATGCCGGCCTGCATCTGCCCGGCGCGGATGCGCTTCAGGCCCTGGGCGACCAGCCGGCGGTTGTTGCTGTCCAGCCGCACCACGTCGGCCACGGTGCCGAGGGCGACCAGCGGCAAGAGCGGCTCCAGCCGGGGCTGGCTGGCGGCGTCGAACACGCCCCGCCGGCGCAGCTCGGTGCGCAGCGCCATCAGCACGTAGAACATCACGCCCACGCCGGCGATGGATTTGCTCTCGAACGCGCAGCCGGGCTGGTTGGGGTTGACCATTGCGTCGGCCACGGGCAGTGCGGGGCCGGGCAGGTGGTGGTCGGTGATGAGCACCGAGAGGCCCAGCGCCCGGGCCTCGGCCACACCATCCACGCTGGCGATGCCGTTGTCCACGGTGACCAGCAGGTCTGCGCCGCGCTCGTGCACGCGGCGGGCGATGGTGGGCGAAAGGCCATAGCCGTCGGCCACGCGGTCGGGCACCAGGTAATCGACCTGCCGCCCTCCCAGCAGCTTGAGGCCGCGCACGGCCACGGCGCAGGCGGTGGCGCCGTCGCAGTCGTAGTCGGCCACCACGACGATGCGGCGGTCGGCGGCAATGGCGTCGGCCAGCAGCACGGCGGCCTCGCGGGCGCCCAGCAGGGTTTCGGGCGGCAGCAGGCGCTTCAGGGCGTCGTCCAGGTCGCCCGGCAGGCGGATGCCGCGCGCGGCATAGAGGCGCGCCAGCAGCGGATGCACGCCGGCTTGCTCCAGCGCCCAGGCGGCCCGGGGGGGGATGTCTCTTGCTACTATTTTCATAGCTGTTCGCGCACGTCCGCAAAGCGCTGCGGGCTCAAAAGGCTCCTGATTTTCTTCCAGAAGCCGCGCGGCGTGGTATGCCAGGCGAGGGCGCTGCGTTCGCCGCAGAGCGTGAGCCGGGCGATGCCGCCCGCCGCCACGTGGTCGGCCAGGCGGGCAACGGGGCCGGCGTCGATCTCGGCCCAGGCGGCGGCCCAGGCGCGCCAGTCCTCGCGCAGGGCGGCCTCGCGCAGGGCGAGCGGCATCTCCGGTGGCGGCACCGGAGCGGGACGGGTGTCCAGCCGGCCCGCGCCGTGCACCCAGAAGGCATTCACCGGCGGCAGGCCGCGCGCGGCGCGCTCGTCGTTGAACGGGTGGGTGTAGAGCAGCATCTGCATCTCGCTGTGCAGGCGGTGCAGCACGCGGGCCTGGGCGGCGTCGGGCATCCAGGGGCGCACGTCGCGCTGCACCACGCGGTCGAGCGAGGCGGTGGCCAGCCCATCGAACACCGCGCCCTGCGCCCGCCAGCGCGAGGGCTGGTCATAGGCCAGCGTGATGCCGTCCTCCGCGAACCAGGGCGAAAGAATGCCCAGCAACTGGCGCGATGCGGCTTCGTCCAGCGCCAGGGCGGCGGGGTCCACCAGGGTGACGCGGTCGACCGTGACGTGCCACTGGCAGGGGCTGATGAACGCGAAAGCGGCCGCCGTGCCCGGCGCGCCGCCGTCGCCCGCCATGCGCTGGTGCCAGGCGGCCCAGGGCGTGGTGCCGCCGGCGCCGGCCGGCAGGCCCAGGTGGCGGGCCAGGGCGCGCTCGTGGGGCGGAGAGAAATCGGTGTCCTCGCCGGCATCCAGCGCGGGCGAGGGGGCCAGGCGGCCGAGCAGCCGGTCCAGGTGGGGGAGGGCCAAGCCCTGCAGGGCCTGGCGGCACCCGTCGGCGGTGCTGGCGGCAAAGGGAATCAGCAAATGGTTGGCGTCCGACATCGCCCTATTCTCGGGGATGCCACAATCGGCGCCGCCTGGTGGCCGCCAATTCCCGCGCGGCGCCGGGCCTCTTCACATTCATGCAAATCCCCTACGAACTGGCCCTGGGCTGGCGCTACACCCGGGCCGGCCGCGCCACGCGCCGCAACGGCTTCATCTCGTTCATCTCCGGCGTCTCCATGCTGGGCATCGCCCTCGGCGTGGCTGCGCTCATCATCGTGCTGAGCGTGATGAACGGCTTCCAGAAAGAGGTGCGCGACCGCATGCTGAGCGTGGTCTCCCACATCGAGATCTTCGCCCCGCAGGGCGCCGCGCTGCCCGACATGGCGCGCACGCTGGCCGAGGCGCGGGCCAATCCCAACGTGGTGGGCGCCGCGCCCTTCGTGGCCGCCCAGGCGCTGCTCGCGCGGGGAGAAGACATGAAGGGCGCCCTGGTGCGCGGCATCGACCCGTCGCGCGAGGGCGAGGTGACCGACCTGGCCGCCGCCAACGTGGAGGCGCTGAAAGCTCTGGTGCCGGGCGAATTCCGCGTGGTGCTGGGTTCCGAACTCGCCCGATCGCTGGGCGTGCGGGTGGGCGACGCGGTGACGCTGATCGCCCCGGGCGGCCAGGTGACCCCGGCGGGCGTGGTGCCGCGCTTGAAGCAGATGACGGTGGCCGGCACCTTCAACTCCGGCCACTACGAATACGACTCGGCCCTGGTGCTGCTGCACCATGAGGACGCCGAGCGCATCTTCCGCCTGGAAGGCCCCACCGGCATCCGCCTGAAGCTGAAAGACCTGCACGCCGCGCCCGAGGTGGCGCAGCAGCTGGCGCGCTCGCTCTCCGGTGATCTGCTGATCCGCGACTGGACGCAGCAGAACCGCACCTGGTTCGCCGCCGTGCAGCTGGAAAAGCGCATGATGTTCATCATCCTCACGCTGATCGTTGCGGTGGCTGCGTTCAACCTCGTCTCGACCCTGGTGATGACCGTGACCGACAAGCGCGCCGACATCGCCATCCTGCGCACGCTGGGCGCCAGCCCGAAGAGCATCATGGGCGTCTTCGTGGTGCAGGGCGCCATGGTGGGCGTGATCGGCACACTGGCCGGGCTGCTGCTGGGCCTGGGCATCGCGTTCAACATCGACGTGATCGTGCCTGCCATCGAGCGCGCGCTGCACGCCAACTTCCTGCCCAAGGACATCTACCTCATCAGCAAGATGCCCAGCGAGCCGCAGTCCAGCGACATCGTGCCCATCGGCGTCATCTCGCTCATCCTGGCGTTCGTCGCCACCCTGTACCCCAGCTGGCGCGCCAGCCGCGTCAATCCTGCCGAGGCGCTGCGTTATGAATGACACCCCCCTGAGCGGCTTTGCCGCTTCCCCCCGCTCTCGCAACGCTGCGCGTTGCGGGCGAGGGGACGACGCCAGTGGCCTGGCAAAGCCAGTTCCACGGCGTCCCCTGGTCTGGGCATGCGCCAGTTTTTCATGTCGGGGCACTGAAAGAACGCCGTTATGAACCAAGATAGTGTTCTGCAAGCGCGGGGCCTGACCAAGCGCTTCACCGAAGGCCGGCTGGACGTGACCGTGCTCAAGGGCGTCGATCTGGACGTGTGGGCCGGCGAGACGCTGGCCATCGTCGGCGCGTCGGGCTCGGGCAAGAGCACGCTGCTGCACCTGCTGGGCGGGCTCGACGCGCCCACGGCCGGCACCGTGCACCTGAAGGGCGAGGCGCTGCACACGCTGTCGGCCCAGCGCCAGGGGCAGCTGCGCAACCAGCACCTGGGCTTCATCTACCAGTTCCACCATCTGCTGCCCGAATTCAGCGCGCAGGACAACGTGGCCATGCCGCTGCGCATCCGCCGCATGCCGTATGCAGAGTGCCTGGACCAGGCCCTGCAGACGCTGGCCTCCGTGGGCCTGGGCGAGCGCGCCTTGCACCGCCCGGCCGAGCTGTCCGGGGGCGAGCGCCAGCGCGTAGCCATCGCGCGCGCCCTGGTCACCCGCCCGGCCTGCGTACTGGCGGACGAGCCCACCGGCAACCTGGACCGCAGCACGGCCGACGGCGTGTTCCAGCTGATGCTGCGTCTGGCGCGCGAGCAGGGCACCGCCTTTGTCATGGTCACGCACGACGAGCAACTGGCGGGGCGTTGCGATCGTGTGGTGCGGATGACATCCGGCATATTGAGCTGAAATGGCCCCTGGCGCTTGAACGGCGGGCGCCTGCAGCTATAAAAATAGGAGCGGACCCGGTGATGGCTCCTGGTCGCTTCCGGGGCGGCGCGCCTGGCAATACTCTGGCGTCAGGCCCGGGCCAATGAAGCCGAGGACGTAATGCCAGTCGGTTGGGGCGCGAGCTTTCGACTGATGGCCAACAGGCCGTCCGTGCATTCGAGTCGCCGTACGACCGGGCCGCGCAGGTGCAGCCGCACCAGTTCCGCCGATGGCCCGACCAGTCTCACGCTGTCACGCAACTGGTTTTCTGTGCATTCGAAAGTCTGTGTCCAGTAGGCGATCTCGTGGGGTTCGCTGACGTCGATCTGCCGCCAGTCTGCGTCCGGGTTCAAGTCGTGCTGTGCCATGTCGGTCCTTGGAAGACCCACGATGCTGGGATGACGCACCACTGGCGGTTGTAGGACGACGATCCAAGAACGAATCGTTGCGTACTTTCGCAATGGCCCCGCTTCGATAGGCATGGTGGATATGCCATGCCCGCTTCTGGATGGAGTTTCGGGGCCGCGGGACTTCGTTGGTGATACGACTGGCCGTTGTTTCCCGGGGCCGGGAATTCGCCCCGGCGGGCGAGTAACTTTCTTTCGTCTCGCCGAAAGAAAGTCACCAAAGAAAGGGCGACCCTGCTGTGCGTGACCCTTCGCTGCGCTACGGGCAACCTGCGATGCTCGCGCGCGAAGGGCTGCCGTGGAACTCACTGCGCGCTGACGCGCTCCGTTCAGACAGCCACGGCAAGTCAGAGCACGAAGCATGCGTGTCCTTCGGCACGCATGCGCCCTTCACGCGCTGCGCTTCTCGGCACGCACAGAAGGGAACCCAACCGCCCGACACGGGCCATCGCTGCGCTCGGCCCCCAACGCGCGCGCTGCGCGCTGCGCTCCAGGCCGAGCGCAGCGACGGCCCGAGTGGTTCCCCAATCCCTTCTGTGCGTGCCGAGAAGCGCAGGGCGGCGGGTGCGTGCGTGTGCCGAAGGACACACGCACTTCGTGCTCTGACTCGCCGCAGTTGTTTGAACGGAGCGCACGCAGTGCGCGCAGTGAGTTCTGCGGCAGCACCCGCCGACCGAGCATCGCAGGTTGCCCCGCAGCGCAGCGGAGGGGACGCGCACAGCAGGGTCGCCTTTCTTTTGGGTCCTTTTCTTTGGCGAAGCAAAGAAAAGGACCTCGCCCGCCGGGGCGAGACCCGGCCCCGGGAAGCAAACTCACCCCCCGCTCAGAACGTCCGACCACACCAAAAAACAAGCTCACCACAGTGTGTGGCCGGCTTGGTGCTCAGCGTTGCTCTTTCCCTGCCTATCGCAGCGGTTGACCTCGCCCGCCACCGTATCTGCCGACATCACCGGGCCATGGCCCAACCCGCGCACAGCATCGCCAGCAAAGCGCCGCCCTGCAGCACCCGCGCCACCCGTGCGGGCGCATAGGTCAGCAGCAGCACCACGCCCAGCGCCGATAGCGTCATCACCCCGAACCAGAACACCCAGCCCTGCGCGGTGCCGGCTGCCGCCAGGCAGGCCCAGAGCGACAGCAGCAGGCCGCCGGTACCGGCCAGCCGCAGCGTGCGGCGCAGGCCGGGGCTGGGCGACTTGCCCCGGCCGTAGCTGTCTTCGTAGTGGCGGTCCATCGCCAGGCCCAAGGCGGAAAAGGCCGCGACGCAGGACGCCAGGGCCAGTGTGAGGTGGATGGCGCTCATGACGACTGCGTCTCTGCAGCGGCCAGCGCATGGCGGGCAGGCGACAGGCCTGGCTCGGCGGCGGGGTGCGCAAGCGGCTGCGGCGCGTTGGCCGCAGGGGGCGGTGCCTGCGGGGCGCGTGCCGAACGCGGGGCCGTGCCGGCGCGCGCGGCCGGCTTGCGGCGGCCCAGCCACCAGGCGCTCGTCAGCAGGGCCATGCCCAGCAGCAGGCAGGTGGCGTCGAAGCCCACCAGGCTCCAGTGGCCGGCCGTGGCGGCGGTCACCAGGCCGGCGCCGCCGGTCAGCGGGTTCATCACCGGCACCAGGGCGAACAGCAGCCCGCCCAGGGCCAGTTGCAGCTGCCACATGCGGCGCGCCGGCCAGGCAATGGCGGCGACTGTCGCCACGCCCCAGACGGTGAAGAAGGCGGCGATTTCGGCGGCCGGCCGGTCGGGCGTGGCCACCGGGATCAGCCGGTTGGCCCAGAAGAACGAGGCCATCGCCAGCGGCAGGCCGGCGACGGCGCCCAGGTTGAGCCCGTCCACCAGCCGCAGGCCGAAGCCGATGCGGCCGCCCTTGGCCAGTGCCTTGGCGTATTTCTGCCGCTCCTTGACGGCCCACATCAGCAGGCCCGTGGCCACCATCACGCAGCCGGCCAGGCCCGAGAGGAAGAACAGCCAGCGCAGCACGGGCCCCGCGAAGTGCCCCATGTGCAGGCCGACGAAGACCCCGCGCGTTTCCGACGCCGCCGGCACGGCCTCGCCCCGCGCTTCCAGCCACTGGCCGGTGGTGCCGTTGAACACCACCGACGCCTGGTTGGACGACAGGCTCGCCTGCCCGTCGCGGTAGACGGTGACGGCGGCGTTCGCGTCGCCGGGGAAGGTGACCACCACGCGCGAGGCCGCCGCGCCCTGCCAGCGCGCCTGCGCCTGCTCCACCAGCGGGCCCAGCGGCACCAGCGCGGCCGGCCGGCCGGCGGCTTTCTGCGGGGCGCTGCCGGCGGCGTTCGGGAAGGCCTCGGCGAAGAAGGTCTTCTGGTCGCCCTGATAGGCGGTCTGAGCGGCCCAGGGCATGTACATGAACATCAGCGTGACCAGGCCCGTGTAGGTGATCATCAGGTGATAGGGCAGCGCCAGCACGGCGGTGGCGTTGTGCGCGTCCAGCCAGGAGCGCTGGCCCTTGCGGGGCCGGAAGGTGAAGAAGTCGCTGAAGATGCGCCGGTGCGTGACGATGCCGCTCACGATCGCCACCAGCATGAACATGGCGCAGAAACCCACGATCCAGCGGGCCCAGAGCGCCGGCATGTAGTGCAGGTCGAAGTGCATGCGGTAGAAGAAGTCGCCGCCCCGGGTGGCGCGCGGCGCGGCCAGCCGCTCGCCGGTGGCCGGGTCCAGCTGCACGGCCAGCGGGCGCTGGCGCGGGGCGCCGGGCGGCTGCGGGCGGGTCCAGGTTACCCGCACGTCGGGTTCGCGGTCGCTCGGCAGGCCGATGTTCCAGCGCGGGCTGCCGGCAGCCTCCCGCTCCAGGAAGCGCACGGCCTGGCCCGCGGCCTGCGCGGGAGCCACTTGGGACGCGGCGGGCGCGCCGTGCAGCTCGGGCTTCATCCAGTGGCTGATCTCGTCGCGGAAATAGGCCGAGGTGCCGGTGGCGAACACCATGAACAGCACCCAGCCCACCAGCAGCCCCGACCAGGTGTGCAGCCAGGCCATCGACTGGCGGAAACCTTCCTTCATGATGCCGCCCCCACGGCGGTCACCGCGCCGCGCAGCACCAGCCAGAGCACCGCGCCCAGCACCGCTGCCGGCACGGCCAGCCCGGCCCAGGCCCGCCCGGCGCTGCGGGCGGCGAACACCCACATCACAGCGCCGGCATAGATGGCGAACGACGCCAGGGTGCCGGTGATGACCGCCTCGGCCCGCGCCAGCGGCAGCCACAGCCCCAGCGCCGTCGAGCAGAGCGCGGACAGGACGTAGCCGCCCACGATGGCGGCCAGCGCGCGCGAGGCGACGGCCCAGCGGTAGCGGGCGGCATCGCCCAGGGCAAGGAACGGCCGAAGGCGCGGACGGGGCGCGCCGTCGGCGGCATGGCGGGGTGAGCTGGCGGTCATGGCAGGCGGGCAGGCGGCAGCGGCAACGAACGAAGCCGGCACCGTGCAAGCCGGTGCCGGTCTGGTCGCGGCCGCCACGTGGCTGGCAGGCCGGGGCGAGAGCGCCGAGGCTCAGGCTGTCGGCGCATGGCGAAAGCGGGCGCGACCAGGGAGGAAGGCTGCATTCTAAATGCAACTGGTTATCAATACGGTGTTTCTTGGCCAGATTCCGGTGTGCGCTACCAAAACCATAGCTGCACGCGCAGGTGCATCAAGCGCCAGGGGCTGAAAAGACCCGGAATGGGCGGCTCATAGAACCCGCCCGAACCACCACAGCGACAGCGCCGCCGCCAGCACCATCAGCGCCGCGCCGGCCAGCGCCAGCAGGGCCGAGATCTCGGTTTCCTTCTTCTCCACCGTCAGGCGCGAGCTGAGCGTCTCGTAGACCTTCTTCAGGTCCTCGGCGGTGGCGGCGTGGAAGTATTCGCCCTGGGTGCGCTGGGCGATGGCCTTGAGCGTGGCCTCGTCCAGCCGCACGCGCATCGACCAGCCCTCGAAGCCGATGGTTTCGCCCTCCACCGTGCCCACGCCCACGGTGTAGACGCGCACGCCCCGGTCGGCGGCCCACTGGGCGGCTTCCAGCGGGTCCACGCCGGTGGTGCGCTGGCCGTCGGTCAGCATGATGATGGCGGCCGAGTTGTAGGAGCCCGGCGCCACCGGCGTGAAAGGCTTGGCTTGCGTGCCCGCCGCCCGCCCGGCTTCGTCGATGGGCTGGGCCGGGCGCGCCGGCATGGCCTGCCGGCCGCCCAGGGCGGAGATGTCGATGCCTGCATCGGGAAACAGCGTGGCCAGGGACAGCAGGATGCCGTTGCCGGTGGCCGTGCCGCGCTGCAGCTGGAAGCTGTCGATGGCCTGGGTCAGGTCCTCGTGGCTCTGCGTAGGCAGCTGCGACAGCTGCGCGCTGCCCGCGAAGGCGACGATGCCCACCCGCACGTGGCGCGGCAGATCGGCGATGAAGGCCTTGGCGGCGTTCTGCGCGGCCGTCATCCGGTCGGGCTGCACGTCGGTCGCGCGCATGCTGCCCGACACGTCGATGGCCAGCATGACGGTCTGCTGCTGCGCGGGCAGGCTGATGACCGCGAGCGGCCGCGCCCCGGCCAGCAGCAAGGCCGCCAGCCCCAGCAGGAACAGCGCGGGCGGCACATGCCGGCGCCAGCGCGGCCCAGTGCCCAGCGCCGCCCGCACCAGGCCCAGCGCGGGGTAGTGGACGGCGGCCGCGCGGCGCCGGCGCAGCACCGCCACGTAGAGCAGCACCAGCAGCGGCAGCACCAGCAGCAGCCAGAGGAAGGTGGGCCAGAGAAAGACCATGGTGGGCGACTCCTGCGTGGCGGGTGGCTCGGGGCGGCTGGCGTGTCAGCCGGCCTGAGCGGCGGTGGGGGCGCGGGTAGGGGCGGCGGTGGGGGCGGCGCCTGCGGCCTGCCATGACCAGGCCGGGGTGGCGCGCAGGGCCCGGGGCCGGTGGCCGCGCAGCTCCATGAAGCGCACCAGCGCGTCCACCAGGTCGTCGCCGGTCGACAGCTCCAGCGTGTCCGCGCCGGCCCGTGCCAGGCTGGCGCGCAGCTGCGCCTCGCGCTCGGCGGCCAGGCGGGCGAAGCGCTCGCGCAGGCCGCGCTCGCGCGTGTCCACCTGCAGCGTCTCGCCGGTCTCGGGGTCGCGCAGCAGCACCGGGCCCACGTCGGGCAGGGCGCGCTCGAGCGGGTCCCACAGGCGCACGGCGACCACGTCGTGCCGCTGCGCCAGCTGGCCCAGGGGCTTCTCCCAGCCCGGCGTGCTGAAGAAATCGGAGACGACGAACACCGTGCCGCGCCGGCGCAGCACGCCCTGGGCGGAGCGCAGCAGCCGATGCAGCTCGGTGGCGCCGGGCGGCGGCGCGGCGCGCCCGGCGGCCGATGACCGGACGATCAGCGGGGCAGTCGGCGGGGCAGTCGGCGGGGCAGTCGGCGAGGCATTCGGCGGGGCGATCAGCCGGTGCAGCAGGTGCAGCACATGCGCCCGGCTGGCGCGGGCCGGCAACACCGTGTCGGCGGCGGCGGCCCCTCGGCCATGGTGCAGCACCGCGCCCACCCGGTTGCCGTGCCGCGTCAGCAGCCGCGCCAGCACGGCGACGAAGCCGGCCGCCAGGTCGCGCTTGGTGTGGCCCGGCGGGCCGAAGTCCACCGACGGGCTCAGGTCGACCAGGAACCACGCGGTCATCTCGCGGTCTTCGGCGAAGACGCGCACGTGCGGCTCGTCCAGCCGCGCGGTGACGTTCCAGTCGATGTGGCGCACGTCGTCGTGCGACTGGTAGGCGCGCAGGTCGGCCAGGTCGACGCCGGCGCCGCGCAGCAGCGTGCGGTGGTCGCCCTGCAGCAGGCCGTCCAGACGGCGCAGCACGGTCCATTCCAGGCGCTGCAGCAGGCGCTCGGCCGCGCCGGGCACGGGCAGGGCGGGCGCTGCGGCGTCAGGCACGGAGCGGCTCCAGGGGCGCGGCGGTTTCCCCGGCCCACTGGTGCGGCGGCCGGGCCGGCTGTGCCACGCGCGCCAGGATGCGGGCGATGAGCGCGTCGGCGTCCTGCTCGTCCGACAGGGCTTCGTACGACAGGGCCACGCGGTGGCGCAGCACGTCGGGCGCCAGCTCGGCCATGTCCTGCGGCAGGGCGTAGCCGCGGCCGCGCAGCAGGGCCAGCGCCTGCGCGCCTTCGGCCAGGGCGATGGTGGCGCGCGGGCTGGCGCCGGTGGCGATGCGGCCGGCCAGCTCCGGCAGGCCGTGGCGCGCCGGCTCCCGCGTGGCGGCCACCAGCCGCACGGCGTACTGCAGCAGGGCCGGGTCCACGTAGATCCGCCGGCAGTCGGCCTGCAGCGCCGCCAGCTGCTGGGTGCTCGCCACCGCCGCCACGGCCACGGCGGGCTGCAGCGCCCGCTGGGCGATGACGAATTCCTCTTCCTCGCTGGGGTAGTCCACCCGCACCTTCATCATGAAGCGGTCCACCTGCGCCTCGGGCAGCTGGTAGGTGCCCTCGGTCTCGATCGGGTTCTGCGTGGCCATCACCAGGAAGGGGGCGGGCAGGGGGTGCGTCTCGCCGGCGATGGTCACCTGCCGCTCCTGCATCACCTCCAGCAGCGCGCTCTGCACCTTGGCGGGCGCGCGGTTGATCTCGTCGGCCAGCAGCAGATGCGTGAAGACGGGGCCCAGCACGGTGGCGAATTCGCCCGTGCGCTGGTGGTACATGCGCGTGCCCACCAGGTCGGCCGGCACCAGGTCGGGCGTGAACTGGATGCGCTTGAAGCCGCCCTGCACGGCGCCGGCCAGCGTCTTCACCGTCAGCGTCTTGGCCAGGCCCGGCACGCCTTCCACCAGCAGGTGGCCGCCGGCCAGCATGGCGACCATCACGCGTTCCAGGAAGCGGTCCTGCCCCACCACGACGCGCTTGACCTCGTAGAGGATCTGCTCCATCAGCGTGGCGGCGTGGGCGTGCGTCGGTGCGGCAGGGGCGAATTCGGCGGCGGGGGGCTGGGTCACGGGCTGGCTCCTTGTAGGGCGCGGCGATCAGAAGGGCGGCATGCCGACGGCGGAGGCGGCGTTCTCGATGGGCACCGCGAAGCCGATGCCGATGAAGGTGCGCGCGGACGTGGGGTTGAGGATGGCGGTGACGATGCCCACCACCTCGCCATCCATGGTGACCAGCGGCCCACCGGAATTGCCGGGGTTGGCGGCCGCGTCGAACTGGATCAGGTTGCGCATTTCCTGGCCGCTCTCGGGCGAGTCGAACTCCCGCTCCAGCCCAGACACGACGCCCGCCGACACCGACGGGCCGATGCCGAACGGAAAGCCCAGCGCCACCACCGGGTCGCCGGGGCGCAGGTTCTGGGTGGACCGCAGGGGCGCGGCCTGCAGGTCGTCGGGCACCTGCTGGGCCTGCAGTACCGCCAGGTCGTTCTGCGGCTGGATGCCGGTGACGCGGGCGGGCGACTCGGTGCCGTCGGCGAAGGTCACCTGCACCCGGTGCATGCCCTGCACCACGTGCAGGTTGGTCAGGATCACGCCCCGGTCCACGATGACCACGCCGCTGCCGACGCCGCGCTCGACCTCCTTGCCCTTCTTGGTGCGCGCAAAGCCCACCACGCGCACCACCGACGGCGCCACGGCGGCCGCCGCGCGGGCGGTGGGCGAGGGCAGGGTGCGGGTTTGCAGCGTGTGCAGCACGGCGGCGTCGATGTCGTCCTGCGTCAGCCGCTGGGGCGCGGGCTGCCGGCCGGCCCAGAGCGCGGCGGCGAGCAGGGCCGCGAGCACGAGCACGGCGGACCAGAGCGCGGCTTCGGTGCGGCTGCGGCGGGTGGTCGGGGCGGGGGCCGGTGCGGCCGCGGACGGCGGCGGGCCGGCGGGTGGCGCATCCGGGGCGGACGGCGGCGGGCCATCCGGCGGCAGGGCGGCGCCAGCGGCAGGGCGGCGTGACGGGCTGTAGCGGGCGGGCCGGGGCATGCGGGCACCTCTCTGGCAAGCGGAACAGGGCGTGGCGGCAGGGCGTGGCGGGTGGCCCGAACCACGGTAGCACGGAACCGGAGCCCGCGCGCGCCAGGCGGAATCTCCTACGCCCCGGCCGTGGCGCTGCGGCATCATCGGCCGCATGACGATCTGGATCGACACCCATTGCCACCTGGACGAATTCGAAGCCCATGCCGGCATCGACCACCTGGACGGCGTGCGCGCCGATGCGGCCCGCGCCGGGGTGGCCCATTGCGTGCTGCCGGCGGTGGAACGCGCCAACCTGGACGCGGTGCGCACCCTGGCCCACCGCCACGGCGACAGCTATGCGCTGGGCATCCACCCGCTCTTCACCGGCCGCGCCGGGGACGGCGACCTGGCCGTGCTGGAGCAGCAGCTGCAGGCCCACCGGCACGACCCGCGGCTGGTCGCCATCGGCGAGATCGGGCTCGACTATTTCGTGGAGGGGCTGGACCCCGAGCGCCAGGAGCGGTTCTTCCGCGCGCAGCTGCGGCTGGCCCGGCAGGCGGGGCTGCCGGTCATCCTGCACACGCGCCGCTCGGTGGACAAGGTGCTCAAGGGCCTGCGCGACGTGCCCGTCACCGGCGGGATCGCCCACGCCTTCAACGGAAGCCTGCAGCAGGCGCAGGCTTTCATCGCCCTGGGGTTCAAGCTCGGCTTCGGTGGCGCGGTGACCTACGACCGGGCGCTGCAGTTGCGGCGGCTGGCCGCGCAGCTGCCTCTCGAATCGCTGGTGCTGGAGACCGACGCGCCCGACATTCCGCCGCACTGGCTTTACGTGACGGCCGCCCAGCGTGCCGCCGGCCAGGCCGCCGCGCGCAACACGCCGGGCGAGCTGCCCCGCATCGCCGAGGTCATCGCCGGGCTGCGCGACATGCCCGTGCAGGCCCTGGCCCTGGCCACCCGCGCCAATGCCTGCGCCGCGCTGCCCCGCCTGGCGGCGCTGCTGCCGGATGTCGAGGTCGGGGCCGAGGCCGGGGCGTGAACCCGGCATCGCACCGCGAATTCGGGGTGTTTCAGGCCTCTGGCGCTTGATCCACCTTGGCATTTAGCTATAAATGTAATAGCAATTGGTCCACGCCCGCCTCTCCATGCCTACCGACCCCGCCGCGCCTGGCCCACACGCCGCGCCCCTGCTGCTCGGCCTGCCGCCCGTGGTGTGCGGCGGCACGCGGCTGCTCATCCTCGGCAGCTTTCCCGGGGCTGCGTCGCTGCGCGCCGGCCAGTACTACGGCCATCCGCAGAACCAGTTCTGGCGCATCCTGCAGGCGCTGTGGCCGCAGCATCCGCAGCCCGGCCCCGGGGACTACGCCGGGCGCTGCGCCTGGCTGCTGGCGCGCGGGCTGGGCCTCTGGGACGTCTATGCGGCCTGCGAGCGCGAGGGCAGCCTGGACGCCGACATCCGCCACGCCCGGGTGAACGACTTCGCCGGCCTGCGCGCCGCGCTGCCCGCCCTGGCCGCCATCGCCCACAATGGCGGGGAAAGCTTTCGCCACGCCCGTGCCGTGCGGGCCAGCCTGGAGCAGGGCGGGGCAGGGGCCACAGGCACCATCGCCTCGCTGCGGCTGCCCTCCACCAGCCCGGCCCACGCGGCGTGGAGCTTCGAGCGCAAATGCCAGGCCTGGGCCGACGCCCTGGCCCCCTATCGATAGGTACCACCATTTTGATGACCAAGACGACTTCGCCCACCGCTGCCGAGGCAGCGGCCCCCGCCCCCCGCAAACGCGCCGCCAGGGCGCCCGCGCTGCCGGAGGTGAGCGTCTCCGACGACGGCGAGGTGCGCCACCTGCACCTGGGCACGCCCTGGATCCAGGGCTCCATGCGCGTGGCCGAGCCGTTCGAGATCGAGCTGGAATACGTGCAGCGCATGATGGCCTGGCTGCTCTTCATGGAGCCCGCCGGCGTGGGCAAGCGCCACGCCATGCAGCTGGGCCTGGGCGCCGGCGCCATCACCAAGTTCTGCCACAAGAAGCTGCGCATGTGCAGCACCGCCATCGAGCTGAACCCGCAGGTCGTCGCCGTGTGCCGCAGCTGGTTCAAGCTGCCGGCCGACGGCCCCAAGCTGCGCGTGGTGCTGGCCGATGCCGCCCAGGAGATCCGCAAGCCCGAGTGGCTGGGCACGGTGGACGCGCTGGCGGTGGACCTGTACGACCACGACGCCGCCGCACCGGTGCTCGACAGCGCCGAGTTCTATGCCGACTGCCGCGCCCTCCTGACCGACGACGGCGTGATGACGGTCAACCTGTTCGGCCGCGCCTCCAGCTACGACCGCAGCCTCGCCAAGATGGCCGAGGCCTTCGGGCCCGATGCCCTCTGGGCCTTCAAGCCGACGCGCGAGGGCAACACCATCGTGCTGGCCCAGCGCACGCCCCAGGCGTTCAAGCGGGCCGAGCTGATGGACCGCGCCGAGGCCGTGCAGGCCCGCTGGGACCTGCCCGCCACCAAGTGGCTGCGCGTGTTCAAGCCGGTCGCATGACACGGAGCCGCTGACTATGAGCCCCACCGCCGTGCCGCCCTCGGGTCCCGCGCCCGTGACCTCCGCGACCCCCGCACCCCCCGCGCCCGCCGTGCCCGCCGTGCCCGCCGGGCCGCTCGACTGGCGCCGCATCGTGCAATGGCTGCGGGCCGACGGCGTGATCGGCGGCGAGGAGGCGGACCGCACCATCGCCCGCTGCGCCCAGGCCGAAAGCCAGCAGCACCCGCTGGTGCGCCTGGCCAACGTGGCCATGAGCCGCCAGTCCGACGGCAAGCCGCTCGACCTGGAGATGCTTACGCAGTACGTCGCCGGCCGCAGCGGCCTGGCCTACCTGCGCATCGACCCGCTGAAGGTGGACGTGGGCCGCGTGGCCGACGCCATGAGCGCGAGCTATGCCGAGCGCCACAAGGTGCTCCCGGTGCAGGTCACGGCGCAGGAGGTGGTGGTGGCCACGGCCGAGCCCTTCGTCGACGACTGGGTGGCCGAGGTGGAGCGGCAGTCGCGCCGCGCCGTGCGCCGCGTGGTCGCGAACCCCCAGGACATCCAGCGCTACACGGCCGAGTTCTATGCGCTCGCCAAGTCGGTGCGCGCCGCGCAGAAGGCGGGCGGCAGCGCGGGCTCCAGCAGCTTCGAGCAACTGGTGGAGCTGAACAAGAGCAACAAGCAGCTCGACGCCAACGACCAGGGGGTCGTCCGGGTGGTGGACTGGCTCTGGCAGTACGCCTTCGACCAGCGCGCGAGCGACATCCACCTGGAGCCGCGCCGCGAGCAGGGCGTGATCCGCTTTCGCATCGACGGGGTGCTGCACCCCGTCTACCAGATGCCGATGGGCGTGCTCAACGCCATGGTGGCCCGCGTGAAGCTGCTGGGCCGCATGGACGTGGTGGAGCGCCGCCGCCCGCAGGATGGCCGCATCAAGACCCGCAACCCGCGCGGCGACGAGGTGGAGATGCGCCTCTCGACCCTGCCCACCGCCTTCGGCGAGAAGATGGTGATGCGCATCTTCGACCCGGACAACGCCGTCAAGGACCTGGACGCGCTGGGCTTCTCGCAGCACGACGCGCAGCGCTGGGAGCAGCTCGTCAAGCGCCCGCACGGCATCATCCTGGTGACGGGGCCCACCGGCTCGGGCAAGACCACCACGCTCTATTCCACCCTCAAGCGGGTGGCGACGGAGGAAGTCAACGTCAGCACGGTGGAAGACCCGATCGAGATGATCGAGCCCAGCTTCAACCAGACGCAGGTGCAGCCGCAGCTGGACTTCAACTTCGCCGAGGGCCTGCGCGCCCTGATGCGGCAGGACCCGGACGTGCTCATGGTGGGCGAGATCCGCGACCTGGCCACCGCCGACATGGCGGTGCAGGCGGCGCTCACCGGGCACCTGATCTTCAGCACGCTGCACACCAACGACGCGCCCAGCGCCGTCACCCGGCTCATGGAGCTGGGCGTGCCGCCTTATCTCATCAACGCCACCTTGCTGGGCGTGCTGGCGCAGCGCCTGGTGCGCACGCTCTGCCCGCACTGCCGCGCGCCCGATGGGCAGGCGCGTCCCGAGTCGCTGGCCGAGGTGGTCAAGCCGTGGAAGATCAACGGCAACTACCAACCCTTCAAGCCCGTGGGTTGCGTGGACTGCCGCATGACGGGGTTCCGGGGTCGCATGGGCCTCTACGAACTGCTCACCGTGAGCGAGGCGCTCAAGGAACGCATCCACCAGACGCCCTCCATCGACCAGCTGCGCCGGCAGGCGGTGCAGGACGGCATGCGCCCGCTGCGCCTGGCCGGCGCGCTGCGCGTGGCCGAGGGGCTGACCACGCTGGAGGAAGTCATCGCCTCCACCCCGCCGCTGGAGTAGCCGGCGCGGGCTCCCGGCTCCCGAAGGCCTGGCGGGCCTGCGGTTTTCCCTAGGTCTCCGGTAGGTGGTATCCACAACGCACGCACGAGGGGCGAACTGCACAATCGCCCGTCAAGTTCGCGTAAGGAGGCTTTTTCGTGAAAATCAAGAGTCAGAAAGACTTTTTCTCGGGGCTGATGTTCATGGGCATCGGCGTCGCCTTTGCCGTGGGTGCCAGCAACTACACCGTCGGCACTGGCGCCCGCATGGGCCCCGGTTATTTCCCGCTCATCCTGGGCGTTCTGCTGGCCGTGCTGGGCAGCGCCATCGTGTTCTATTCCACCGTGGTGGAGAGCGCCGGCGGCGACAAGATCGGCAAATGGGCCTGGAAGCAGATCTTCTTCATCCTGGCATCCAACTTCGCCTTCGGCGTGCTGCTGGCGGGCCTGCCGAGCTTCGGCGTGCCGGCCATGGGCCTGATCGTGGCGATCTACGGACTGGTGTTCATCGCCAGCCTGGCGGGCGACAACTTCAACGCCAAGGAAGTGTTCATCCTCGCCACGGTGCTGGCGGTGGGCAGCTACGTGGCTTTCGTGTGGGCACTGAAGCTGCAGTTCCCTGTGTGGCCCAGTTTCATTTCGGGTTAAGCAGGAGCATCGACGACCATGGAATTGTTTGACAACCTGGCGACCGGCTTCGGCGTCGCCTTCACCTTCCAGAACCTGATTTACTGCCTGATCGGCTGTATCTTGGGCACCCTGATCGGCGTGCTGCCGGGCATTGGCCCCGTGGCGACCATCGCCATGCTGCTGCCCGCCACCTACGCGCTGCCCCCCGTGGCCGCGCTCATCATGCTGGCCGGCATCTACTACGGCGCCCAGTACGGGGGCTCCACCACCGCCATTCTGGTGAATTTGCCGGGCGAGTCATCCTCGGTGGTGACCGTGATCGACGGCTACCAGATGGCGCGCAAGGGACGGGCGGGGCCAGCGCTGGCCGCGGCCGGCCTGGGCTCGTTCTTCGCCGGTTGCGTGGGCACGCTGATCCTGGCCGCCTTCGCGCCGCCGCTCACCGAAGTCGCCTTCAAGTTCGGCCCCGCCGAATACTTTTCGCTGATGGTGCTGGGCCTGATCGGTGCCGTGGTGCTGGCCTCCGGTTCGCTGCTCAAGGCCGTGTCCATGATCGTGCTGGGCCTGCTGCTGGGCCTGGTGGGTACCGACGTGAACTCGGGCGTCGCCCGCTACAGCTTCGACATTCCTGAGCTGACCGACGGCATCAACTTCGTCGTGATCGCCATGGGCGTGTTCGGCTACGGTGAAATCATCGCCAACCTGTCCAAGCCGGAAGAAGACCGCGAGGTGTTCACCGCCAAGGTGCAGGGCCTGTTCCCGACCAAGCAGGACTTCAAGCGCATGATCCCCGCCGTGCTGCGCGGCACGGCCCTGGGCTCTGCGCTCGGCATCCTGCCCGGCGGCGGCGCGCTGCTGGCGGCCTTCGCGGCCTACACCATCGAGAAGAAGACCAAGCTGCAACCGGGCGAAGTGCCCTTCGGCAAGGGCAACATCCGCGGCGTGGCGGCTCCCGAGTCGGCCAACAACGCCGGTGCGCAGACCTCCTTCATCCCGCTGCTGACGCTGGGCATTCCCCCCAACGCCGTGATGGCGCTGATGGTGGGTGCCATGACGATCCACAACATCCAGCCTGGTCCCCAGGTGATGACCAGCAACCCCGAACTGTTCTGGGGCCTGATCGCTTCGATGTGGCTCGGCAACGCGATGCTGATCATCCTGAACCTGCCGCTCATCGGCATGTGGATCAAGCTGCTGACGGTGCCTTACCGCTGGCTGTTCCCCTCCATCGTGCTGTTCTGCGCGGTGGGCGTGTACGGCACCAACAACAACACGTTCGACGTGTGGCTGGTGGGGATCTTCGGTTTCATCGGCTACGTGTTCCACAAGCTGGGCACCGAACCCGCGCCGCTGCTGCTGGGCTTCATCCTGGGGCCGATGATGGAAGAGAACCTGCGCCGCGCCCTGCTGCTGTCGCGCGGCGACTGGAGCGTGTTCGTCACGCGTCCGATCTCCGCCGGCCTGCTGGTCGCCGCCGTGCTGCTGCTCATCATCGTGCTGCTGCCTGCGGTGAAGAACAAGCGCGAAGAGGCCTTCGTCGAGGACTGACGAGCTCCGGCACACCGCCGCCACCCGCCGCCGCACCACTGCGCGACGGCTGGGCTGGCGAATCGAGACGGCACCTTCGGGTGCCGTTTTGCTTTGGGGAGCCGTCCAGGCGCGGACAATGCGGGCAGCGCCCTGATCGCGGCCCTACCGCCGGCGGCATTCGGCCTGAACCAGGCGTGCCAGGGCGGAGCGCCGCCCCGGCAAACCGCCGCTCCACGGAACCCCCACCTTGCCTTCCTCTCCCCCGCCGCCGTCCTCGCCCGCTTCGCCATCCCAGGCCACCGGGCTGCTGCTCGCGTTCCTGGGCGCCATCGCCTTCAGCGGCAAGGCGATCATCGTCAAGCTGGCCTACCGGCACGGGGTGGATGCGGTCACGCTCATCATGTATCGCATGCTGTTCGCGCTGCCCATCTTCGCGGTCATGGCATGGTGGGCCAGCCGGGGGCGCGACCCGCTCACCCGGCGCGACTGGGCGGGCGTGGCGTGGCTCGGGTTCACCGGCTACTACCTCGCCAGCTTCCTCGACTTCGCGGGCCTGGCCTATGTCAGCGCCAGCCTGGAGCGGCTGATCCTCTATCTCAATCCCACCCTGGTCGTGCTGCTCGGCTGGGCGCTCTACGGGCGCCGCGTACGCTGGCCGCAGATGGTGGGCATGGGCATCAGCTACTGCGGCGTGCTGCTGGTGTTCGGCTCGGAGGCCAGCCTCCAGGGCCCCCACGTCGCCTGGGGCGTGCTGCTGGTGTTCCTCTCGGCGGTGAGCTACGCCGTCTACCTGGTCTACAGCGGCGAGATGGTGCGCCGCCTGGGGGCCCTGCGGCTGGTGGGGCTGGCGACCACCGTGGCCTGCCTTTGCTGCCTGTTGCAGTTCGCCGTGCTGCGGCCCTGGTCCGCCGCGCTGGTGGCACCCGAGGTGGTGTGGCTTTCGCTGCTCAACGCCACGCTCTGCACGGCGGTGCCGGTGCTGCTGGTCATGCTCGCCATCGAGCGCATCGGCGCCGACCTCACGGCGCAGACCGGCATGATCGGGCCACTGTCCACCATCCTGCTGGGCGTGTGGCTGCTGGGCGAGCCGTTCACGCCGACCATCGCCGCCGGCACCGGCCTGGTGATCGCGGGCATCTACGTTTTCACGCGCCTGGCGCGCCGGCCTCCGGCCTGACGCCGTGCCTCGCCGGCGGCGCGGTGCCTGGTGGAAAGATGCCGCCGGCTGCCCACCGAGGCGGGCGCGCCGCACTATCATCTTCGCGAACCGAGGCGGCCCGGAGGCCGCCGCACCCCTTCGACGAATCAACGGAGCGAACGACTTATGGATTTGGGCATTGCCGGAAAATGGGCGCTGGTCTGCGGCGCCAGCAAGGGGCTGGGCCTGGGCTGCGCCGAGGCGCTGGTGCGTGAAGGCGTCAACGTCGTCATCAATGCGCGCAACGCCGAGGCGCTGCAGCAGGCTGCTTCTTATTTGATAGCAGCAGGCGCGGACGCCACCAGGGCAGGAGGCTTCAAGGGCCCCCAACCCGAAGTGCTGGCCGTGGCGGCCGACATCACCACGCCCGAGGGCCGCGCGGCCGCGTTCGGCGTGGCGGGCGGGCCGGGCACGGCGTTCGACATCGTCGTCACCAATGCCGGCGGCCCGCCGACGGGCGACTTCCGCGACTGGGACCGCGACGCCTGGATCCGCGCGGTCGACGCCAACATGCTGACGCCCATCGAGCTGATCCGCGCCACGGTGGACGGCATGGCCGAGCGCGGCTTCGGTCGCATCGTCAACATCACCTCCAGCGCGGTGAAGGCACCCATTGACATCCTCGGCTTGTCGAACGGGGCGCGCAGCGGCCTGACGGGCTTCGTGGCGGGGGCGTCGCGCAGCGGCATCGCCGCGCGGGGCGTCACCATCAACAACCTGCTGCCGGGCAAGTTCGACACCGACCGCCTGGCCGCCACCGTGCAGGCCGCCTCGTCGAAGTCGGGCAAGAGCGTGGACGACGTGCGCCGCAGCCAGCAGGCCGCCATACCGGCCGGACGCTACGGCACCCCGCAGGAATTCGGCGCCATCTGCGCCTTCCTCTGCAGCGTGCATGCCGGCTACATGACCGGGCAGAACGTGCTGGCCGACGGCGGCGCCTATCCCGGTACCTTCTGAGGGGCGGGAGCGACTGCCGCTTTTCCCGGCTTTGGCGCCGCCAAAACCCGATCACAATGGCCGCGGTGGATTCGCTCTCGTGCCCGATCCAGAGGAGTTGTGATGCCGTCGTCGTTCTTCCCGTCGGTTCGCCGCGCAGTGCGCCGGCTCGCACTGTGCGCGTGCCTGGCCGCGCTGCCATGGGCCGCAGCGGGGCAGGACGCGGACACGCCGGGCGGCGGTTCCGCGTCGGCCACGGGGCACAAGCCGGCGGCCGCCCGGCCCCGCCCGCCCAAAGGCGCTGACGCGCCGATCCGCCTGCGGGTGGTGGGCGGGCTGGGCCTGGTCACGCAATACACCCAGTTCGAAGAGCCCTTCTGGACGCGCGAGCTGCCGCGCCTGAGCGGCGGCCGGCTGGTCGCCGACATCGTTCCCTTCGACCGCGCCGGCGTGCCCGGCGTCGAGATGCTGCGCCTGCTGCAGCTGGGCGTGGTGCCCTTCGGCACCGCGCTGATGAGCTCCTTTTCCGCCCAATACCCGCAGTACGCGGCCGTCGACCTGCCCGGCCTGAGCGCCGACATCGCCAGCCTGCGGCGCGCCTCGGCCGCCTTCCGGCCGTACCTGGAGCAGGCCCTGCGCGACGAGCATAGCGTGGAGGTGCTGGCGGTCTACGTCTATCCGGCGCAGGTGGTTTTCTGCAAGAAGCCGCTGGCGCGGCTGGACGACCTCGCCGGGCGGCGGGTGCGGGTGTCCTCCCCGGCGCAGGCCGACTTCGTCGCCGCCCTGGGCGCCGAGCCGGTAGTGATAGCCTTCACCCAGCAGCGCGCCAGCCTGGAGTCCGGCGACGTGGAATGCGCGGTCACCGGCGCCATGTCCGGCAACACCCTGGGCCTGGACCTGGTGGCCTCGTACCTGTACCCGCTGCCGCTGAACTGGGGCATGGCGGTCTTCGGCGCCAACCGCGCCGCGTGGAACGCCCTGCCGGCCGACGCCCGCACGCTGCTGCGCACCGAGCTGGGCCGGCTGCAGGCGGCCATCTGGGCGCAGGCCGAGCGCGACACCGCCCAGGGCGTCGCCTGCAACACGGGCCAGGCCGCCTGCCGGGACGGGCGCAAGGGCGCGATGGTGCTGGTGCCCGTCTCCGAACGCGACGACCAGCGCCGCATGGAGGTGTTCCGCACCTCCGTGCTGCCCAAGTGGCGCCGCCGCTGCACGGTGCGCTGCGACGAGATCTGGGATCGCACCATCGGGGCGGACCACCGGGCCGGCACGCCGGCTGCCGGTCGATGATGGGCTCCACCACCTCGCGCACCCGCCTGGCGGTCTGGACCGGCGTGGGCCTGCTGCTCGCCGCGCTGGGGCTGGCTGCATGGTCGCTGATCCTGAACGCGCGCAACACGGCGCTGGCCGAAAGCGAGGAGCAGGTCCGGCGTTTCGCTTCCGGGGCGGAGTCGGCGATGAACCGGGCGCTGCTGTCGTTCGACGTGCTGCTGGCCAGCACGGGCGATTTGCTCGACCTGTCCACCAGCCAGCCGGCCGAACTGGGTGGGCGGGGCGCCCGGCAGTTGCTGCGCAGCGCCGCACGGCAGAACTTGATGGTGCGCTACGTGGCGCTGATGGACGGAGGCGGCGCGGTGGTGGCCGCGTCCGACCAGGCCGGCCTGCACGCGGCGCGCGATCTGCCCCCCGGCTTTTTCGACGAGGCGATGGGCCAGGCAGTGCCGGTGCTGGTGGCCAGCGCGCCCACGGTGAGCTACACCAGCTCCGAGCGGGTGATCTTCTTCGCCAAGCCGGTGCAGATGCCGGGCGGCCAGCGGCTGCTGGCGCTGGCGCAGGTGCCCTCGAGCATGCTGGTGTCCGTGCTGATGCAGGGCAGCGACATCCCCGCGCTCGAGGTGACCATGGAGCATGGCGCCGGCGACGTGCTGCTGGGCATCTCCAGCCGTGGCGAGGTGCGCCGCGCTGCCACGGTGCAACCCTTGGGCGAGCAGACGCCGCCGCCGGAAGGCGCGGGCGCCGCCAGCCCCGCGCGCTGGCAACAGCCGGCGCGGCTCTCGGGCACGCCCGGCATGGTGGTGGCGCGGCCCATTCTGTATCCAGACCTGTGGATCTCGGCCAGCCTGCCGCTGCGCGACGCGCTGGAAACCTGGCGCAGCGAGCGCAACACCATCGCGGTGGTGGCGCTGCTATTCGGCGCGGCCTTGCTCGCCATCGCGGGCTTTTCCGTGGCGTATCTCAACCGCCTGCACCGCGCCCGGCGGGCCATGGCGCAGTCGCAGGCCACGCTGGAGCAGGCGCTCTCGTCGCTGGTGACGGGCTTTCTGCTGCTGGACGCCGAGCAGCGCGTGCGGCAGTGGAACCTGCGCTTCGAGGAGATCTACCCCTGGGTCATCCCGTCGCTGCGCGTGGGCATGCCCTTCGAGGAAATGCTCAGCCTCTGCTCGCCCTACCAGCTGCCCGCGGGCACCGAGGCGCAGCGGCGCGACTGGGTGGAACAGCGCATGCTGCTGCAGCGCTTTCCCCGGGGCACGCACGAGCAGGAGCTGCGCAACGGCCACTGCATCCAGATCACCGAGCGCCAGACGCCCGACGGCGGCATGGTCATCTCCTATCACGACGTCACCGACATCCGGCGCGCGTCGGCCGAGATCGAGAGCCTAGCCTTCTACGACCCGCTCACCGGCCTGCCCAACCGGCGCCTGCTGCTGGACCGGCTGCACCAGGCCGAGTCGGCCGCAGAGCGATCGGGCGAGCGCGGCGCGCTGCTGTTTCTCGATCTGGACCAGTTCAAGACGCTCAACGACACCCTGGGCCACGAGGTGGGCGACCAGCTGCTGCAGCAGGTGGCCCGGCGCCTGTCGGACAGCGTGGGCATCACCGACACGGTGGCCCGCCTGGGCGGCGACGAATTCGTGGTCATGCTGCGCGACCTGTCCCCCGACGAGGGCGAGGCCGCCGCCGCCGCCCGCCGCACCGGCGAGAAGATCCTGCACCAGCTCAACCGCCCCTACCTGCTGGGCGCCCACAGCCACCAGAGCAGCTGCAGCATCGGCGCGACCCTGTTCGGCCACAAGCCGCAGTCCGCCGCCGAGCTGCTCAAGCAGGCGGACATCGCCATGTACCAGGTCAAGGCCCAGCGCGGCAACGGCCTGTGCTTCTTCGACCCCGGCATGCAGGAGGCCATCAGCGCCCGCGCCCGGCTGGAGCACGACCTGCAGGAGGGCCTGGCCGCCGGGCAGTTCGTGCTGCACTACCAGCCGCAGTTCAAGCTGAGCGGGGCGCTCGTGGGCGCCGAGGCCCTGCTGCGCTGGCAGCACCCGGAGCGCGGCATGGTGTTGCCCGGCCAGTTCATCGGCGTGGCCGAAGACAGCGAATTCATCATTCCGCTGGGCCTTTGGGTGCTGCGCACTGCCTGCGAGCAGCTGGCGCTCTGGCAGCGGGAGCCGGCGCTGCGCGATCTGCACCTGTCGGTGAACGTGAGCGCGCGGCAGTTCCACCAGCCCGACTTCGTGCCGCAGGTCATCCAGATCCTGCAGGACACGGGCGTGCGTCCGCACCTGCTCGACCTGGAGCTGACCGAATCGATGGTGCTGGACAACGTGGAGGAAACCGTCGCCAAGATGCACCTGCTGCGCACCAAGGGCGTGCGCTTCTCGGTGGACGATTTCGGCACCGGCAATTCGTCGCTCGCCAACCTCACTCAGCTGCCGCTGCACCAGCTCAAGATCGACCAGTCGTTCGTGCGCAACCTGGGCGTGCGCCACACCGACGACGTGATCGTGCAGACCATCATCGGCATGGCCCGCAACCTGGAGCTGGAGGTGATCGCCGAGGGCGTGGAGACCGCCGGGCAGCGCGACTTCCTCGCCCGCCACGGCTGCGACCTGTACCAGGGCTACCTGCTGGGCCGGCCCATGCCGGCGCAGGCGCTGCGCGCGCTGGCGGACGCCCCGGCGCGCCCGCTGGCGGAATGACCAGAAAGCTATCTCTTTGATAGCATCATGCGCCCATGATACGGGCGCTGGAGCCTGTTTCGATGGTCGAAACCGGCGTGGCGGCGGCCGGGTCAGCGGCGCGACGAGGCCACGATGCCGCCGACGATCAGCGCGAAGGCCACGGCATGGTAGAGATGCGGCACCTCGCCCAGGAAGGCCGCCGACAGCACCGCCGCGAAGAGGGGCGTGAGGTTGATGAAGAACCCGGCCACCGCCGGCCCCGCCCGCTGCACGCCCACGCCCCAGCAGCGGTAGGCCAGCACGGCGGGCCCCACGGCGATGAAGGCCAGCGCCGCCGCCAGCGGCCAGCCCCATTCCACGTGGCGCGGCGCCACGGCCCACTCCGCCCCCGCGAAGGCGCCCGACCATGCCAGGCCGAAGACCATCTGCGCCATGAGGAAGGCGGCCCAGTCGCCGCGCACCGAGGCCGGCTCGCCGGTGCGCGCCAGCAGCCAGCTGTAGAAGGCCCAGCACATCGTGGCCAGCACCATGTAGAGGTCGCCCGGCACCAGCCGCAAGGCCGCCAGCTGCCCCCATTCGCCGCGGCTCAGCACCACCGCCACGCCGGCGATGGACAGCACCGCCCCCGCCACATGCCGCCGCGTGACCGGCGCGCCGAAGAAGAGCGCCCCGATGGCCAGCATCCACACCGGCAGGCCCGCGCCCACCAGCGTGACGTTGAGCGGCGTGGAGGTCTGCAGCGCCAGGTACTGCAGCGCGTTGTAGCAACCCACCCCCAGCAGTCCCAGCAGCGCGAAGCGCCGCCAGTGCGGCCACAAGGGGCTGCCGGGGCGCAGCACGCCGTGCGCCAGCGGCAGCAGGATGGCGAAGGCCAGCGCCCAGCGGATGAAGTTCAGCGTGAGGGGCGGCACCAGCGTATGCACCAGCCGGCCCACCACGGCATTGCCGGCCCACAGCAGCGGCGCTGCGGCCAGCATGCCCACGGTGGCGGGCGAGAGTCGTTGCGTCATGGGCTGCAACTGTAGCCGCAGGCGGGCGCCAGCACGGCCCGCCGAAACATGGCAGGATGCCCCGCGTGCCCGCATTCCACGCGCGGGCCGCCCCGCAGACTTCCCCTCGTTCCCACCGCACCAGGAGACCGACTTCCATGAGCCTCGCCGTCCAGATCCGCCAGCATGGCGGCCCCGAAGAACTGCATGTCACCGACGTCGAGGTGGGCCAGCCCGGCCCGGGCCAGGTGCGCATCCGCCACCATGCGGTGGGCCTGAACTTCATCGACGTCTATCACCGCACGGGCCTCTACCCGCTGCAGATGCCGGCCGGCATCGGCATGGAGGGCGCCGGCGTGATCGAGGCGGTGGGCGAGGGCGTCACCCACCTGCGGCCCGGCGACCGCGCCGCCTATGCGGCCAACCCGCCCGGCAGCTACTGCGAGGTGCGCGTGATGCCCGCGCAGAACGTCTGCCGCCTGCCGGACGGCATCGACTTCGAGACCGGCGCGGCCATGATGCTCAAGGGCCTGACAGCGCAGTACCTGCTCAAGAAGACGCGCCCGGTGGAAGGCCTGGAGCCGGGCGACTTCGTGCTGTTCCATGCCGCCGCCGGCGGCGTGGGGCTGATCGCCTGCCAGTGGGCCAGGGCGCTGGGCCTGCGGCTGATCGGCACGGCCGGCTCCGACGCCAAATGCCAGCTGGCGCTGGACAACGGCGCGGCCCACGCCATCAACTACGCCCGCGAAGATTTCGCGGCGCAGGTGAAGGAGATCACCGGCGGCCGTGGCGTCAAGGTGGTCTATGACTCGGTGGGCAAGGACACCTGGGACAAGTCGCTCGAGTGCCTGCGCCCCTTCGGCCTGATGGCCAGCTTCGGCAACGCCTCCGGCCCGGTGCCGCCGTTCGCGCCGGGCAGCCTGGGCGCCAAGGGCTCGCTCTACGTCACGCGCCAGACGCTCTTCACCCACATCTCCAGCCGCGAGGCCACGCAGGCCATGGCCGACGACCTGTTCAAGGTGGTGGAGAGCGGCGAGGTGAGGATCCACATCGACCAGCGCTACCCCCTGGCCGACGTGCAGCAGGCGCACCGCGACCTGGAGGCGCGCAAGACCACGGGCTGCACCATCCTCACGCTGCCGTGAGCGCGCCCGTGGTGGCCCGGCCGGGCTGGGTCGATGCGGCCCGCGCCCGCGCGCAACGCCCGCCGGCACGGCCCCGGCTGCCGTTCGCGGTCGGCGGGCACACGGTCGGCTCGGTGGATGCCCTGGTTTTTGATCAGATTGCCGCCCGGCGCTTGCTGGATGAGCGTTGGAAGCTATCGAAAGAGGAGCATCCGGGCACTTGGGCTTGGCAGCTGCGCGGTGAGGACCCTGACGCGTTCGACGCCACCGCCGCGCTGAACGCCCTGGCCCGGGTGCTGCGCGCCACCGGCCACTGCGGCCCCTGGCGCGACGAGCAGCTGGCCGTGTGCGATGCCGCCGGCCGGCGCATCGGCACCGTGGAGCGCGGGGCGGTGCGGCCGCTGGGCATCGCCACCCGGGCGGTGCACCTGGTGGCCGCGACGCCCGACGGCGCGCTCTGGGTGCAGCAGCGCGCCTTCAGCAAGCCCTCCAACCCCGGCATGTGGGATACGACCATGGGCGGCATGGTCTCCGCCGCCGACACGCTGGAGCAGGCCCTGGCCCGCGAGACCTGGGAAGAGGCGGGCCTGGATACCGCTGCCTTGCAGGACGTGACCCACGGCGGCCATGTCGATTTCGCCCGGCCGTGCGAGGCCGGAGGCGATGGCGGCGACGACGCGGAGACGGGCTACATGCGGGAGCGCATCGACTGGTTCGGCGCCACCGTCCCGGCAGGCACGGAGCCGGTCAACCAGGACGGCGAGGTGGAGCGCTTCGAGGCCTGGTCCGCTGCGCAAGTGCGGGCACGGCTCGGCGCCGGCGCGTTCACGCCCGAGGCGGCACTGGTGCTGGCGGGCTACTACGGCTGGTAGCCGCCCGGCTGCGCGCCACGTCCCGCACCAGCTCCCACGCCGCCTGGGCGAGCGGCGACAGGGCGCGGCCCTTGCGGTGCACCAGCATGATGGCGCGGTCGATGCGCGGCGCCAGCGGGCGCACCACCAGGCGCTGCAGCCCCTCGGGCGGCACGGCCAGCGTCGGGATGACCGAGATGCCCAGGCCTGCGTCGAGCATGCGGAAGATGGTCGTGGGATGGCCGACTTCCTGCGCCACCGTGTGGGGCACGGCGTGCGCGGCCAGCGCCCGGTCGATCAGGCGGCGGCTGCCCGAGGCATGGTCCAGCAGCACCAGCGATTCGCCGGCCAGGTCGACCCAGCGCACTCGGCCCCGGCTGGCCAGCCGGTGGCCGGGCGGGCAGGCCAGGCAGAACGGGTCGGTCAGGATGGTCTCGCAGTGCAGGGCGTCCCGTTCGCTCGGGTCGATCACCACGCCGAAGTCCACCTCGCCCGAGAGCACGCTGGCCAGCACGTCGTTCTGAATGCGGTCGAGCAGCAGCAGCTCCACCCCCGGCAGCGCCTCACGGCAGCGGGCGATGCAGTCGGGCAGCAGGTGGGCCGACAGCGTGGGGCTGCTGGCCACGCGCACCCGCCCGCGGCGCGCCGTGCCGATGCCGCGCACGTCCAGCAACAGGCCCTCCAGCTCGTCCAGCAGCCGCGGCAGCCGGGCGGCGAGGCTCGCGCCCGCCTCGGTCATCTCGACCTCGCGGGTGGTGCGGTGGACCAGCTTCACGCCCAGTTGCGCCTCCAGCTCGGTGATGGACCGGCTCACGGCAGGCTGCGTCAGGCCCACTGCGTCGCCCGAGCGGCTGAAGTGGCGGTGGGTGGCCACGGCCTGGAAAACATGCAGCTGGCGCAGGGTGACATTCATGCGCCGAGATCATAGAACCATCATTCGAATCCATTTCACTTCTAGATGGCGATGGGTTCCAATCGGTGCCTTCCCGCCCTTCCACTCGATGTGACACCGCCATGGCCCGACCCCGATTCCTGCCCGACAACTACGTGCTGGCGCTGCTGGCCACCGTCGCCCTGGCCAGCGTGCTGCCCGCCTCCGGCCTGGCGGCCCGGGCGTTCGAGGGGCTGACCATCGCGGCGATCGCGCTGCTGTTCTTCCTGCACGGCGCCAAGCTCTCGCGCGAGGCCATCGTGGCCGGCATATCGCACTGGCGGCTGCACCTGCTGGTGGTGGCCTGCACCTTCGTGCTGTTCCCGCTGCTGGGCTGGGCGCTGCGGCCGGTGCTGGAGCCGCTGGTGACGCCCGAGCTGTACCTCGGCGTGATCTACCTCTGCGTGCTGCCGGCCACCGTGCAGTCGGCCATCGCCTTCACCGCCATGGCGCGCGGCAACATGCCGGCGGCGATCTGCAGCGCGTCGGGCTCCACCCTGCTGGGCATCGTCATCACGCCGCTCCTGGTCAGCCTGCTCATGCCGCAGATGGTGACCGGCAGCGGCTCGGCCGGGCATGCCGACACCCTGGCCAGCATCGGCCGCATCATGCTGCAGCTGCTGGTGCCGTTCATCGCGGGGCACCTGCTGCGGCCCTGGATCGGCGGCTTCATCAAGCGCCACGGCGGGGCGCTGAAGTACGTGGACCAGGGCTCCATCCTGCTGGTGGTCTACACCGCCTTCAGCGCTGCCGTGATCGAGGGGCTGTGGCAGCAGATCCCGCTGGGCGCGCTGCTGGGGCTGCTGCTGGTCTGCGCGGTGATCCTGGCGCTGGCCATCGTGTCCACCACGCTGCTGGCCCGGCGGCTGGGTTTTTCGAAGGAGGACGAGATCACCATCGTCTTCTGCGGCTCCAAGAAGAGCCTGGCCAGCGGCGTGCCCATGGCCAAGGTGCTGTTCGCCTCCAGCGCCGTGGGCGCCCTGGTGCTGCCGCTGATGCTGTTCCACCAGATGCAGCTGATGCTGTGCGCGGTGCTGGCCCAGCGCTACGCCCGCCGGCCGGAGGCGCCCGAGCCGGTGGCGGTCACTGCGGCTGCGGCCGTGGCACCCGGCGGTGCCGAGCCACCGCGCCGCTGAACCCGGCCCCGGCCCGCGCTCCTGCGGCGCGCTACACACCCGCCTGCTGGTGGCGCCATTCCTGCGTGCGTCCGCCCCAGCCGTAGGCCGCCGCCCGCGCATCGATCAGGTGCACGTAGCTCACCTCGTGCAGGCGCGGCAGTAGCGCGGCGAAGGCCGTATGGATCTCGCGCAGGTAGCGCGCCTTCTCGGCCTTGGTGTTGGTCTCGTCGGTGATGCTGATGTCCAGGTGAAAGGCGCTCTGGCCCAGCTCGGCCAGCGACGCGCCGCCCACGAACCATTGATCCGCCGCGATGAACTGCACGGTGGTGGCGATCACGGCCGGTTGCTTGCCCAGCACGCGCTGGGTGGGCTCGGCGACGGCCTCGGCCGCGCGGCGGGCGAGGGCGGCATCGGGCGTGCCGCTGAGGTGGATGACGATGTGTGGCATGTGGAGCCTTCAAACCGGGGAAGTGACGGGAAAGGCCATTGTTAGCCTTCTCCTGGCAACGGAAAAGCGGGATGATCCGATCTCATCCATCGACATATCCGTTGGGTCGATACACCACCATGCAGCACTTTCCCCTCGACCAGCTCCACTCGTTCGTCGCGGTGGTCGACGCCGGCAGCGTGACGGCCGGGGCCCCGCGGGTGTTTCTGTCGCAATCGGCCGTCAGCGAACAGTTGCGCAAGCTCGAAGAGCGGGCCGGCCAGCCGCTGCTGGTGCGCTCCAAGGCGGGCGTGGCGCCGACGGAGGCGGGCCTGCGGCTGCTGGCCCATGCCCGCCAACTGCTGGCGATGAGCGAGGCCGCGTGGCGCGACCTGCATGGGGTGCCGCTCCAAGGCACGCTGCGCCTGGGCGTGACCGACTATTTCCGTCCCGCCGAACTGGCCGCGCTGCTGGCGCGCCTGCAGGGCCGCCACCCAGGGGTGCGGCTGCAGGTCAGCGTACAAAAGAGCGGCGACATCGAGGCCGCCTACGCGCAGGGTGCGTTCGACGTGGGGATCACGATGCTGCTGCCCCAGGCGTCCGCGGCGGGCGCCGTGTCCGGTTCCGTGGCGGGCGTCGTGCTGCGGCGCGAGCCGCTGCGGTGGATGGGAGCGGCGCATGCGCTGGGCGCGCCGCCCGCCGCCGGGGCGCCGCTGCACCTGCTGGCACTGCCCGATACCTGTTCGCTGCACCGCTTCACGGTCGCCCTGCTGCAGCGCCGCCGCGTGCCGTTCGTGGTCACGCTGATGGCCTCGGGCGTGGCGGGGCTGCAGTCGGCCCTGGCCGCGGGCCTGGGCGTGGCCTGCCTCAATGCATCGGCCTTGTGCGACGGGGTGCGGGTGCTGCCCGCCGCATGGAAGCTCCCGGCCCTGCCGCAGGCCCGCTTCGTGGTGCTGCCACCTCGAACGGGCGAGACGGAATTCACCCAGCGGGCCCGTCAGCTGCTGGTGGCCGACTTCGCCTGACGGCGGCGGCAAGGCGGCAGCGGCGTTCAGCGCCTGGCGCGCTCTGCCTGTTCTTCCTCGCCGGGTGGCACTTCCAGCCGCTCGTTGCGCACTTCCTTCATCATGTCCTCGCCCACCGGATCGGTGCCGTCGAGCGGCACGTCGCGTTCCTGGGTGACCTCGGGTTCGTCGCTGGCGGGCTTGCGGGGGCTGGTGGACATGGTGGGCTCCTGGAAATGGGGGACACGGCGGGCCGCCGGACTCCCGGGCAGTCCCGCGAAGTCCTGGAAGCTAGGTGGCGGGGTGCTGCAACAGCGAGTGCGGCCCTTTCGCTGCAGGTTACGCCGTGGTGGCGAGGGCCACCGTAGGACGGCGGGCCAAGCCCGCCGCGGTGCCGTCCCGACGCGCAGGCGGCGGCCGCGTCCTGCTGCTCAGGAGGGCAGGGACGCTTCCGGCGCGGGCGCGCTCGCCACGCGCAGCCGGTTGGGCGCGAGCGCGCCGGCCGAATCGAGGATGGGGTAGGCGATCGAGCAGATGTGCGAATTGATGCGCTTGAGCTCGCTGATGAGGTCGATGTGCAGCGAGCTGGTCTCCATGCTGGGCACGGTCTTGTCGGACAGGCGCACCAGGTGGGTCGCGGCATAGGCACGCTCCAGGTCGCGGAAGCGCGCCTTTTCCTCCAGCAGCTTTTGCGCATCGCGCACGTTGCCGTTGAGGAACACGCTCATCCCCAAGCGCAGGTTGTCGATCAGGCGGCGGTGCAGCTCGGTGATCTCGGCGGTGCCGGCTTCGGAGAACTGGCGGCCTTTCTTGATCTTCTTGTCCTCGATGTCCAGCAGCACGCGCTCGATGATGTCGCCCACCTGCTCCATGTTGATGGTGAAGCTGATGATGTCGGTCCAGCGCCGGCTTTCCTCCTCGCCCAGCGCCTCGCGCGAGATCTTGGTCATGTAGTACTTGATGGACGAATACAGCTCGTCCACCTCGTCGTCCATCTTGCGCAGTCGCTCGGCCAGTTGCAGGTCGTTCTTCTGGATCACGTCGAGCACGCCGACCAGCATGGTCTCCACCACGTCGGCCTGGTAGAGCGCCTCGCGCGCGGCGCAGGAGATGGCGAGCGAGGGCGTGGAGAGGGCGGACGGGTCCAGGTGGTGCGGGCGGCGACTCTGCACGCCCTGCGGCTTGGGCAGCAGCCGCGTCACCCAGTGCGCCACCCACTGCGTGAAGGCGATGAAGCCCAGGCTGATCACCACGTTGAAGCCCAGGTGGAACAGCACCACGCCCTGCGCAGCGCCCGGCAGATGCGGATGCACGTGCCGCAGCCAGAGGCCGATGAAGGGCGCCACCAGCACCACGCCCATGAGCTTGAAGACCAGGTTGCCCACGGTGACCTGGCGCACCTCCACAGCCGACTTGGCGGTGGTGAGCACGGCCAGCAGCCCGCTGCCCAGGTTGGCGCCCAGCACCAGGCCCAGCGCCACGTCGAGCGGCACCACGCTGGAGGCGGCCATCGCCGCGATCAGCAGCACGATGGCCAGGCTGGAATAGGCCAGGATGGCGAGCAGCGAGCCCATCACCACTTCCAGCACGATGTCGCTGTTGAGCGAGCCCAGCATCGCCTTGATGATGGGCGAGGACAGCATCGGCCCGCTCGCCTGCACCACCATCTCCAAGGCCAGCAGCATCAGCCCCAGGCCGATCAGCACCCGGCCGACGCGGCCCGCGGTGCTGGCCTGGCGCGAGATGAACAGCACCACGCCCACGAAGATGAAGAGCGGCGACAGCCACGACAGGTCGAACGAGAACAGCACCGACATGAGCGCCGTGCCCACGTCGGCCCCGCGCATCACGGCCAGGGCCGCCGGCAGGGTGATGAGGCCCTGCCCGACGAAGGAGGAGGTCATCAGCGAGGTGGCCGTGCTGGACTGCACCAGCGCCGTCACGCCCATGCCCGAGAGCGCGGCGGTGAAGCGGTTGCCCATGCTGCGGGCCAGCATGGTGCGCAGGTTGGCGCCGAACACGCGCAGCACGCCGGTGCGCACCAGGTGGGTGCCCCAGACGAGCAGCGCCACGGCTGCCAGGAGATTCAACAAGTGCTTCATGAAAAAGGAAAATCGGGTCCTGTGCCGGGAAAGTGCGAAAGGCACGCGGGGGTGCGGAGGGCGGTCGCCGGGCTCGCGGACAAGCGGTACAGCATACTCCTGCTTCGATAGCAGAAGCCGGGCCCGCGCCGACGGTCTGGCCTTGCGCGGCGCTGTGAATGCCCGGGGTCGGGGGCCGAGAGTATGCGCCGCGCGCGGCGGCTCCGGTGTAGGAGTCGGACTACGGCAGCAGGCGGTTGCCTGGCTTCCGGCCGGCGGAAAGCAAAAAGCCCGCAGGGCGCGGGCTCGTCACGTGCTGGCGAGACGCGCTCGCCCCGCCGTCGGTCAGCGGCCGCGCCGCACCCGCAGCAGCTCGTCCACGATCAGGCACACGGCTCCGATGGTGATGCCCGCATCGGCGATGTTGAACGCCGGAAAGTGCCAGCCCCGCAGGTGGAAGTCGAAGAAGTCCACGACATAGCCGTGCATCATGCGGTCCACCACGTTGCCGATCGCGCCGCCCAGGATGCTGGAGAGCGAGAAGCAAAAGAGCTTCTGCCCCGGGTGGCTGCGCAGCTGCCAAACGATGAAGAGCGCCGCCGTGACCCCGATGGCGGTGAACAGCCACCGCTGCCAGCCGCCCGCGTCCGCCAGGAACGAGAACGCCGCCCCCGTGTTGTGCGCGCGGACGATGTTGAAGAAGCTGGTGATGTAGGTCGCGTCGCCCAGGCGGTAGTAGCCGAGGATCAGCGTCTTGGTGAACTGGTCGGCCACCAGGATGAGCACGGCCCAGGCCAGCCAGGGCCAGACGGAGCCACCCCCGGCGGACGGCTTGAGGGAGAGGGAGGAACCGGATGCGCCGCGGGCCATTTATGCGTGCTCCCGCTGCTCGCCGGCGCCGAACAGGTTGCTCACGCAACGGCCACACAGGGTGGGGTGGGCGGCATCCGCGCCCACGTCGGCGCGGTAGTGCCAGCAGCGCTCGCACTTGGCGTCGGAACTGGCCTTGACGCCGATGGATAGGGCGTCTCCTGCTACCAATTCAATAGCGGACGTGATGAACACGAACTTCAGGTCCTCGCCCAGGCTGGCCAGCAGGGCGTGGTCTTCCGGCGGGGCCGTCAGCGTCAGGTTGGTCTGCAGCGACGAGCCCACCTGGCCGGTGGCGCGCAGTGCCTCGATTTCCTTGTTCACCACGTCGCGGATGGCGCGCAGGCGCGTCCACTTGGCGGCCAGGCCTTCGTCGGCGCTGGCGATGGGCTGGTAGGTCTCCAAGAAGATGGAGTCCGAGCTGCCAAAGGTCTTCCAGGCCTCTTCGGCGGTGAACGACAGGAACGGCGCCATCCAGCGCAGCATGGCGTGGGTGATCTGGTAGAGCGCCGTCTGGGCGCTGCGGCGCGCCAAGCTCTTGGGAGCCGTGGTGTAGAGCCGGTCTTTCAGCACGTCGAGGTAGAAGCCGCCAAGGTCTTCCGAGCAGTAGAGCTGCAGCTTGGCCACCACCGGGTGGAATTCATACGCCTGGTAGTGCGCCAGCAGGTCGGCCTGGAATTCGGCCGCGCGCGTGAGCGCATAGCGGTCGATCTCCAGCATCTGCGGGAAGGGCACGGCGTCGGTGGCGGGGTCGAAGTCGCTCACGTTGGCCAGCAGGAAGCGCAGCGTGTTGCGGATGCGGCGGTAGGCGTCTACCACGCGGGCCAGGATCTTGTCGTCGATGCCCAGGTCGCCCGAATAGTCGGTGGAGGCCACCCAGAGGCGGATGATCTCGGCGCCCAGCTTGCTGCTCACCTGCTGGGGCGACACCGTGTTGCCCAGCGACTTGCTCATCTTCTTGCCCTGGCCGTCCACCGTGAAGCCGTGCGTGAGCAGGCCGCGGTAGGGCGCGCGCCCGAAGATGGCGCTGGCCAGCAGCAGCGATGAATGGAACCAGCCGCGGTGCTGGTCGTGGCCTTCCAAGTACAGGTCGGCCTCGGGGCCGCTGTCGTGGTGCATGCCGGCGTGCGTGCCGCGCAGCACGTGCCAGAAGGTGGAGCCTGAGTCGAACCACACCTCCAGGATGTCCGTGCTCTTGGTGTAGTGCGCAGCGTCCTCGGCGCCCAGGATCTCCTCGGCCGTCACGCGGCTCCAGGCCTCGATGCCGCCGGCCTCGACGATGGCCGCGGCCTGGTCCATGATCTCCATGGTGCGCGGGTGCAGCTCGCCCGAGTCCTTGTGCAAAAAGAACGGGATGGGCACGCCCCAGCTGCGCTGGCGGGAGATGCACCAGTCGGGCCGGCCGGCGATCATGTCGCGCAGGCGGGACTGGCCGTTCTCGGGGTAGAACTTCGTTTGCTCGATGGCGGCCAGGGCGATCTGGCGCAGGGTCTGCGCGGGCTTCTGGGCCGGGTCGGTGAACACGCCTTCGCCTTCATCCATGCGGATGAACCACTGCGCGGCGGCACGGTAGATCACCGGCGTCTTGTGGCGCCAGCAGTGTGGGTAGCTGTGGGTGATGTCCTTGGTGGCCATCAGGCGGCCGGCGTTCTTCAGCGCCTCGATGACGACCGGCACGGCTTTCCAGATGTGCAGGCCGCCGAAGAGCGGGAAGTCCGGCGCGTAGGCGCCGTTGCCCTGCACGGGGTTCAGGATCTCGTCCAGCGCCATGCCGTGGGCCACGCAGGAGTTGAAGTCTTCCAGGCCGTAGGCGGGCGACGAGTGCACGATGCCGGTGCCGTCGTCGGCCGTGGCGTAGTCGGCCAGGTACACGGGCGCCAGGCGCCGGTAGCCGTAGCTGCCGTCCTCGCTGGCCACGTCATAGAGCGGATGCTCGAACTCCAGCCCCGCCAGCTGCTGGCCGGCGGTGGTGGCGATCACGCTGCCGGTGAGGCCGTAGCGTTCCAGGCACGAGGCGACCAGGGGCTCGGCCACCAGCAGGATGCGCTCGCCCGTGTCCACCAGCGCATAGGTGATCTCGGGGTTGAGGTTCAGCGCCTGGTTGGCGGGGATGGTCCAGGCGGTGGTGGTCCAGATGACGACGAAGGCGTCCTTGGCCAGCGCCGGCAGGCCGAAGGCGGCTGCGAGCTTGGCGGGCTCGTGCGCCTTGAAGGCCACGTCCAGCGTGGTGCTCTTCTTGTCCTGGTACTCGATCTCGAATTCGGCGAGCGACGAGCCGCAGTCGAAGCACCAGTAGACGGGCTTCAGGCCCCGGTAGACGAAGCCGCGTTCCATGACCTTCTTGAGGGCGCGCAACTCGCCGGCCTCGCTCGCGAAGTTCATCGTCTTGTACGGGTGATCCCATTCGCCCAGCACGCCCAGGCGCTGGAAGTCCACCATCTGCTGGGCGATCTGCTCGGTGGCGAAGGCGCGGCCCTTGGCCTGCATCTCGTCGCGCGGCAAATTGCGGCCGTGGGTCTTCTCGATGGCGTTCTCGATCGGCAGGCCGTGGCAGTCCCAGCCCGGGGCATAGAGCGCGTCGAAGCCCTCCAGCTGGCGCGCCTTGGTGATCATGTCCTTCAAGATCTTGTTCACCGCGTGGCCGATGTGGATCTGGCCGTTGGCGTAGGGCGGGCCGTCGTGCAGGATGAACTTCGGCGCTCCCCGGCGGGCGTCGCGCAGGCGCTGGTAGATGCCCTTGTCTTCCCATTCCTGGACCCAGCCCGGCTCGCGCTTGGGCAGGTCGCCACGCATCGGGAAGGGCGTGTCGGGCAGGTTCAGCGTGGCGCGGTAATCCGTGCCGGCGGCGGGGTTGGATGCGGTGGGTTTGTTTTCGGACATGGCAGGACCTGGAGGCTTTCCGGGCGGCGGCCCGGAAGGCGAGGGAAGAGGAAGGGGGGGGGTGAGCGTTCGGCGGCGGCGCCGCGGCGTGGGGGGCGGCGGCGTCGGGCGGATCGTCAAATTCGGTCGCGCGTGGTCTGGCGGTGGGTTTCGGCGTGCGCGCTGCCGGCGAAGACCGCCCGCGCGTCATCGCAGTCCTTGGCGATGCCGGCGGTCAGGGCGTCGAGGCTGTCGTATTTCAGCTCGTCGTGCAGTTTGAGCAGGAGTTCCACGCGGATGATTTTACCGTAGGCCCCTTCCGGCCCCAGGCTGGCGGGCCATTGCAGGCAGTGCGTCTCCAGCAGCACGCGGCCGCCGTTCACGTCGCTCGGGTCGAGCGAGGGGCGCACGCCCAGGTTGGCCACGCCGGGCAGGGGCGTGTCGCCAAGGCCATGCACGCGCACGGCGAAGATGCCGCTGGCGGCCGGCTTCCAGTGCGAAAAGCGCAGGTTCAGCGTGCGGAAGCCGTCGCCCGCGCCCGCCGCGCTGGCGCCCAGTTCACGGCCCAGCTTGCGGCCATGCACCACGTGGCCGCTGATGGCGTAGGGCCGGCCCAGCAGGCGGGCAGCGCCATCCATGTCGCCGCGCCCCAGCGCCTCGCGCACGGCCGAGCTGGAGACGCGCAGGCCGTGCACTTCATAACTGTTCATGCGCGCCACATCGAAGCCGCGCTCGCGGCCGGCCGAATCGAGCAGTGCATAGTCGCCCGCGCGCTGGGCGCCGAAGCGGAAGTCGTCGCCCACCAGCACGTAGCGGGCGCCCAGGCCGGCCACCAGCACCTCGTCGATGAAGGCCTGCGCCGGCTGGCGGGCCAGCCGCTCGTTGAAGGGCAGCACCACGGCCTGCTGCACGCCGCAGGCGGCGAGCTCGGCCAGCTTGTCGCGCAGCGTGCCGATGCGGGCGGGGGCGAGCTCGGGCCGCTGGCGGGCGGCGGCGAAATAGTCGCGCGGATGGGGTTCGAAGGTGAGCACGCAGCTGGGCACGCCCCGGTGCGCGGCTTCGTTGTTCAGCAGCGCCAGCATCGCCTGGTGGCCGCGGTGCACCCCGTCGAAGTTGCCGATGGTGAGCGCGCATTCCCGGGCGATGCCCGGGTGTTGGAAGCCGCGGAAGATCTTCATCCGTTTGCTCTGCTTTTGATAGCGTCAGGCGCAGGTAAATCAAGCGCTGGACGCGAATTTGTCATGAAAAGAGTATATTGTGCGCCAGGGATGCTCTTCACGGATGGAGCGGCCAGTGCGCACTGCGGATCAGGATGGGCTGCAAGGTGCAAACCGCAGTGATAGCCGCAGCTATCACGAGGATTTGCAACGCCGCAGACCCCCTGAGGCCGCAGATGCACACGGCGCGGTGATTCGTGAAGAGCATCCCCAGGGGACTGCCGGTTTCCGTGACACGCACGGCGAGCGCTGGATGCGTGCAGCGGCAAGGCCGGGCGATCTCCCTGGGCGGCCCGGCGCGGCCGCCGCGAGACATCAGCGTTCCGATCCTCGTTCTTTCGGCAGGAGGCGTGTTGTGAAGGTCTTGAAGTTGTCGGCCCAGGGGCTGCCCCAATCATGGATCACGCTCGAGCAGGCGGTCATCCACTACGCCGCCGGCGAAGTGCGCTGGGAATCGGGCGGCCACGTGGCGCGCTTTCGCGGCGGGCACAACGCCATCACCGGCGAGCAGTCGGTGATCGACATCAACAGCATCATCGGCACCCGGGGCGTGCCGGCGATCAACCCGTTCGAGCTCAAGCCCGGCCTCACCAACCAGAAGCTCTTCGCGCGCGACCGCAACGTGTGCGCGTACTGCGGCGGCCACTTCCACGAAGACGTGCTGACGCGTGAACACATCGTGCCCTACGCCCGCAACGGGGTGGACCACTGGATGAACGTGGTCACCGCCTGCCGCGCCTGCAACCACCGCAAGGGCCCGCGCACGCCCGAACAGGCGCACATGCCGCTGCTCTATGCGCCCTACGTGCCCAGCCTCTGGGAGGACTTCATCCTGCGCAACCGCCGCATCCTGACGGACCAGATGGAGTTTTTGCTGGCGCACGTGCCCAAGTCGTCCCGGCTGCTGGAATGAGCCGCCGGGCGGCTCGTCGCAGGCCGGAGGGCAGGGACGCTGCGCGTGGTTTCCCGTACACGGGCCGCGCCGCCGAGGGGGGATAATTTCGCCTCGCTTTCTCGTCACCCGGCCCTGCGGGGCTTCACAGATCGGACCGTTCCCATGCGCATCGTTTCCCGCCGCCTGGCCCTGGCTGCTGCCTCGGCCGCTGCCGTTGCCGGCTTCGCCGCCACTCCCGCATTCGCCCAGCAGGCCAAGGAAGTCAAGCTCGGCTATGCGCTGGCCGTCAATTCGCACTACGGCGCCGCCGCCCAGGCCTGGTCGGAATCGGTGGAGAAGGCCACCAACGGCAGCATCAAGTTCAAGCACTTTCCCTCCAGCGCGCTGGGCGGCGAGCGCGAACTGATCGAAGGCCTGCAGCTGGGCACCGTGGAGGCCGTCATCGTCTCCACCGGCGCTTTGAGCAACTTCGTGCCCGACGTCGGCGTGGTGGACATCCCCTTCCTCTTTCGCGACACGGCCCATGCCCGCGCCGTGCTCGACGGCGCCTTCGGCCAGGAGCTGCTGGGCAAGTTCCAGAAGCGCGGCCTGATCGCGCTGGCCTGGGGCGAGCAGGGCTTTAGGCACCTCACCAACAACAAGCACCCGGTGAACACGCCCGCCGACCTGAAGGGCCTGAAGATCCGCGTGACCGAGAACCCGGTGCACATCACCGCCTTCCGCACGCTGGGCGCATCGCCCACGCCCATGTCCTGGCCCGAGGTGATCGGCGCGCTGCAGCAGGGCACCATCGACGGGCAGGAGAACCCCATGTCGGTGATCGTCTCGGCCAAGTTGCCGCAGGTGCAGAAGTACCTGTCGCTCACCGGCCACGTGTATGCGCCCATGGCGCTCATCGTGTCGCCCGGCTTCTGGGGTGGCCTCTCCGACGCGCAGAAGGCCGCCTTCACGCAAGGCGCCAAGGCCGGCGCGCTGGCCTCGCGCAAGTTCGTCGATGACGTCGAGCAAAAGGGCCTGGCCGAGGTCAAGGCCGCCGGCATGCAGGTGGTGGAATCGGTGGACAAGAGCGCCTTCCAGAAGGCGCTGGAGCCCGCCTACAAGCAGTACGCCACCAAATTCGGCCAGAAGACGCTGGACCAGATCACCAGCGTGAAATAAAGGCTCTGCGGCGGCGCCCCGCGCGCGCCCGGCGGCGCCCCCCCGGGGCACCCCCCCCGGCCCCGCGTCCGGGCTTTGTTTTTTCCAGACTACCCACCATGCTCCAACGCCTCGAGCGCGCCCTGGTCGCCGGCAACCGCTGGCTGCTCATCATCCTGCTGCTGGCCATGGCCTGCATCGTCTTCGCCAACGTGGTGCTGCGCTACACCACGGGCGATTCCATCGTCTGGGCGGAGGAAGTTGCGCGGCACCTCATGATCTGGGGCACCTTCCTGGGCGCGGGCCTGGTGCTGCGCTTCGGCGGCCACGTGGCCATCGACAACCTGCACCACGTGCTGGGCGAGCGTGCCGCGCGCGTGCTGCGCGGCTTCGTGGTGGTGGCGCTGGGCGTGTTCTTCCTGGTGATGGCGTGGTTCTCGGTGCAGTACGTGTGGGCCACGCGCTTTCAGACCACGCCGGCCACCGACATCGCCTTCGCGTGGATCTACTCGGCCATGCCGGTGGGCTTCGTGCTGCTGTTCGTGCACCTGCTGTTCATAGCGCGCGGCTACATCCTGGGCGGGCGTTTCGCCGAGTCCGACGAAATGGACGCCGAATCGGCGGCCTCGCTCTGATGCCCCGGCAACGCACCCGCGCAAGGACCTGACACCATGGCCATCACCCTCTTCGTTTCCGCCATCGTCCTCATGGCGCTGGGCTTTCCCGTCGCGTTCGCGCTGGCCATGTCGGCCGCCATCGCGGTCTTCGTGGGCGGGCGCTATCCGCAGCTCATCGTGTTCAAGGAGATGTTCACCGGCATCGACAGCTTTCCGCTGATGGCCGTGCCGTTCTTCATCCTCGCGGCCGAGATCATGTCAGGCGGCGCGCTCACCGTGGTGCTGCTGCGCTTCGCGGCGCAGTTCGTGGGCCACCTGCGCGGTGGCCTGGGGCACGCCAACATCCTGTCGCTCACGCTGTTCTCGGGCATCTCCGGCTCGGCCCTGGCCGATGCGGCGGGCCCGGGTTCGATGATGGTCAAGATGATGGACAAGGCCGGCTATTCGCGCGCCTATGCCGCGGCGCTCACCGCCAGCACGGCCATCGTGGGGCCGATCATCCCGCCCTCGATCATCATGATCATCTACGCGCTGCAGGACGAGCAGGTCTCGGTCGGCGCGCTCTTCATCGCCGGCTTCGCGCCCGGCATCCTGATCGCCGTGGCCATGGCCATCGTCAACTGGCGCGTCTGCGTCAAGCGCGACTACCGCTCGCGCGAGCCGCGCCCGAGCGGCCGCGAGATGCTCGCCAACAGCATCCGCGCCATTCCCGCGCTGATGCTGGTGGTGCTGATCCTGGTGGGCATCCGCTTCGGCATCTTCACGCCCACCGAGGCTTCCGTCGTGGCCGTGTTCTATGCGCTCGTCTGCGGCAAGTGGGTCTACCGCACGCTGGAATGGAAGGCCCTGCCGCACATCGCCGCGCGTTCGGCGCTGCTCACCGCGTCGGTGCTGCTGGTGGTGGCCGCCTCGGCCGCCTTCGCCTGGGTGCTTACGGTGGAGGGCGTGCCCCAGCAGCTGGCAGAGACCATCGTCGGCTGGAACCTCTCGCCCGTCACCTTCCTCATCGCGGTCAACATCCTGCTGCTGCTCTTCGGCATCTTCATGGAGCCGCTGCCGGGCGTGATGATCCTGGTGCCCATCCTCGCGCCCATCTCGGCGGCGCTGGGCATCGACCCGATCCACTTCGCGATGGTGGTGATCGTCAACCTGACGCTGGGCATGATCACGCCGCCGGTGGGCGGGCTGCTGTTCGTCACGTCAGTGGCCACCAAGGTGCCCCTCGCGGCACTCACGCGCGAGCTGCCGCCCTTCCTCGTCGCACACCTGGTGGTGCTGGTGCTGCTGACCTTCGTGCCGGCGATCTCCACCTGGCTGCCGCACGCGCTGGGCTTTTGACGCGGGGGCCGCGTAGGGCCAAAGAAAAAGCGCCCGTCCCGGGCGCTTGCGTCAGGTGGCGGTGGCAGGGGCGGTGCCCTGCCAGCGTGCCGATCAGGCGGGCTTGCGCGCCGTGACCAGAAAGCCCTGCACCGGTTGGCCGCCTTCCTGGCGCAGCACCATGTCTTCGATGTCCACCGGCTGAAAGCCCGCGTCGCGGCACAGCTGCTCCACGTGGCTGCGCTTGTGGGCGTAGCGGCCGGTGCCCTGCAGCACCAAGTCGGGGCCGTCCTCCGGCGCGGCTTCGCACGAGAAGTACAGGTCGCCGGCGGGCTTGAGGATGCGGAAGGCGTCGGGAATGGCTTCGCGCAGGTCGCCCGCGTAGATGAACACGTCGAGCGCGGCCATCACCTCGTAGATGTCGCCGGGCGTCTCGCGCAGGGCGTCCAGCAGGTTCACCGTGTGGAAGCGGTCGTACACGCCGTGGCGGATCGCCTGTTCGATCATCTTCTTGGAGATGTCCACGCCGATGAGGTAGCCGTCCAGCCGGCCCAGGCACACGCCCAGCAGGCCGGTGCCGCAACCCAGGTCCAGCACGTTCAGGGCTTTCTCGGGAAAGCGCGCCAGGATGCGGTCGGCCACGATCTTGGGCAGCTGGTAGCGCAGGCCGCGCACGGTGTGCTGGTCGTAGATCTCCGCCAGGTTGTCGAACAGGCTGCGGTTGAGCTCGGTGGGCTGGTGCGCGGGCGTCACGCCATGCGCCAGCGCGTTGTAGTAGGCGTAGACCGAATCGCCGGGCGCCAGCTCCAGCAGGCGCGTTGTGTCGCCCACGGCCTGCGAGGGCTTGCCGGCGGCCAGCAGCGTCTGCACGCGGCCCAGCAGCGCCTCGGTGTCGCCCGCGTCCTGCACGATCAGGCTGTCCCACACCTGCAGCGACTCCGCGTGCTGGCCCAGCGAGGACAAATCGCGCGCCAGCAGGCGGCGCAGCTGCACGTCGCCCGGCACCATCTCCAGGCCGCGGCGCAGGTGGCGCACGGCCATCTCGGTGTGGCCGGCACGGTGGGCGATGTCCACCACGCCCGCCAGCACGACCGGGTTGCCCGGCTCCAGCGCCGCGACCTTCTCGGCCAGCTGCAGGGCTTCGTCGTTCTGGTGGTGGCGCGCCAGCATCAGCGCCAGCTCCAGCAGGCCCGGGCCCCAGTCCGGCGAGATGGCCACGCTGTGGCGCAGCGAATCGATGGCCTTGGGGATGTTGCCCGCCTGCTCGGCCATGAGGCCGGCCAGCATGAAGACGCGCGGGTCGTTGGGGATCTTCTGCTGCGCCTTGTTGAGCGTGCGCGCGGCCTCTTGCAGTTGGCCGTCGGCGATCTGCGTGCGCGCGGTTTCGAGGAGCTTGCGGTTGGGGTCGGCTTGGGGGGCGATGGCGCTCATGGACTCGGAAAAGTAAGAGCCGGGCGCTGGGCCCGGCTGCATGGAAATTGGGGGGGATTATCCCGGAATCCCGATGCGGGCCTCAACTGGCCGCGCGCTGGCGGGCGATGGTCAAGGTGAAGCATGTCCCCCGGCCGATCTGGGAGGCGACATCGATATCGCCTCCGTGCAACCGGGCCACCCTGCGCGCCACCCAGAGCCCGAGACCGAATCCCTGCGTACGGTCCGTCCGGTCGCCGCGCTCGAACTGCTCGAACATCCGCTGGATCGATTCCGGCGAAATGCCATGCCCCTCGTCAGACACTGAGAACTCCAGCTGACCGGTGGTGTTCACCGCCGCCGTGACCACGATTTCCCCGCCCCTGGCATGCTTGACCGCGTTGTCCACCAGGTTGGACAAGGCGATGCGAACCAGCGTGGCATCGCACATCCATTGATCGGGCGCTTCGTGAGTGACCAGGCGCAGTTGGTGCCGCGGCGACCAGCGCACCAGTTGCGCCGCGTGTTCCAGAAGCTCGTTGACCGCAACCATGGTTGGAAAGATGTGAAAGCCCGAAGCGTCCATGCGGTCCGTGATGAGGCAGCTGTCGACCAGCGAGGTCAGCCGCCGGCAGGCCCGCCGGATCTGGGACGCCCGCTCCATCTGGCCTTCGAGCGCATGCGTGGGAAAGCTCAGCTGCTCCGAGGCGGCACTGTCGATCACCGCCAGCGGCGTCCGGAACTCATGGCTGATCATCTGGAAGAACTGGCGCTGTTCCTGGCGCAAGGCGCGTTCGCTTTCCAGGGCCTGGGCCAGGGCCGCCTGGGCCCGCAACGCGTCCGTGGTGCGGCGTTCCACGCGCTGCTCGAGGATCTGCTCCGACTGCGCGAGGTGCCGCAGCGCGGCCGTCTGGGCCTCGGTGGCCTTCCGATACCGCAACACCATCTCGACGAAGACGGCGCAGGCCGTCAACAGCATGAAGAGCAGGGACTCGGTTTGCCAGACCAGCGTGGCGTTCACTTCCATGCGAAACCAACCCAGCAGCGAGAAGGTGGGAAGAATGCCCGACGCCGCATGCACCATGTAGGCCGCCAGCAGCACCGCGTGAACTGTGCTGCGCCGATGGCGGTGCAGGGTGGCCACGCACAGCGTGATCGCCATCGCGTCGCACGCACCCATCAGCACCAGGTTCATCCATGCGACGGAACCGTAGAGTCCGACGACAGGACTGATGGCGCCGGCACACGCCAAGCACGCGACCACGGACAGGGCCTTGCGCATGGACCGATGCTGTTGCGCGGAGGTCAGCTGCAGTCGGATCTGCCACGCCAGGGCGAAGGTGAGGCCGAACGCGCCCACGCCCACTGCGTCGCTGGCCCATTCCGTCATCGTGGCTGGCACCCACAGGCTAAGGTATCCGTGCAGGTTGAAGATGTGGATGCAGCCCACCGTGCACAGCCCAGCCAGCCCGTAGAGCTGCGGTGTGCGGAAGATCGCGGCGGCCCCCACCACGGCGGCCAGCAATGCGAAGAGCACTCCGAAGAAAAGTCCCTGGTGCCGCTCGTCCTCGACGAGCGTCTGCCGCAGCTGAGAGTCCGTCAACACCCGGGCGTCGAACTGCATTGCGCTGGTGGTGCGAATGCGCACGAGTGTCAGCTGGTGGGGCTGCAACTCGAAGAGCGGCTGCCGCACTCCCGCCTTCTCGCGCCCGGGCACCAGATCGCCGGAGGCCTGCGCCTTCCACGAGCCCGGCGCGCTTTCGTCCGGTTGGTAAAGCGTGATCGAGTCCACATAGCTCGGACCTGCCAGAAGCCAAAGCGTGGATGTTGGCCCACCGTCCGCGCCCGGGCTGTGGAAGCGCAGCCATACCGTTTGGCTGACATAGCCCGCGCTCAACGGCAACTGCATGTTGGGGACGATCCGGCCCTCGCCCGCCGCCGCTATGTCCGCTGGCGTGAGCGCATGGGTGGGGTCGTTGATGCGCTCGACCGACAGGCGACCTTGCATGCCCGAGGGCGGGCGGCTGTCGTCATCACGCGTCCCTGCCGCGCAACCCAGTGTCTCCAGCACCGCGAAGGCGACAAGCAGCCAGCAGCACACCCGGCGGAGCGAGGCGGCCCGGAACCAGCGGAATGTGAGTTTTTGTGAGTGTTCGTGCATGGAGCAGCAACGTGGCTCAATCGACAATACGGAATCAATTGTTTACGTTTGATCTCTGGAATGTTGCCGGAATTCGAGATAGCCGTCGTGGAAGACGACGAAGACATCCGCAACAACGTGTGTCGATATTTGGAAAAGACAGGGTTCCGCGCCTGGTCGGCGGAGTCGACAGAGGACTTCTACGTTCAGCTGTTGCGCAAACGTGCGGATCTGGTTGTCGTCGACATAGGGTTGCCGGGCGAAGACGGTCTGAGCCTTGTGCGCCGACTCTCCGAAATGGGGATAGCCGCCGTACTCATGACGGCAAGGGCCGAAGTGGAGAGCCGCATCCTCGGCCTGAACTCGGGTGCGCTCCAGTACTTCGTGAAGCCTGTGGACATGGAAGAGCTGGTGGCAGGGATCCGGTCGCAACTGCGCCGCGGGGTGTCGCAACTGGCCAGGCCAGCGCTTGCGCCGGCTTGGCGGCTTGACCGCTCGCGTGCGCGCTTGATCGCGCCCAATCAGGAGGCCGTGGAGTTGACCAGCCGGGAACTGGAACTGTTGGGCTGCCTGATGGCGCAGCAGGGTGCCCTGGTGACCAAGCAGGACTTGACCGAGGCGGTGGGCGCCGACGCCGCCGAAGACGGGTTCCACCGGGTCGAGTCGCAGCTGACTCGTCTGCGCCGCAAGACGTTGGAGGCCACCCGACTGGCTTTGCCGGTTCGATCGGTGTTCGGGCGGGGACTGGTATTCGTGGGCTGAGTGACCGACAAGGCTCGGGGCGCATCGGCCTTTGTTTGGCCGAGGCCGGTGCCGGCCTCCTGAGCCGGGTCGTCGTTCCTGCGCATGTGGTTCGAAGGGATGCCGAGCCACGGGCCGCGGAAATCACCTGCATTGATGGGTTGGGCTTGGCGCAAGGCTGCAGGCAGATGCAGTGGTGCCCGGCCCGCAAGTTTTGACGACAGAAAGTGCTTCACAGAGGAGATGGGAAATTGATCACCGAAAACTTTTTTGCAGCGCTGCGCGGAAGGCCTGACAGGCTGCTGCGCCGCACGGGGTTGTTATGGCTGACCTTGCTCGTCCTGCTGCTTGCCGCAGGGTCTGCACGCGCCGGCTTCTTGAACGGTGGGTTCGAGAACGACCTGGCCAACTGGAACATCCGTCACCTGCTGGTACCCGGCTCGGGCATACCTTCGGCCAACTTTCCGCCTGACACCGAAAGCGATCTGGGTCTCACGACCAACACCTCGTCCACCCCTGCGCCTACCGATGCCGTGGGCAATGGCGCGGACACCAACGTAAACAACCAGGTGCGCTTTCCGCTGTATGGCGCCAAGAGCGCTCGCATCAACTACCTGGGTGCCTCCAACCGTGCTGCGTCCATCGACCAGACCGCCACGATGACCCTGGGCGATGTGGACCCGGCCGACGGCAAGGCGCACGTGCGCTTTGCCATCGCGCCCGTGCTGCAAAACCCGGGCCATTCGCCAGAGGAGCAGCCCTATTTCTTCGTCGAGGTGTACAACGTCACGAAGAACAAGCAGCTGTTCTATACGTTCAATTTCTCCGGGCAGTCCGGCGTACCCTGGCAGACCGTGGGCGGCTTCCAGTACACCAACTGGCAGACCATCGACATCGCGCCAGGCGCCGGTGTGCTGGACGTGGGCGATCAGGTCAAGGTCACCGTGATCGCAGCCGGCTGCAGCGCGGGCGGCCACTCCGGTCACATCTACGTCGATTCCGGAGCCGGGCTCACCAACCTTCCAGGCCCGGGCATCAAGGCCGACGCGCCTGAATACGCGGCTGCCGCCAGCAACGTGACGTACAGCTATCTGTACTCCAACCAGGGCGATGTTCCGCTCACCAGCACCGTGGTGACCATCGTGTCGCCGCAGGACAACACGGCCGGCACGCCGAAGAACCTGCGTGTCGACCCGTCGTCCGTGCCGGGCTCCTGCACCGTCAGCACGTCGGGCGCTGCCGGCAACCAGATCGACACCGTGTCCTGCCCCGTCGGAACGCTGAACCCGGGGAGCAGCGGAACCCTTCCGTTGACCTTCATCACGCCCGGCACCACCACCGGCCCGATCAACCATGGCAACTACTCCATCGTGGGAGACGCCATTTCTCCACTGCTGGGACCGCTGGTGCAAAGCCAGATCACGACCGATCCGCTGGTCGACCTGGCCGTGACGCTGACGGACGGACAAAATTCCGTGATCTGGGGCCAGGCCCTGAACTACACGATGTCCGTCACCAATTCGGGACCAACGGCGGTCCCGGCCGGCACGACCATCCAGGAGACGGTTCCCTCCTCGCTGACCAACGTCACCTGGACCTGCACTGCCAGCGGCGGTGCGGTCTGCCCGGTGGCTTCGGGCTCCGGAGCGGTCAGCCAGATCCTGCCAGGCCCTGTCCCGGTGGGCGGCGTGCTCACCTACGCCATCTCCGCGCAGGCCGATCCGGCAGGCAGCGGTGCCAGCACCATCCTGCACACGGCCACCGTGACCGCGCCAGCGGGCGTGAGGGATCGCGAGAACTCCAACGACACCGCCACCGACGCTGATCCCGTCGGCTCGGGCCTGTTCGCGCTGACGGTGAGCAAGGTCGGCACGGGAGTCGTGACCTCGGTGCCTTCGGGCATCAGCTGCGGCGCCACCTGCACCACCAATGCGCCCGGCGGCTCTCAGGTCATCCTGTATGCCACTGCGCCTTCAGGGTCGATCTTCTCCGGCTGGAGCGGTGGCGGTTGCTCCGGCACCGCCCCCAGCTGCACGGTGTCCATGGATGCCGCGAAGACCGTGACGGCCAACTTCACGGTGCCCCTGGACGTGACACCCACGGTGGGTGCGAACGGCGCGGTCACCCCCGCCGTCACGCAGCCCGTGGCGCCTGGTGGCACGACGTCGTTCACCGTGACGCCCAACGCAGGGTATGCGCCCGTCGTCACCGACAACTGCGCAGCGGGCGGCACGCAAACCGGCGGCGCCCTGGTCGGGAGCACCTACACCACCAACGCCATCGCGCAAACTTGCACGATCAACTTCAGCTTCGTGAATACCGGCGTGTCCACGGTCACGCCCACGGTGGGCACCGGCGGCTCCCTGACGCCCAATGCGCCCAAGACCGTGGTGACCGGTGGCTCCGCCGCCTACGTGGTGACGCCGAACACCGGCTACACCCGAGGCGCGACCACGGGCACCTGCGCTGCAGGCACCTGGTCCGGCACCACCTACACCATTGCTCCGGTGACGGGCGACTGCACGGTCAACTTCGCGTTCGTGCCCCCGGTGGCAGTGACGGCGTCGGTGGCCTCGGGCAACGGCGCGGCCAGCCCCGCTTCCCAATCGGTAGCCGTGGGTGGCACGGCGGTGATCACGCTCACCCCCGGGGCCGGGCAGCGCGCCACCCTGGCGGCCGGCAGCACGTGCACGGGCGGCAGCTTCAATGCCGACACCACGGTCTACACCATCCCGGCCGTGGCGGGTGCCTGCTCTGCAGCGTTCGCGTTCGTGCCCAACCCCGTCGCGACCGCATCGGTCCTGTCGGGCACTGGCACCGTGTCGCCGGCCTCGCAGTCCGTGATGCCCGGCTCCAGCGCCGTGTTCACGCTGACTCCCGGTGCCGGCTTGCGTGCCTTGCTGGATGCCTCCAGCACGTGCACGGGCGGCAGCTTCGACGCGGCCTTCACGACGTACACCGTGCCCGCCATGGCGGCCGACTGTACGGCGGTGTTCCGGTTCGAGGCGGTTGCAGGCCCTGCGCCCGTTCCCACGCTGTCCGAGTGGGGCATGATCCTCCTGTCAGGGCTGCTGGCTTTCATGGTCTGGCTGCATCGCCGCAGGTTCGGCGGTTGAAGTGGCCTGAACACTGATCCGATCCATCGCTCACAGCGCTACGCGAACCTCGCCAGACGCCCCACGGGGCTCTGGCACCCCCATTGCCCCTGCTCCATGAAGAAAATCCTCTTGTGCGTTGCCGCTGTCTCACTCTCGGCTGGCTTTGTATGGGTGTCGCCGGCCCGCGCCGATGACCTGCCCGTTCGCAAGCCCGGTCTGTGGGAGGTGTCGATCATCGGGGCAGGCCAGTCCGTCATGCGCCAGCAGAAGGTGTTGCAGTGCACGACGAAGGACGTGGATGCGGTCACCATGCTCGCCGTGGTGCCCGGGCAGGACCATTGCCACGAGACCTCGGTCAAGAAGGTCGACGGCCAGTTCACCGTCCAGACCGTGTGTTTCGTGCATGACAACCGCGTCACTGCGCGGATTCGACTGCAGGGCGACTTCCAGCAGTCCTATCAGGGGGACTTCGAAGTGGTCTATTCCAAGCCTGTTGGCAACCAGGCCCGCGGGGTCACCCAGTTCAGCGGCCGGCGGCTGGGGGATTGCAAGGCCGGCATGAAGCCGGCCGACATGGTGCTGCCCAATGGCGTCACGGTGAACATCGTCGAAAGCATGAAGCAGCGTGAAAGCCACGAAGGGCACAAGCACTGAGCAGTGAGCAGACCGGCGGCTTCTGCCGGCCCGACCAGCGAATGCCCACAGGTTCTTCCTGTGGGTTTTTTTTTGCCTGCCGCGCCTAATGGCGCCCTGGCGTCCCGCACGCATGGGGCGCCAGGGCGGCAGGCGTTCAGTCGAACACGCCCGCCGTGTCCCGCATGGAGTCCGACACCACGCCCAGGTGGTGCAGCGTGTCGCCCCAGGTCATTTCCAGCTGGGTGAGCTTCTTGAAGTAGTGGCTGCCGATGTATTCGTCGGTCACGCCGATGCCGCCGTGCAGCTGCACCGACTGCTGGCCCACGAAGCGCATCGACTGCCCCAGCTGCACCTTGGCGCGGGCCAGCGCGCGGCGGCGCTCCTGCGGCGCCTCGCCCAGCTTGAGCGTGGCGTAGTAGCTCATCGAGCGGGCCAGCTCCAGCTGCATCTTCGCGTCGGCCACCCGGTGGCGCAGCGCCTGGAAGCTGGCGATGGGCACGCCGAACTGCTTGCGCTGGTTCATGTAGTCCACCGTCAGAGCGAGGGTCTGGTCCATCACGCCCACCGCTTCGGCGCAGGCGGTGGCGATGCCGACGTCCACCGCCAGCTCCAGCGCGGCCAGGCCGTCCGTGGTGACCAGGGTGGCGGGGGCGCTGTCGAACTGCACCTCGGCGGCGCGCCCTTCGTCCTGCGTGCGGTAGCCGCGGGTGGCAACGCCAGGGGCCGAGCGTTCGACCAGGAACAGCGCGATGCGGCCGTCCAGCTGCGCGGGCACCAGGAAGGCGTCGGCCTGGTCGCCGGCGGGCACTATGCTTTTGATAGCTGTCAGCGTATATGAATCGGGCGCTGGAGCCGCTTTTGCCTCGCAAATGTCGAGGCGGTAGCGCGCCTTGCGCTCCTGGTGGGCCAGCACCACCAGCGTCTCGCCACTCGCGATGCGCGGCAGCCAGTCGGCCTGCACGGCCTGGGATGCATGGTCGCCCAGCACGCGGCTCACGATGAAGGCCTGCGCCAGCGGCTCCAGCACGATGCCGCGCCCCAGCTCCTCCATCGCCATCATGGCGTCCACCGCGCCCTGGCCCAGCCCGCCGTGGGCCTCGGGCACCGTCAGCGCGGTCAGGCCCAGCTCGGCCAGCTCGCCATAGGTCGCACGGTCGAACCCGCCCGCCGCCACGATGCGCTGGCGGCGCTCGAAGCCGTAGCCCTTCTCGACCCAGCGGCGCACCGCATCGCGCAACGATTGCTGGTCTTCAGAAAAATCAAAATCCATGTCATGTCTCCAAAAGCCGATCAGGGCAGGGCGCTTGTGCAACCCCGACAAAGATCAGCGAAGCTCTAGCGGGAACCCCCTCGCGGAGGAGGCAAGGGGGAGCAGTCCTGTCGCGCCCCGCGCGGACCGTTCCGGGCGTCAGCCCAGAACGGTCTGCGCGACGATATTTCGTTGCACCTCGTTGGAGCCGCCGTAGATCGTGGTCTTGCGCAGGTTGAAGTAGGTCGATGCGAGCGGCGCGTTCGCCACATCCCCGCCCGGGAATCCACCCAGCGCCCCAGCGGCAGCGTCGCCCTGCCAGCCCGCCTCCATCGCCTCTTCGATGAAGGGCAGGCTGAACGGGCCAGCGGCCAGCATCATCAGCTCGGCATAGCGCTGCTGGATCTCGCTGCCCCGGATCTTCAGCAGCCCGGCGATGTCCAGCGAGTTCTTGCCCGACTTCTCGTTGGAGAGCACGCGCAGCACCAGCATCTCGAGCGCGACGATGTCCACCTCCAGCAGCGCGATCTGGTCGCGGAACCGCGGGTCGTCCCATACGCCTTCCGCCTTCGCGATGCGCTTGAGGCGCTCCAGCTCGCGCTTGCTGCGGTTCACGTCGGCGATGTTGGTGCGCTCGTGGGAGAGCAGATGCTTGGCATAGGTCCAGCCCTTGTTCTCCTCGCCGATCAGGTTCTCGGCGGGCACCTCGACGTTGTCGAAGAACACCTCGTTGACCTCGCACTCGCCATCGAGCAGCTTGATCGGCCGCACGGTGACGCCGGGCGACTTCATGTCCAGCAGCAGGAAGGAGATGCCGGTCTGCGGCTTGCCCTCGGTGCTGGTGCGCACCAGGTTGAACATCCAGTCGCCGTGCTGGCCCAGCGTGGTCCAGGTCTTCTGGCCGTTGACGATGTACTTGTCGCCCACCCGTTCGGCGCGGGTCTTGACCGAAGCCAGGTCCGAGCCCGAGCCCGGCTCGCTGTAGCCCTGGCTCCACCACACCTCGCCGCTGGCGATGCCGGGCAGAAAGCGTTGCTGCTGCTCGGCATTGCCGAAGGCCATGATGACCGGCGCCACCATCACCGGCCCGAACGGAATGATGCGCGGCGCCCCGGCCAGCGCGCATTCCTCCTCGAACAGATGCTTTTGCACGGCCGTCCAGCCCGGGCCGCCGACTTCCTTGGGCCAGCCATAGCCCAGCCAGCCCTTCTTGCCGAGGATCCTGGCCCAGCCCTGCAGATCGTCACGCGACAGGCGCAGCGCGTTGTGCACCTTGTGCGCGGTCTCCTGCGGCAGATGGGCGCGGACCCAGCTGCGCACTTCCTCTCGGAAGGCCTGTTCTTCGGGGGTGAATGCGAGATCCATGCAGCCTGTCTCCTGTCCTGAAAAGCCGTCGTATCGATCTCACCGTTGTAGCACGGTCGTGCTTTTCAGTCCTGTCCGGGCGGCGACACGGGCGGCTGCGGCGCGGCGATGCCCAGCTCTCGGCACAGCTGGCGCACCACGCCGCGCAGCTCGGCGACTTCCGCCTCCAGCGCGGCCACGCGGCCGGCCAGTCCTCCCGTGCCGCCTTCGCCGCCGGCCGGGGCCGCGGCCAGGCTGGCCACGTCCACCGGCCCGCACAGCAGGTGCGCCCAGCGCGGCTCGCGGGCGCCCGGGGCGCGGGGCAGCAGCACGACCAGCGGGCCGCCCTTTTCGTCGCTGCGCTCGGCCAGCTCGTTCAGGAAGCCCTCCACCGACGAGATGTCGGCGAAGCGGTGCCAGCGCTCGGCGTTGATGCGCAGCTCGCCAGCGGTCTGCGGGCCGCGCAGCATCAAGAGCGACAGCAGCACCGCCGACTGGTCGGGCACGCCCGCGCCCCGCGGGAAGTTGTGCTCGAAGCGGGTCGCCCGGTTGCCGCCGATCTCCACCGACAGCGTGCGCTGGCGCAGGGCGTCCAGCGCCTCCTGCGCCTCTGCATCGGTCAGCTGCATCACCGGGTCGCGGCTGGACTTCTGGTTGCAGCCGGCCACCACGCCGTTCAGCGTGAGCGGGTAGCTGTCGGGCACGGTGCGCGACTTCTCCATCAGCGTGGCGAGCACGCGTGCCTGGATCGGGGTCAGGGGTTGGGTGCGGGGATCGAAGGGCATGGCAGACGGGATAATTGCGGGCAAATGAAGAACATCGTGATTTTGATCTCAGGCGCCGGCTCCAACATGGCCGCCATCGTGCAGCAGGCCCGCGAGCAGGACTGGGCCGGCCGCCACGGCGTGCGGGTGGCCGCCGTGCTGAGCAACAAGGAAAGCGCGGGCGGGCTGGCGCTGGCCCGCGCCCAGGGCATCGCCACCCAGGTGGTGGACCACCGCCAGCACGCCACGCGGGAGGACTTCGACGCCGCGCTGGCCGCCGCCATCGACGTGCACCAGCCGGAGCTGGTGGTGCTGGCCGGCTTCATGCGCATCCTGACCGAGGGCTTCGTCGCGCACTACGCCGGGCGGCTGGTCAACATCCACCCCTCGCTGCTGCCGGCGTTCACCGGCCTGCACACCCACCAGCGCGCCATCGACGCGGGCTGCAAGGTGGCCGGCTGCACGGTGCACCAGGTGACGGCCGAGCTGGATGCCGGCCCCATCCTGGCGCAGGGCGTGGTGCCGGTGCTGCCGGGCGACACGGCCGGCAGCCTGGCCGCCCGCGTACAGGCGCAGGAGCATGCGATCTACCCGCCGGCCGTGCTGGGTTTGCTCATCAATCGATAGCTACAGGCGCTTGCGCCGTCGGCGCTGGAGCCGGATTCCGCCTGACATTGGCGAAGAGTCAGTCCCGTACCGGCGCGAAGCGCGGCTGCGCGAGGCCCTCGATCACCACCGTCTCCTGGAACATGGCCGCCGGCCGCACCCAGAGGCCGTGCGCGCCGTAGAGCGCGCGGTACACCACCATCGGCGCCAGCGTTTCGCTGTGGCGCGCCAGCCCCAGCACGTCGTAGAGGCCGCCCTTGTAGTGGCGGTAGCGGCCGGCGGGCAGGTCGGGGAGCGGCGGGAGGTCGTCGTCTTGCGGGATGGTGTTCATGGCGAATGCGTGTTTTGCTATAAAAATTATAGCTGCCTGCGCTGGATGAATGAGCGCTGGTGGTCACTTTGATGCTGGACGGCGCGCCCAGGCCGGCACGGGGTGCCGCCGCCGGCCCGGCAGCGCGGGCCGCGATGGGACAATCGCCCCATGCACCCTAAAGCCCTTCTGGACGCCTGCGCCGAACTCGTCAGGCTGACCTTGACCTTCGAACACCCGGCGGATTCCGTCGTTTCCCGGTTCTTCCGCGACAACCGCTCGCTGGGCCCGCGCGAGCGCGCGACCCTCGCCGAGACCACCTACGCCGTGCTGCGCAAGAAGCTCTTGTTCGAGCAACTCGCTCGCTCCGGCAGCGGCCCCAAGGAGCGGCGCCTGGCCATCCTGGGCTTCCACGGCCCGCGCGACTTTCTGAAAAGCGCGCTCAACGACCAGGAGAAGAACTGGCTGGAGCAGTGCGACACCCTGCAGCCCGGCGACCTGATGGACCGCCACCGCCACAACCTGCCCGAATGGCTGGTCGCGCCGCTCAAGGAGCAGCTGGGCGACGGCTTCTGGCCGCTGGCCGAGAGCATGCAGCAGGGCGCGCCGCTCGACTTGCGCGTGAACGCCCTGTCGGACAAGCGGGCCGAGGTGCAGAAGGAGCTTTCCCAGGCCGGCATCCAGGCCGTCGCCACGCCCTATTCGCCCTGGGGCCTGCGCGTCGATGGCAAGCCCGCCCTGACCAAGCTGCCCGCCTTCGTGCGCGGCGCCATCGAGGTGCAGGACGAAGGCTCGCAGCTGCTGGCCCTGCTGCTGGACGCCAAGCGCGGCGAGATGGTGGTCGATTTCTGCGCCGGCGCCGGCGGCAAGACGCTGGCCATCGGCGCCAGCATGCGCAACACCGGCCGGCTCTATGCCTTCGACGTGTCGGCCCACCGGCTGGATGCGCTGAAACCCCGGCTGGCGCGCAGCGGCCTGTCCAACGTGCACCCGGCCGCCATCGCGCATGAGCGGGACGACCGCGTCAAGCGCCTGGCCGGCAAGATCGACCGGGTGCTGGTCGATGCGCCGTGCTCCGGCCTGGGCACGCTGCGCCGCAACCCCGACCTGAAGTGGCGGCAGTCGCCCGAGGCGCTGCAGGAGCTGGCCGCCAAGCAGACCGCCATCCTGGCCAGCGCCGCCCGGCTGCTGAAAGCCGGCGGCCGGCTGGTCTACGCCACCTGCAGCGTGCTGCCGCAGGAGAACGAAGCCATCGCCGATGCCTTCAGCGCCGCGCACCCCAACTTCGTGCCGGCCGACGCGGGCGAGCTGCTGACCCAGCTGAAGGTGGAGCACGCCGCCAGCCTGTGCAGCGGCGGCGCCACCGGCACCCGGAACCTGCGCCTCTGGCCCCACACCCACCAGACCGACGGCTTCTTCGCCGCGGTGTGGACGCGCAAGGGCTGAGACCGCTGAGGCCCGGGCGGGGCGGGCCGGAGCGCTCGCAAATCAGCAGGGCGACTTCAGGCCTGCGATGCCTGCGATGCGTGCGATGGGGCGCCAGCAGTGGCCGTCGCCCGCGCCCGCTGCCGCCAGCCCGCCAGGCGTGCCGGCAAGTCCGCCAGGGCGCTGGTCCATGCGGCAAAGCGGGCGGGCGTCGGAGGGGGTTCGGCCAGCGTGACGCACGCCCTGTTGGGGCCCGCGTTCGTCAACTGCACCCAGGCCGCGCTGCCGCCTGATGGCACGCACCAGGCCTGGCCGGCCTCCAGCACGTGGGGCAGGCCGCTCGCCAGCAAGACCTGTCCGCACATCGCCGGCCCGCCGGCCAGCCGGATGCGGCCGCTTTCCACCTGCAGCGTGGCGCCCGGCGGCAGGCTCACCCAGGTGCTGGAGCGGACGGGCAGGTCGGTGCGCGCAGCGGCGTCAGGCAGGGTGCAGGCGGTGCGGGCTGTGGTCGTGTTCGGCATGGGGCTGGAAGGCATGGCGGCTCCTGAGGCAAGTGGCCTGAAAACGGTGAGGAAGAAGCGTTTCAGGAATGGCCTTGAGCTTAGATTTCACGGTCCGATCGCGGCAGGCACAGCGCCGATCCACAGGCCCATAACAGCCGCAGATTTTTCTGCGCTGTTATGGTGATTTGCCGGCCTGCCTGTATCTGCCCGGCGCGGGCCGGCTTTGGCATGATCGTTGTCGCCGCCTCCACGCCCGCGACGTGTTCCCATGACCCTCCACTCCGTCCATCCCCCCTTGCCCGACCCTGCCGGGGCCGCGGCGGCACCCCGGCCGACGGTCGGCACCGCCCCGCGCTACCGCCAGTTGGCGGCCCTGTACGAGCAGGCGATCGCCGCCGGCACGCTGGCGCCCGGCATGCGCCTGCCTTCGGTGCGCGAGCTGTGCCAGCGCCACGGCGTCAGCCTGACCACGGCACTGCAAGTGCTGCGGCAGCTCGAATCCGACGGCCGCGTGGAAGCGCGCGAGCGGGTGGGCTACTTCGTGCGCAGCCCGCAGCGCGCCGATGCGCTGCCCGCCGTGCGCGAGCCCGAGATCCACGAGCCGCTGCAGCCCGACCCGCAGGTGTTCGCCGGCATCAACGAGCGCATCTCGCTGTTCCTGGAAAAGGCGCGGCTCGCCGGCCCGGGCGTGCTCGACCTGGGCAGCGCCATGCCGGCGCCCAGCCTGTTCGATGCCGCCGCGCTCAACCGGCTGGCCACGCAGCTGCTGCGCGAGCAGCCCGACGTGCTGGTCTACGGGCCCTCGGCTCCCACCACCCACCCGGAGTTCCAGCAGGCCATGGCGCGGCATGCGCTGACCTTCGGCGTGAGCCTCGCGCCGGACGACATCGGCGCGACGCACGGCAACTCGGAAGCCGTCAACCTGGCGCTCGACGCCATCGCCGAGCCGGGCGACGTCATCGCGGTGGAGTCGCCCACCTTCTTCGGCATCCTGCAGGCGATCGAGGTGCGGGGCCTGCGCGCGCTGGAGATTCCGAGCAGCCCGCGCACCGGCATCTCGCTGGAGGCGCTGGAGCTGGCGGCCCGCAACGAGCCGCGCCTGAAGGGCGTGGTGGTCGTGCCGCACCTGCAGATGCCGCTGGGCAGCGTCATGCCCGATGCGCACAAGGAGCGGCTGGTGGCCCTCTGCGTCGAATACGGACTGGCGCTGATCGAGGACGACATCTACCGCGAATTCGTCGAATCGCCCGTACCCCTGCGGCCGGCCAAGGCCTGGGACCGCCCGGGCGACGCGGGCCAGGTGATCTACTGCGCATCGCTCAGCAAGAGCTTCGCGCCCGGGCTGCGGCAGGGCTGGATGAGCGCGGGCCGCTGGCACGCCCGGGTGCAGATGCTGAAGTTCGCCCGCACGCGCAACATGCAGTCGTGGTCGCAGCTGCTGGCGGCACGCAGTGTCGATTCCCCGGCGTACGAGCGTCACATGCGCCGCATGCGCGCGCAACTGCGCGCGCAGCGCGAAGCCGGCGCCCAGGCCATCGCCCGGTACTTTCCGGCGGGCACCCGGCTCAGCCTGCCGCCCGGGGGCATCAGCCTGTGGATGGAGCTGCCGACTAGCATCTCCACCAGCCGCCTGTATGACGAAGCCCTGGCCCGCGGCATCCGCGTGGCGCCGGGGTCGATGTTCTCCAACACTGGGCGCTATGAGCACTTCCTGCGCATGAGCTGCGGCATGCCGTTCACTCCCCAGGTCGAGGCGGGCTACCGCGTTCTGGGCGAACTGATGGCGGCGCAGCAGCGGCATTCCGCGCCCGCGGTGCCCGCCGCCCGAATCTTGCGGGCATAAAAAAACCGCCCCGGTGGGGCGGTTTCTCGCGGGGAATGCGCCGAAGGATTACTTCAGCTTCATTTCCTTGTACTCGACGTGCTTGCGAGCCTTGGGATCGAATTTCACGATCAGCATCTTCTCGGGCATCGTCTTCTTGTTCTTGGTCGTGGTGTAGAAGTGGCCGGTACCCGCAGTGGATTCCAGCTTGATCTTGTCGCGTCCGCCTTTGGTTGCCATGGTCGGTCTCCTGTTTAAGCCTGGCCGCGTGCACGCAGGTCTGCGAGCACGGCGTCGATACCGTTCTTGTCGATCAGGCGCAGACCGGCGTTGGAAATGCGCAGACGCACCCAGCGGTTTTCGCTCTCGACCCAGAAACGGCGGTATTGCAGGTTCGGCAGGAACCGGCGCTTGGTCTTGTTGTTGGCGTGGGAAACGTTGTTCCCGACCATGGGGCCTTTGCCCGTGACTTCACATACGCGTGCCATGAGGACACTCCGAAAGTTTTTAACGGCCGCTTCGCGAAGGGCCCTGCGGCCATTGGCCGCGGGGCCTGCTCTTGCGGCCTCACCTCGCCAGAAAGGGTGGCGGTAACCCGATTGCCAAGCCCCGATGCACCCGTGAAAAATGCCCAGAAATCAGCAAAGCCGCAGATTATAGCCTGCGCCTTCAGATCACGCCATCTTGCTCCAGAAAGCGCTGCGCATCGAGGGCGGCCATGCAGCCCGTGCCGGCGCTGGTGATGGCCTGGCGGTAGACGTGGTCCTGCACGTCGCCGGCCGCGAACACGCCCGGCACGCTGGTCTGCGTGGCGAAGCCCTTGAGGCCGCCCTGCGTGACGATGTAGCCGTTGTCCATGGCCAGCTGGCCGTTGAAGATATCGGTGTTGGGCGCGTGGCCGATGGCGATGAAGCAGCCCTGCAGCGCGATGTCGTGCGTGCTGCCGTCCAGCGTGCTCTTGACGCGGATGCCGGTGACGCCGGTGGCGTCGCCCAGCACCTCGTCGAGCGTGTGGAAGGTCTTGAGTTCGATCTTGCCGGCGGCGACCTTCTCGTTGAGCTTGTCCACCAGGATGGGCTCGGCCTTGAACTTGTCGCGGCGGTGCACCAGCGTCACCTTGCGGGCGATGTTCGAAAGGTAGAGCGCTTCCTCGACGGCCGTGTTGCCGCCGCCCACGACGCACACGTCCTGCTCGCGGTAGAAGAAGCCGTCGCAGGTGGCGCAGCCCGACACGCCCTTGCCCATGAAGGCTTCTTCCGAGGGCAGGCCCAGGTACTTGGCCGATGCGCCGGTGGCGATGATGAGCGAGTCGCAGGTGTAGGTGCCGCTGTCGCCCGTGAGCGTGAAGGGCCGCTTGCTGAAGTCGACGGTGTGGATGTGGTCGAACACGATCTGGGTCTTGAAGCGCTCGGCGTGCTCCAGGAAGCGCTGCATCAGCTCGGGGCCCTGCACGCCGTTCACGTCGGCAGGCCAGTTGTCCACCTCGGTCGTGGTCATCAGCTGGCCGCCCTGGGCGATGCCGGTGATGAGCACCGGGTTCAGGTTGGCGCGCGCTGCATACACGGCGGCGGTGTATCCGGCGGGGCCGGAGCCGAGGATCATGACTTTGGCGTGTTGGGAGTTGGGCATGTGAGAGTGAAGATGTAGGCGGTGCCGGCCGGAGGTTCCGGGCGCATCCGCAGGGTGTCAGATGAGGCGGTGTTGGCAGAGTATCAACCCGGCCGCCGGCCCGGGAGCCAGCGGTTTTCCAATCGCAGCGATTGTAAGAACCCATCGGCAAGCCCTGAAGCGCCTGCGTCCATCCAGTGGCGCCAAGCCCCTCGCGGCCATCGGGTAAGCTCGGCCGCGCACCGCTATGACCTATTCCCTCAATACCCTGAATGCTTCGTCTGGAAAGTCCGCTCCTCCCACCAGGGCGGCGCGCTTCGGCCATGAAATCGGCCTGGTGCTGGGCCTGCTGGCCCTGGTGTTCTGGCTGCTGGCGCTGGCCAGCTATTCGGGCCATGACGCGGCCTGGTCCACCTCGGGTGCCAACGACGGGCGCGTGCTGACCAACTGGGCCGGCCGCCTGGGCGCGTGGCTGGCGGACTGCAGCTACTTCGCCTTCGGTTTCTCCGTGTGGTGGTGCCTGGCCGCGGGGGTGCGGGCCTGGCTCGCGTCGCTGGCGCGCTGGATGGGCGGCGGCGAATCGGCGCTGGACGGCAGCCCGCGCAGCCCGTGGGCGCGGCGGCTGCTCTTCTGGGGCGGCCTGGTCATTCTGCTGTGCGCCAGCACCGGCCTGGAATGGTCGCGCCTCTACCGGTTCGAAGGCGCCTTGCCCGGCCAGGCCGGCGGCGTGCTCGGCCATGCCATGGGCTCGCTGGGCGTGAAGTGGCTGGGCTTCACCGGCTCGGGCCTGGTGGGCGTGATGCTGGTCGTGCTGGGCGCGGCGCTGGTGTTTCGCTTCTCCTGGGGCCATGTGGCCGAACGGCTGGGCGGGCGCATCGACGGCATGGTGCAGTTCGGCCGCGCCAAGCGCGAGAAGGCGCGCGACGTGGCGGTGGGCAAGCGGGCCGCGCGCGAGCGCGAGGAGGTACTGCAGGAAGAGCGCCACGACACCGGCGAGCACCCGCCGCAGCCGGTGCAGATCATCGAGCCCGTCTTCACCGACGTGCCGCAGAGCGCGCGCGTGGTGAAGGAGCGGCAAAAGCCCCTCTTCACAGACATGCCCGACAGCCGTCTGCCGCAGGTCGACCTGCTGGACGCGGCGCCTGCCCAGCGCCAGGAAACCGTGTCGCCCGAGACGCTGGAGATGACCAGCCGCCTGATCGAGAAGAAGCTTAAGGACTTCGGCGTGGAGGTGCGCGTGGTCGCCGCCATGCCGGGGCCGGTCATCACCCGCTACGAGATCGAGCCGGCCACGGGCGTGAAGGGCTCGCAGATCGTGGGGCTGGCCAAGGACCTGGCGCGTTCGCTGTCGCTGGTCTCGATCCGCGTGATCGAGACCATTCCCGGAAAGAACTACATGGCGCTGGAGCTGCCCAACGCCAAGCGGCAGTCGATCCGGCTCTCGGAGATCCTCGGCTCGCAGGTCTATCACGAAGCCAGGAGCATGCTGACCATGGGCCTGGGCAAGGACATCGTCGGCAACCCGGTGGTGGCGGACCTGGCCAAGATGCCGCACGTGCTGGTGGCAGGTACCACCGGCTCGGGCAAGT
>Ga0308171_1000558_pt1 | contig 74572 bp, 70 predicted proteins | sample PhyGR1_FD_202135 | JGI IMG/M metagenome (GOLD analysis project Ga0308171, IMG submission 202135) | Phyllosphere microbial communities from UC Gill Tract Community Farm, Albany, California, United States - DLSLSG.R1 | ecosystem: Host-associated > Plants > Phyllosphere > Unclassified | place: USA...
ACAAGCCTGCCGGGATCGCCGTGCATGGCGGTAGCGGGCTGAGTTTTGGGGTGATCGAGGCGCTGCGTCAGTTGCGCCCTGATGCCAAGGAGCTGGAGCTGGTGCATCGCCTGGACCGGGACACCTCTGGCCTGCTGATGATCGCCAAGAAGCGCAGCATGCTGCGCCATCTGCATGCTGCGCTGCGCGGGGATGGCGTGGACAAACGCTACATGGCCCTGGTGCGCGGTCACTGGCCAACCGCGAAGAAACAAGTCAATGCACCGCTGCTCAAGAGCAACCTGCGCTCAGGCGAGCGCATGGTCGAAGTCAACGACGAAGGCAAGGAGGCGCTGACCCTGTTCCGTGTACTGCGCCGCTTCGGCGACTTCGCCACCCTCGTGGAGGCGCGCCCGATCACGGGCCGTACCCACCAGATTCGCGTGCATGCCCTGCATGCCGGGCACATGATCGCAGGCGACAGCAAGTATGGCGACGAAGATTTCAGTCGCGAAATCCGCGAGCTGGGCGGCAAGCGTCTTTTCCTGCACGCGTATGCGCTGACGGTGCCGCTTCCGGATGGTGGGGAGCTCAAGTTGGAGGCGCCCGTGGATGAAATGTGGGCCAAGACCGTGGAGCGTTTGAGTGCGCCGTGACTACGCGCTGCTGATCTTCGACTGGGACGGCACCTTGGCCGACTCCGTCGGGCGCATCGTCGAGGCCATGCAGGTTGCTGCCGAGCGCGCCGGCCACGCGCCCAGTCAGGAGCAGGCCATCAAGGGGATCATCGGGCTGTCGCTGGCCGAGGCGATCCACACCCTTTATCCGCGTCTGCCATCTGAGCAGGTAGAGCGCTTTCGTCAGCACTATGCCGATGTCTACACGGCGCTCGATCAACAGCCTTCGCCGCTGTTCGACGGCGTTGTCGAATCGCTGGCGGCCTTTCGCGCCGAGGGCTATCGAATGGCGGTGGCTACCGGCAAGGCGCGCCGCGGTCTTGACAGGGTGCTCAAGGCCAACGGCCTTGAGCGGTTTTTCGATATCACGCGTGCGGCCGATGAGACGCGCGGCAAGCCCCACCCACTGATGCTCGAACAAATACTCGACCATTGCGGCGTCGAACCGGGTCATGCGCTGATGGTCGGAGATTCTGCGTTCGATCTGCAGATGGCCAGTAACGCGGGGATGCACTGCGTCGCCGTGGGTTATGGCGCAATGTCGCTCCAGGCGCTGGCCGAGTTCGGGCCGCAGGTTTGTATCGATCACTTTGGCCAGCTGCGCGAGTGGCTGTCCGGTTCCGCAGGTTCATTTTCGAGGTAGGTGAGCATGGCAGGCGAATGGAAGGCCCCCGAGGCCGAGCCCGAGGAGCGCGAGGAGCGCGAGGAGCGCAAAAGTTGGAAGCTGCTGGAAAAGACCTTGCTGGCGGGGATCCAGGAACAGCGCCGGTCGCGACGCTGGGGTATCTTTTTCAAGCTGCTGACGTTCATCTATCTCTTCGGCATCCTGGCGCTGTTCCTGCCCTGGGCCGACATGGACAAGGCTGCCTCGGGCGGTGCCAGTCATACAGCCTTGGTGGAGGTACGCGGGGTCATCGCCGACCAGGAGGCTGCCAGTGCCGACAACATCGTCAAGGGCCTGCGCGATGCCTTCAAGGACAGCAAGACCAAGGCGGTGGTCCTGCGCATCAACAGCCCGGGCGGCAGCCCCGTGCAGGCAGGCTATGTGTATGACGAGATTCGCCGCCTGCGTGCCGAGCACCCTGGCATCAAGCTGTACGCCGTCATCACCGACCTGGGTGCGTCGGGAGCCTATTACATCGCCAGTGCCGCCGATGAGATCTATGCCGACAAGGCCAGTCTGGTCGGGTCGATTGGCGTGACGGCTGCGGGCTATGGTTTCGTTGGCGCCATGGACAAGCTTGGCGTGGAGCGTCGGCTCTACACGTCCGGTGAGCACAAGGCGTTTCTCGATCCCTTCTCACCGCAGAAACCTGAGGAGACTCAGTTCTGGCAGGGCGTGCTGGACACCACCCACAACCAGTTCATCGCCATGGTCAAGCAGGGGCGGGGCGAGCGACTCAAGGACAAGGATCACCCGGAGCTGTTCAGCGGCCTGGTCTGGTCCGGCGAGCAGGCCAAGGCGCTTGGCCTGATCGATGGCCTGGGCAGTGCCAGCTATGTGGCGCGTGAGGTGGTGGGCGAAAAGGATCTGGTGGATTTCACCGTGCAGGAATCGCCACTGGATCGTTTCTCCAAGCGCATGGGCGCCAGCGTGGCAGAGCGCCTGGCCATGTGGATGGGTTTCCAGGGCCCGCAATTGCGTTAAGCCCAGTCGCCTCTAGGGGGTCGGTGCACGACCCCCGGTTTGGCTATGGTACGCGCACTCCCTCCAGGGCCAGCATGTCGACGAGCCGTATCAGTGGGAGCCCCACCAGGCTGGTCGCATCGCACCCCTCGGTGCTTTCGAACAAACTCACGCCAAGCCCTTCGGCCTTGAAACTACCGGCGCAATCGAGGGGCATTTCCGCTGCCACGTAGCGTTCGATACGCTCTCGGTCCAGCGTCCGCAGCTTCACGGTGAACGGCACGCAGTCCACCTGGCACTGCCCGGTGGCGCTGTTGAGCAGCGCCAGTGCGGTAAGGAACGTTACCTGCTGGCCACTGCAGGCGAGCAGCTGTTCGCAGGCTCGCTCGACCGTGTGGGGCTTGCCCAGAATGTGCTCGCCTAGCACCGCGACCTGATCCGAGCCGATGATCAGGTGGTTTGGGTGGCTGCCCGCAAGGGCTTGGGCTTTTTGCATGGCCAGGCGCTGGACCAGGTCGATTGCAGGCTCTTGCGGCTGGCGCGTCTCGTCTATGTCAGGGCTTGCCCAGGTGAACGGAAGGCGCAGGCGCGCAAGCAGTTCGCGGCGATAAAGGGAACTGGAAGCCAGTAACAGTGCAAGCATGGTAAGCTCCTGATTCGGTTGAACCCATCCTATCACGCACGATGCCACCAAATTCCTTTGACAGGGACGGGGGGCATCCCTAGAATGCTGCGCCTATGTTGAATGACCCGATTCCACCTCACGTTGACCCGCGCAAATTGGCTGATCGTGGCGTAACCCTTAGCGGTTCGCTACCACTCGCTGATTTGGAAAGACTCTGCGACCCGCTTTCCGACAATGTCGGTACGGTGCAGGCGAAGTTCGATTTTGAACGAGACGAACAGCACACTGTGGTTATCCACAGCGAGCTGGATGTCGAGGTCAAGATGGTTTGCCAGCGTTGTCTTGAGCTGGTCACCCTGCCGATCCACAGCGAGTGTACCTACGCCGTGGTGAAGGAGGGTGCGAATACCCAGTCGTTGCCGAAAGGCTATGACGTGCTGGAACTGGGCGAAGATCCATTGGATCTGCAGGCGCTGATCGAGGAAGAGCTGTTGCTCGCCTTGCCCATCGTGCCTGCTCATCATCCGGAAGAATGCCAGCAGCCGGCGGGCGCAGACGAGCCCGACTCGAGCAAGGACGAGGTATCGCGGTCCAACCCGTTCAGTGTTTTGGCGCAGTTAAAGCGTGACCCAAACGTTTAGGAGTTAATCAATTATGGCTGTTCAGCAGAACAAAAAATCCCGCTCTGCCCGTGACATGCGCCGTTCGCACGACGCCCTGTCGGAAAACGCGCTGTCGGTAGAGAAAACCACCGGTGAAATTCACCTGCGCCACCATGTTTCGCCAGAAGGCGTATACCGTGGTCGTAAAGTGATCGATAAGGGCGCTGACGAGTAATCCTTGTCCGCTCAGATCATCGCGATCGACGCAATGGGCGGGGACTTCGGTCCCCGCAGCATTGTCCAGGCTAGCATTGCCTGCCTTTCGGCTACCCCCTCGCTGCACCTGACCCTCGTCGGTCAACCCTCCCTCCTAGAAGATCTTGTCAGCGGCCTTGCAGCTGCGGATCGCGCGCGCCTGCAGATTGTCGCCGCCAGTGAGGTGATCGGTATGGACGAGCGGCCCTCCCAGGCGCTACGCGGCAAGCCGGACTCGTCGATGCGCATCGCCCTCGAACTGGTGCGTGACGGCAAGGCCCAGGCCTGCGTCAGTGCCGGCAATACCGGGGCGCTGATGGCGCTGTCACGCTTCGTGCTCAAAACCTTGCCGGGTATCGATCGGCCAGCCATGGTGGCGGCGATCCCGACCCAGGCGGGTTACTGCCAGCTGCTGGATCTGGGTGCCAATGTCGATTGCAGCGCCGAGAACCTCTATCAGTTCGCGGTGATGGGCTCGGTGGCCGCCCAGGCCCTGGGTGTGCATCGGCCGCGTGTGGCATTGCTGAACATCGGTACCGAGGACATCAAGGGCAACCAGCAGGTCAAGCTGGCGGCCACGCTGTTGCAGAACGCTCGCGGCCTTAACTACGTCGGTTTCGTCGAAGGGGATGGCCTGTACAGAGGCGAGGCGGACGTGGTGGTGTGCGACGGTTTTGTCGGCAACATCCTGCTCAAATCCAGCGAGGGTCTGGCAACGATGATCGGTGCGCGCATCGAAAAGCTGTTCAAGGGCGGTGCATTTGCCCGGGTTGCCGGGGCCGTGGCCATGCCGCTGCTCAAGCGCCTGCAGGCCGACCTGGCGCCGGCGCGGCACAACGGTGCGAGCTTTCTGGGGTTGCAGGGTATCGTCATCAAGAGCCATGGCTCGGCAGGCGTGCAGGGCTTCCAGAGCGCCATCCAGCGGGCGTTGATCGAAATTCAGGAAAACCTGCCGCAGCGCCTGCATGGCCGCCTTGAAGACCTGTTGCCTTAGGCATTTCGGCGATGAAGTGCTTAAATGTGACCGCTTGGTCTGCGTTTCCATCCAAGTTTTCAGATTCCGCGCCTGGCCTGCGGCCTGGCGCACCCTATCCGACGACAAGATCATAAGGGCTTGTTCAATGTCTGCATCCCTCGCATTTGTCTTTCCCGGTCAAGGTTCCCAGTCGCTGGGCATGCTCGCCGAGCTCGGCGCCGAGAAGCCAGTGATCATCGAAACCTTCAAGGAAGCTTCCGACGCACTCGGTTACGACCTGTGGAAGCTGATCCAGGAAGGCCCGGAAGAGCAACTCAACCAGACCGACAAGACCCAGCCGGCCATCCTCACCGCGTCCATCGCGCTGTGGCGCTTGTGGCTGGCGGAAGGCGGCGCCGCGCCAGCCTTCGTCTCCGGTCATAGCCTGGGTGAATACAGTGCCTTGGTTGCCGCTGAAAGCATCAGCCTGAAAGACGCCGTTCGCCTGGTCGAGCGCCGTGGTCAGTTGATGCAGGAGGCCGTGCCTGCAGGTCACGGTGCCATGGCTGCAATCCTTGGCCTGGACGACGCCGTGGTGGTGGAAATTTGCGCCGAAGCGGCAGAAGACCAAGTGGTCAGTGCCGTCAACTTCAACTCGCCAGGCCAGGTGGTCATCGCAGGTAACAAGGCTGCGGTAGATCGGGCCATGGAGCTGTGCAAGGCCAAAGGTGCCAAGCGCGCCCTGCCGCTGGCGGTCAGCGTGCCGTCGCACTGTGCCCTGATGAAGCCGGCCGCCGAGCGCTTTGCCGAATCGGTCAATGCCATCGAATGGAAGGCGCCGCAAATTCCGGTGGTGCAGAACGTCACTGCTGCCATTGCCGCCGACCTCGATGCCCTCAAGCATGACCTGCTGGCCCAGCTGTACCAGCCTGTGCGTTGGGTCGAGTGCGTGCAGACCCTGGCTGCCAACGGTGCAGTCAACCTGGTCGAGTGCGGCCCGGGCAAGGTCCTGGCTGGCCTGAACAAGCGTTGCGCCGACGGCGTGACCACCTACAACCTCAATACCCCTGACGCCGTTGCCGCCACCCGCGCGGCACTGGCCTGATTTGGAGAAGCTTGCATGAGCCTGCAAGGTAAAGTTGCACTGGTCACCGGCGCCAGCCGTGGCATTGGCCAGGCCATCGCCCTCGAGCTGGGCCGCCAGGGCGCGACCGTGATCGGTACCGCCACTTCGGCCTCCGGCGCCGAGCGCATTGCTGCCACCCTGAAAGAGCACGGTATCACCGGCACCGGCATGGAGCTGAACGTGACCAGCGCCGAATCCGTTGAAGCTGTTCTGGGTGCCATCGCCGAACAGTTTGGCGCGCCGGCCATCCTGGTCAACAACGCCGGTATCACTCGCGACAACCTCATGCTGCGCATGAAGGACGACGAGTGGTTCGACGTGATCGACACCAACCTGAACAGCCTCTACCGTCTGTCCAAGGGCGTGCTGCGTGGCATGACCAAGGCACGTTGGGGTCGTATCATCAGCATCGGCTCGGTCGTCGGTGCAATGGGTAACGCTGGCCAGGCCAACTACGCCGCCGCCAAGGCTGGCCTGGAAGGCTTCAGCCGCGCCCTCGCGCGTGAAGTGGGCTCGCGTGGCATCACCGTAAACTCGGTGACTCCGGGCTTCATCGACACCGACATGACCCGCGAACTGCCAGAAGCGCAGCGTGAAGCCCTGCAAACCCAGATTCCGCTGGGCCGCCTGGGCCAGGCTGATGAAATCGCCAAGGTGGTTTCGTTCCTGGCGTCCGACGGTGCGGCCTACGTGACCGGCGCTACCGTGCCGGTCAACGGCGGGATGTACATGTAACACTGCAACTCAATGTGACGGATTTCGTAAAAAAAGAGTCATACTGCGAGCCTAAAATCCGTTATAAAGCTGCAACCAGATTCCAGGCAGCGGGTGCGGTGACTGGTTCGAAGGTGCGTTTAGCTTGAAAAGCGAACGTCTTTCTATAAAATTGGCCACCGGCCAGCTGCCTGACATATGTCCATTAGGAGTGAAAACTAGGTATGAGCACCATCGAAGAACGCGTCAAGAAAATCGTCGCCGAGCAACTGGGCGTGAAGGAAGAGGAAGTGACCAACGAGAAGTCCTTCGTCGATGACCTGGGTGCCGATTCGCTTGACACCGTTGAGCTGGTGATGGCTCTGGAAGAGGAATTCGAGACCGAAATCCCTGACGAAGAAGCCGAGAAAATCACTACCGTTCAAGCCGCTATCGACTACGTCAACAGCCACAAGGCCTAAGACACTGTAGTCGTCGCTTCTTGACGAGAAAAACCGCACTGCCTTTGCCGGCGTGCGGTTTTTTCTTTGCGAACGCGCTGCTTTGGGGCGAGCCGGCTTCGCTGACCGCGCACCAAGAGCCTGTTGCCATTCCATTCCTGCGCTTGAATGTAATCGCAAGAGACTCTGTTATTAGAAAAGGAGAGTACTGTGTCGCGTAGACGCGTCGTGGTCACCGGTATGGGTATGCTGTCGCCACTGGGTACCGATGTACCGAGCACCTGGCAGGGCATTCTGGCTGGCCGCAGTGGCATTGGTCCGATCGAACACACGGACCTGTCTGCCTACTCCACCCGTTTTGGCGGCTCGGTGAAAGGCTTCGAGGTCGAGCAATACCTGTCGGCCAAAGAGGCCCGCAAGCTTGACCTGTTCATCCAGTACGGCCTGGCGGCCGGTTTCCAGGCGGTGCGTAATGCCGGCCTGGAGGTCACCGACGCCAACCGTGAGCGCATTGGCGTGGCCATGGGCTCGGGGATCGGCGGCCTTACCAACATCGAGGAAACCAGCCGTACGCTGCACGATTCGGGGCCGCGTCGCATTTCCCCGTTCTTTGTGCCGGGCTCGATCATCAACATGATCTCCGGGTTCCTGTCGATCCACCTGGGCCTGCAGGGGCCGAACTACGCCATTGCCACTGCGTGCACCACTGGCACCCATTGTATCGGCATGGCCGCGCGCAATATCGCCTACGGTGAAGCTGACGTGATGATTGCAGGTGGCGCGGAGATGGCTGCCTGTGGCCTAGGCATGGGTGGCTTCGGTGCCTCGCGTGCGCTGTCCACCCGCAACGACGAGCCAAGCCGGGCCAGCCGCCCATGGGACAAGGGCCGTGACGGCTTTGTATTGTCCGACGGTGCCGGTGCCCTGGTGCTCGAAGAGCTGGAGCACGCCAAGGCCCGTGGTGCGACCATCTATGCCGAGCTGGTTGGCTTTGGCATGAGCGGCGACGCCTACCACATGACTTCGCCACCCGACACCGGCGAGGGCGCTGCCCGCTGCATGGCCAATGCCTTGCGCGATGCCGGTATCCAGCCGGAAGAGGTCAGCTACATCAACGCCCACGGTACCTCGACCCCTGCGGGCGACGTGGCCGAGGTGGCCGCGATCAAGCGCGTGTTCGGCGAGCATGCCTACAAGCTGGCTGTCAGTTCGACCAAGTCGATGACCGGCCACCTGCTGGGTGCCGCAGGCGCGGTGGAAGCGATCTTCAGTGTGCTGGCGATCAACAGCCAGATGGCCCCGCCCACCATCAACCTGGACGAACCGGACGAAGGTTGCGACCTCGACTTCGTGCCGCACCAGGCGCGCAGCATGCCGATCGACGTGGTGTTGTCCAACTCGTTCGGCTTTGGCGGCACCAACGGCTCGCTGGTGTTCCGCCGGTTCGCCGGTTGATGCACAGCTGGGTTGATGGCCAGCCCTCGGTTGCAGTCAACCTGCAGAACCGCGGCCTGGCCTACGGCGATGGCCTGTTCGAGACCATTGCCGTGCGCGGTGGCCAGCCCAGCTTGCTGGACGGCCACCTCGCACGCCTGGCGCTGGGTTGTCAGCGCCTGGCGATCAGTGCCGACATGGCGCTGGTGCGCGACGAGCTCCTGCGCTATGCCTGCCAGCTCGGTGAAGGTGTAGCCAAACTCATCCTTACCCGTGGTGACAGCCAGCGTGGCTATGCGCCAGTTGCCGGTGCCGTGCCACGGCGGATCCTGCAGGGCAGCCCGTTACCCAGCTATCCTGTGGAGCATGCCGAGCACGGCGTGCGCTTGTTTCCTTGCCAGACCCGGCTTGGGGAACAACCGCTGCTGGCCGGCCTCAAACACCTCAACCGCCTTGAGCAGGTGCTGGCCCGTGCCGAATGGCAGGACAGCGAGCATGCCGAAGGCCTGATGCGTGACGGGCAGGGCAGGGTGATCGAAGGGGTGTACAGCAATCTGTTCCTGGTGCGCGATGGCGTGCTGTTCACTGCCGACCTCAGCCGTTGTGGTGTGGCCGGGGTGATGCGTGCTGCATTGCTGGAACAGGCCGTGCTGCTGGGCATCCCGGCGCAGGTCGCTGACCTGCCGTTTGACGCGCTGGAGCAGGCAGATGAAGTATTTGTTTGCAATAGCGTTTACGGCATCTGGCCCGTGCGGGGCGTAGCCGCGCTAAACTGGTCGCCTGGCCCGCTCACCCGTAAACTGCAGGCCGTTGCCCGTACGTTACTGGAAACCTGAATTCGTGAGACGTAAATTCCTGCTACTGCTGGAAATGGGCTTGATCATTGCCGGGCTGGCGCTTGGCTGGTCGGCCTGGAAGGTCAACTCGGTCCTGGAGCAGCCCCTGCACGTGACGCAGGAGCGCCTGCTCGACGTGCCCAATGGCACCAACCCCAACCGCATGTTCTACCGCATGCAACAAGAAGGGTTGCTCGACGATGCTGTCTGGTTGCGCTTGTACTGGCGCTTCAACATGGCTGGCACCGCCCTGCACACCGGCGAATACCGCCTCACCCCTGGCATGACGGTCGAACAGTTGTTCGACGCATGGCGCCGGGCCGATGTGGTGCAGTACAACCTCACTCTGGTCGAAGGCTGGACCTTCCGTCAGGTGCGCTCGGCTGTGGCCAAGCATGAAAAGATCAAGCACACCCTGGACGGCCTGTCGGATTCCGAAGTGATGGACAAGCTCGGCCATACCGGCGTGTTTCCCGAAGGGCGCTTCTTCCCGGACACCTACCGCTTCGTGCGTGGCATGAGCGATGTCGAGTTGCTGCAGCAGGCCTACATGCGCCTGGACGAAGTGCTGGCAAAGGAGTGGGCCGAGCGTACCACCGACCTGCCGTATCGCGACCCGTACCAGGCGCTGATCATGGCCTCGCTGGTGGAAAAGGAAACCGGTATCCCCCAGGAGCGTGGGCAGATTGCCGGCGTATTTGTACGGCGCCTGCGCCTGGGCATGATGCTGCAGACCGACCCGACGGTGATCTACGGCATGGGTGAGCGTTACAACGGCAGGATTACCCGCGCCGACCTGCGCGAACCGACGCCCTACAACACCTATACCATGACAGGGCTACCGCCCACCCCGATTGCCATGGTCGGCCGCGAAGCGATTCACGCGGCGCTCAACCCGTCCGATGGCACCAGCCTTTACTTCGTCGCCCGCGGCGATGGCAGCCATGTGTTCTCCGACGACCTCGACGACCATAATTCGGCGGTGCGCGAATTCCAGCTCAAGCGTCGTACCGACTACCGCTCCAGCCCTGCGCCGCAGCAAGAGGCACAGCCGGGTACTGACGACGCCCAGCCCCAGGTGCCTGCAACTGACGAGCCGGCTGCACAGCCAGCACCCGAAGCGCCGCCTGCGCAGGATGCCCCTGCTGGTGGTGCGCAAGCGGCCGAACGGCCGACGCCTGACGAACAACATTAAGGACTGCCTGTGAGCGGCTTGTTTATTACGCTGGAAGGCCCCGAAGGCGCGGGCAAGAGCACCAACCGCGATTACCTTGCTGCGCGCTTGCGCGAGCAGGGCCTGGATGTAGTGCTGACCCGTGAGCCCGGTGGTACGCCGCTGGCCGAAAAAGTGCGCGAGCTGCTGCTGGCCCCCACCGATGAAAGCATGGCGGCCGACACCGAGCTGTTGCTGGTGTTCGCGGCGCGCGCCCAACACCTCGCGCAGGTAATCCGCCCGGCACTGGCCCGCGGCGCCGTGGTGCTGTGTGACCGCTTCACCGACAAGTTATCTCGGAACCCATGTCAAGGGAAACAAGATACCAATGGCATCCGACCTCACTCGAACTCCACCATTTTTGCCTAGAACCCTTATGCAGTAGGGGTTGCTGGAGAGAGGAAGCTTGCTTCGTACCTTTAGTGTATCACTTGCCCGCGCAAAAAAGTAAACCCCCCTTCACAAAGAATTTTCCCCACTGTGAAATGGAAACCTCAACGCTCAACCAGTAAGGTCTTCCGCTTCTCCCTCAGAGCTCAACCCCAACAAATCCGGGCTTTTCGGGGTTTCCATTTGCACCCAAACGCTGGATTATTCATCCCAAACCGGGCCAATCCCAGGGCGAAGGAATCGTGCTCCATGACAACCGAAAAAAATTACCAGGCACTGATTCAGTTGCAGGCCCAGCAGGTGTTTGGCAGCAAGGCTAAAGCCGATGCATGGCTGGCTCGTCCTCGTGTCGCGTTCGGTGGTCTAGCGGCGCTGGAGTGTGCACGTGAGGAGACCGGGTATCTGCGAGTGAAGAGTGAGCTTGAGCGAATTGCCCACGGCCTCGCCTGCTGATCGATGCGCCTCCGTTGGCCTGGTCGACCTATGGGCTCTAGACTACAGACCAATTCAGCCGCGAAGCGGTGCTAGCAAGCTGCAGACATACGGATGAGACCACCGGGGGAGAATCATGAAAGGTCAAAATTCTACGGGTAGTACATCGAGGTCTGCATCCCTACGCGATCTGCCACTGCAGAGGACTTGCTCAGAGAATCGCCATGAGCGCTAAGTATGCGGAGTGGGCCCGATTTTGTCTGCGCCATCGACAAATGGAAGTAGAAGTCTCGGAATTGGATGATGCCCAGGTTGAGCTTCCGAAGATTGACGAGCTGACGGAAGTTCGCATCGCGGCAAAGTTTTCGCGCGGCAAGCAAATGAGTTGTACGCTCTTTTTCGCGCCGCTGGGTGAGATCGACTCCTCCGTTGATACTACATATTACAGTCGTGCTTATGAGGATTTCAGGGAAGGGCATTGCCTGTTAATTCCTCTATCGGAAGATGCGGTATGGGCACCTAGTATGTGGCCTGCGACGATCGCAGAGTTAAATTCTTTTGTTTCTGACTGTGCTGACTCTCCACGATATTTCGAGGCGTGGGTCATGGAGAGGAGCAGCGAATCAAACCAGTTATCGATGGTCATTCTAATTCAAGGCAACATATGCCATGGATATTTGCTTGGGTCTCCAAAAAATGCGGGATTCGCTGGTGTTCGTGTTGTTCCAGTATTCTTTGAGCAAGTTGGCGAATTGACGTGCCAATCCCCCGTGCGAGTTGGAATAGAACTCGAAGCTAGATATCTAGATGCTCTGCTTAGACATGCTCGCCAGTTTCAGCCGATATCTGGCGACACTTACGAGGATCGTCTTTTGCGAGAGGCGCTTCATGAGTTTGCTAATGCCTTGGAGAGCTCTGAAACTTTCTGTGTATCCAAAAAAGCCTCCAGCTAAAAGAAGAGGTGCAGCCGGTACTTTGCATGGCGAGCTGAACGAAGAGAATAACGGCGACGAGCTGTATGAACACCTAATTAAACTTTCGGTGACGGGCATTCTCCTGGGGTCGGTGGGATTTTTCAAATCAGCCCAACATTCTTGCCTGATCCTGTAGCTCGAACGAAATTGTGATGAAATGCTCTCTGCTTCACACATATCATGTCTTCTCCCAATCCACTAGGATCGTAAGCCTCACCAGGTCGGCCTAGAGGTTTATGTGTTTCCCACCAAGAAAGTCGCTCGATTGGGATGCGTGCGCTGGCGTTGGCCAGGTTTCTCTCCCTACAAGGACACTCGGGTCTACGGATTCGACTTCTTGATGCGTGCTAGCAGCGATCGCATTTACGCATGCTTGGCGGCTGCATCTGCCTATTCCCCGGGAACGGTTTGCTGCATCTGGGATGCAGCTCGCGACTTCTATGGCGATTCAAACTTAGAGGCAGCACTTCGATCGGTACTGGTTTCCAGTGATTTCTGCTTCCTGGAGATGCGCCACGACCTGTGTCATTCGGACGGTGATGGTGAAGAAGGTATACAAGCGGACTGTGCTGAAGAAGGGCATGCTGCCATGGAAATTCTCTCCCGGATTCTGCGGGAAAATCTTCGTCAACGGCTCATGGATCCTGATTATGAATGGACACTCGCTGAAGGTATGGGGTGGGCTGAACTGACTGAAGCGCTGAAGCTTCGGCTTTTTGAGGATGGCTGCGAGGTTATCCAGGAGCACGTTCTTAGTCTTGAGCTTGGATTATGAGCTGTAGTTGGCACGCGCCAGAGCTCTTCGTCGGCATCCATGAGGCCGAGTTCGACGAGCAGGGGCGGGAGGCGTAAGAGGAGTATCGTTGAACGGGAAGGGGGCGTTACCCACCCCGTTCGACCTGGGGCTAGCAACTCAAGCCGGGAATTTACGGCGCTCCAGCTTATCCATGAATTTCTTAAGCTTTTCAGGGTTCGGTCTAACCTTGGTGTGCTCTTTGATCGCAGCCAAGGATTCTTGAATGATGTAAGAGGTTTCTTCCCCTTCTTTGGACGTCACGCCTGTAATCTTCCGACGCAATGTCCACTTCACCGCGAGCCATTCGAAGTTAACCCAGGCGCGAGGAAATTCTCTTTGGCGAGCTTTAACGAGGCCATAAGTCAGTTCGTAAAAATTAATAAACTGGCTGCCATATACGTTGTAGATAAAATCCTCGTCATAGATCCCGTAACGAATGGCGTTTGCGCAGCCTTCGAAGGCGTTCAGGATCTTACCAGCGGCTTTCCAGACTTCAGTTGCGGTGGGTACCGCGCTTACGGGGGATGCAGGCTGCGTGGCTGCAGTCGTGCCGGCGGGCGAAGCTGATCCATCAGTTCCGGTAGCACCACCACCAGTAGCACCTGCACATTCAGCAGGCCCATTAGTACCGGCTTGCCCATTCGCTTTTGTTGGTTCGCCTGCGCAGAAGAAGAAGCTATGCGAACCTTTGTCGTTCGTAGTGGAACTAAACATCATAAAGGCAGCGCCTGACGATGCCGCAGTGTCGGAGCTTGCGGGAGGCACAGAGGCTTCGGGTTTTGCCTTTTCCTTCTCCTTTTCCTTCTCTGCTTTCTGCGCCTCCTCCAGGTTTTGCATGAAGTCGTAGGCTTTCCTGCGGTTGACTTTCAAATCGGGTGAAAGCAGGGTTTTACGGATTTCACCGATGACCTTAAACGACTCGTTTAACTCGTTCATGGACTTATCAAAGTCCAGGGCATTCTTCTCGCTTGCCGTTTTGCGTGTAAAGCCGATCGTAATGCCGACCAGGCCAATACTTGCGTAGGCCAGTAGGGGCATCAGATAGAACGAAGGGTTGATAGGCGCTGGGGAGCACTCTTCGCAGTGAATCTGTGCGCAAAAGAAGGCGATTAATACGCCGCAAAGTGCGAAGCCGAAAACGACGTAAATCACAGGCAGCAAATATTTATATTTGTTAACTAAGTTGAAAATCATTTTCCTTCGTCCATAAAAAAAGCGCCACCCAATGGGTTGGCGCTTAGTTGCCTCTTGCAAGGTCTAGATCACATGAATCCTAAATCGATCTCTTTGGCAATCAATTCAAGTTTTGGCTTCATAATGTATTCCTCACGTAATAAAGGGGCAGCTAAGCACTTTTTTTGTGGCTTCCTGCACCCCGATTCTCACACCCTTTGGTATTGAAATGCAATCAAAACCTAGGTTGGGATCTGAATCGAAGGCCCAAAATGCCATCAAATCAATGTCTTAGCGCAGGACGACTGGAATGCTGCTTCACCCGTCCATCAAAACGCGCTCACCCTGCTAGGGTAGCATTTTGATATCTGATGGCCAAGTGCCTTGGCAGGCCGTGGTGTGCTGCTTTCAAGGCCTTCACCCGGTCAATCTGCAAAGCTCTGACACTGTGGCTCGAACCGTCGTTCCCGGCCCGCTAAGATGGCCAGCCAACCCCATTGTTCCCTGATGGCTTGCCAGCCGCAGCCGCAACCAAGTGCATGAGCAGCTGTGATCGATGGTTCGCGCACGGACAGGGATCTGAGCTACTGACTGGAGCGGTTGTCCGAGCAGATCATTTTCTGACACAAGCTGATTTGACGTGTGCTAGAGATCTGCCCAATGGAGGCGCTGATCGCCGGCCTCATGAGCGCTCGGATGGGGGGATCTGTAGGTGCGATGATCGTCATCTGGGCAAGGCGCAACACGTCGACATAAAGTCAGGCAATGCGAAAGACTCAATCGAAGGAGTGAGCAATTGGAAGCTCAGAATGAACCCAGTGACCTCGAATCACAGCGCGCGCAAAGCGACCAAAACGAGAAGCCGCGTAAAGAATTTGTGTTCACAGCAGAGATGCGGGCGCGAATGATTGAGTGGGAGAAGCAGTATCGACGAGAACAACGTCGCCAGTGGTGGCGTGAGTTCAGCTGGATATCCTGGTTCTTTGATCAGTTCCCTAACGAAGACTTCTACAGGCCGTCACCCGTCGAACGGCGTAACACGCGCCAAGAAATGACGTACCACCGTTTTCGCCAGATGACGAGTTGGTCATTCTGGTCGCGAATGAAATCATCCACAGGGATCAAGCTGGCTGCGGTCGGTGGCCTGATTGCTACATTCCTTCAAGCCGCCCCTGAGCTGAAAGGTGCCCAGGCAGCCGTTGGCCCATTGAGTTGGTTGCTGCTGGGTGGGGGCTTCTACCTGCTCGCCGTTCTGTGGTTTGAGTTTAGGTGTCCGGTGTTGCTCAAGCGTACCCTCGCCGGGAAGGATGAGTACCTGGGGATTGAGGGGCGGCGCTGGCTTCTTGCGCTCGTCGAGGATGAACTCAGGCGGTGGTGGAGCATCAAGCTCTACGATATGGAGGTTGGTAGCACTCGACCAGAATCTGGGAAGTATGAGATAGCTCAGGCGATCCAGAGCTATGGGGACATCCCAGCTTATGGTGGCTTTGGGGAGTATGCGGCCGCACGCATTGAGCACGCACTACATGAGTATGGCGAACTTACCTCGGCGGTCATCTGGACAGAAGGTTATAAGCTAAACGAGTACCACAGGTTCACCCCTGGGCATCGGATTTGTCCACTGAACACACCTCTTCGCAATTTCCACCTCAGCTGCATGAATTCAAGCGAGGCAGAGATGGCTAAGGTCGGACAGGAAGGTGATTTGGTGGTGCGCTGGTTTGACAACTCGTTGACATTCCTCACGAAGCTACCGAGTTACCGAAACCTGATGGTCTCGGCCTACGCTGAAGGGCTTCTCCTCCTGTTCCACAGCGACGCGTCGGCACTAACCTTCTCTCGTATCATCGCCCAATGGCAGAACACGATGCGCCCATGGAGTCGGTTAGTCCTGATCAGCCTGTTTCTCGTCAGCGGAGGTTGCTTTGCCTGGTTCGTTTACCTCCAGCTCACGATCCTGCTTCCGGTACTGCCTTAGCCGGCGCAGGGGAGTATTTCAGGCTTGGGGACATCTGGAATGCCACTGCTACTCGATAGCAAGCCGTGCCAATCCAGAAGTCTTCAACCTTGAGGCGGGGTCGCGGTGGGTGGCTTAGCGGGCTCCCCTTGAGTGTCACGGGCGAGACTGCTTCGCGTCTTCTCAATGCCCCAGACGGCCTTAGCGACTTCTTCAATTTTCGCGACGAACTTGTCGACGTTGAAGCCTGCGATGAAAGCCAGTGCGAAAAAGCCTATCTCGCTTGCACCAGCATTTGAGCTCGACTCCAGCACCAACAATCCAGCCTTCAAAAACAGGTAGCTGACCGCACCCGCGATCGTACTGGTGAGGGGGCGAATGAAATACCAAACCTGCCAGTCGGGATCCCAGCGCTTGTAAACGCATTTGTTCAGGTAAATCGAGCGGAAGCAGTACAGCGCGCCGCCCACATAGGCTATGGCCCCGCACATCAGCGGCACCTTCAAGGGTGCATAGGGCTGAGGTAGCCAGTCCAGGGCCATGGAGCCGATGGAATAGGTTGCAAAAACCAGAAGGGCCAGCAGGTAGAAAATGATGAGGATCGTGTAATCCCTTCTTGGCTTGGCTGCGGATGCTTCACTCATCTGCTGACGACTCCCTGACAACTTTTTCAATACGGAGCATCACAATCTGCTGATGCTCACCCACTGTTTCGCCAGGCTTCACGTCCAAATTGAGTCTGCGCTTCAGGTAATACAGCTGAGGTTCACGCGCACGAAGGTAGGCTTCGCCGTTTACCATCTGGTAGTCGTGCTCGATCGCTTTTCGTTTTTCAGGCGGATAGCTCGGGTTTGGGCCGATGACCACGTCGACAAAGGTTTCCCACTCCACGTCCTGGGGCACCTTGGCGGGCGCCGTCATCGACGCATGCAGAGCGGTGATGCGACCCAGTACGAAATCCTTGAATTTTTCGGATCGGAAGCAGTACGCGCGGGTGTGCCATCGGAAGCCGTCGTGCGCGAACGTCGTGGGAAAAATCGTGCGCAGCTCCGGAGAATCGAAGTTGGTCATTGATCGGTAGTCGACCTCGACGGCCTCACCCATCTGGATCGCACGAATCAGCTTGATCAGAATCTGCTGATCCACCTGTCTTGTCGGGGATGGCAGGCTTGCAACGGGGGGCGCCCAGCCGATGAAACTGTCTGAAGGCGCGATGTTCCCGATGCCGCGCTGCAGCAGCTCATTCAGATAATGCCCAGGATCAGAATTCGCGAGCACGGGCTTGAAATTGGGGCCGGCCACATACGCCTTGAGCGTACGATCGTAGGCCATATTTTCCGGAGCAAGCTCTTGGTAAGCCGAGAAATCCAGAGAAGCCTGTGGTACAGAAATTCCGAAAAAACCGGTCAGGTCGGAACGGTTTAGCCTGCCCTCCCAGAGCAGTCGAAAGTCAATGAATTCGAGGCGGCGTTCCTGGCCCCAGCGACCTGTGCGAGTAGCGGTAGCAGTCATGGAAGATCAGCCTGATGATTGGGTATAAAAAATATTCGCATAAAATCTAGACGGGTTGAATTTCTATACGTATCTTATCTTACCTGAAGCGTTTCTCATAGTTGGCGCAGTGCCCGGGGAGGGATGAAATGGCTGCCAAGGTGACTTTTTTCCAAGTAGGTACAGGCGACATGACGTTGATTCGGCTCGCCGACACGTCTGTGACCACCATTTTGATCGACTCGCGTATCCGCCAGGCTGCGGATAACCCCAACGATGACTCGCCTGATGTCGGGCGTGCGCTAAGGGAGCGGCTGCAGTGGGATGACAAGGGACGTCCGTTTGTGAACGCCTTCTTGCTTAGCCACCCAGACCAGGATCATTGCGCGGGCATGAGAAAGCATTTTTGGCTCGGTGATCCTGCTGACTACCCAGATGACGAGAAGGGGCGTTGGGAAAAACGGATCATGATTCGCGAAATGTGGTCGTCTCCCCTGGTTTTCCGCCGTAGCTCGAAGAAGAACCATGTCTTGTGTGACGATGCCAAAGCCTTCGATAAGGAAGCGCGGCGGCGTGTGGAATATTGGCGTACCTACCGTAGTGCAGGGCACGGTAACCGCATCAAGATCATGGGCGAAGATAACGCAGGCAAGACCAAAGACCTGGGCCCGATCCTGATCAAGGCTGGCGAAAAATTCAGCGGCATTGCAGGTGAGGACATGTCGCCATTCTTCACCTCCCACTTGCTTGCACCTGCGCCGCATGAAGATGACGCTGATCTCGAAGAGCGCCTGACGAAAAACGAGTCGAGCGTGATCATGAACATCCAGGTTTCGCCCTTTGCCTACGCTCAGACGAAAACTAAATTCCTCGTCGGCGGCGACGCCGAGGTGTTGATCTGGGAGCGCATGTGGGAGCGCTATGAGCAGACGCCGCAGGTGCTCGAATATGACCTGCTGTTGGCACCTCATCATTGTTCCTGGCACACGCTTTCCTGGGATAGCTGGTCGGGCCTGGGAGAAAAGGCGAGGGTGAGTTGGGATGCACGCCAAGCGTTGAGCCAGGCCCGCAACGGAGCAACGATCGTTTCCAGTAGTGTTGAAATTCTCGACGATGATTGCGATCCGCCCTGCATTCGGGCGAAGCGTGAATACCAGGCAATCCTGGACGACGTGGACGGCTGGTTCTCTTGCACAGGCGATTTGGGCGAAAAGGCAGCCATGGACTTTGAGATCTGCACGGATGGCAAGGTGAAACTGCTTGCCGCTGCGGTAGCACTCGCTGGGGCGGTGCCAAGCTCGGTTGCCGCTTCGATTCCGCCTCGCGCAGGCGCTTGTGATGCTTGAGTACTTCGAGTTAGGGGAAACGAGGCCTGATGGCGGGGAAGCCGAGCTGTATCCTCAAACACAGGCCTTACTGAGTGCCTTGCGGGCGTGCCCCTACACCGATGTTCGAGAGCTTCGGGCAGACCCATCGGGGAAAGGCGGTAGCGAGTACATCGTCATTGATGCAGGTGACGGTACCGTGGACGCCGGCAATAAAGCGGGTATCCGCCGGCGGGAGCGCTTGGCGATTGGAGTCAATCCCAGATATCGCGTACCAGTTGTCGTTTACACCCTACGCAAGGACTTCCCGCTGCTTTCTCACCAGCATCCACCGTCGAGCGGTGGGCCCCGGGTTCTGTGTTTGTACGATAGCGCCTGGTCGACAGTAGAGCGCAGCTGGACGCCGGAGCGCTTTATCGCGCGAATGTTCTGGTGGCTGCGCGAATCTGCGTTGCTCAAGTTGCACAGGGATGACCAACCGCTAGAGCAGCTGTTTTATATGAGCCCTTACCAGTTGATCCTTCCCTCGAATTACCCTGATTACGCCAAGGCAGGTAGCGGGACGTTGACCATCTTCAAGGTCGATCAGGGCGACTCGGTGATTCTAAAAGCTGAGCCGTCCAGGCCCGACGATCAATCGAAGACAGTGCGGATGGTGCCGGTAATGGTTGAGCCGGTAGGAACGACCACGCTGGCCGGCTTTCCTGAAACACTCGGGAAATTACAGGATCAACTCGCTTCGTGGGGAAGCGATTTGTACAGCGCCTTGAACGACACTGTCTACGAGGCAATCGAAGGGGGTATATCGCCTGCGCACGGAAAAGGCGAGGGCATTCTCATCACCGTGTGGATTCCTCGCGTCCGTGAAGGCGGTGCTGAGCGGATCGATGTCGCGGGATACATGCTGAATGCTTCCCTGTTTGACCTTGCGACTGCATTGGACATGCTTGGTTTGCCTGATGCAAAAGGGCAGTGTCAGCGGATCACGCTGTTAGGTGGCTCTGCCGGCTCGGCCTGGCGTTCCCTTTCACTGATGCCTGTGGAAATCCGCACAGCACTCACTCCGCAAACCGCACGAGATCTCTCCGGCACCCCAGAAGAGCACAGTGAAATCAAAGGCGTACTCGCCGGAGTGGGCGCTCTGGGTAGCGTGTTGGCTGATTTATGGATACGCCAAGGGTGGGGGCAATGGACTTTCATCGATCCTGACCGATTGCTGCCTCACAACCTTTGTCGGCACATCGCTTTTGATGGATTCGTTGGAATGCCCAAGGTCAAGGTATTGCAGGAAATGGCTTGCGCTACCTATCCCAACTGGACGCCACCTAGCGCTATTGATCGAAGTGTTCTGGACGAGTCCGCAGAGGTCACCTCATCGTTGAGCAGCGCCGACCTTGTCGTCGATGTCACTACAACCTTCGAGGTGCCCCGAGAGCTTGCGCGCAGAGATGAAGCTCCGCGTACAGTAAGTCTGTTCGTCACTCCTTCTGGTCAGTCTTGTGTGATGATTCTGGAGGACGAGGCGAGACGGCAGCGGGTGGACGGTTTGGAAGGCCAATACTATCGGGCACTTCTTCATCATGAGTGGGGACATACGCACCTGGTCAACCATCTGGGTGACCGCTGGGTGGGCGGGGGATGTCGAGATATTTCGGTCAGACTGTCGGGCGAATACATCCACTTGCACGCAGGGATTCTGGCTAGACAGCTCCGCAAGTCGGTCGCGAAGCCTCAGGCCAGGATCTGCGTTTGGGAGTCTGATGAGCAGTCGGGAGCGGTAAGAACGCACGAAATTGAAGTTGCCCAGATACATTCAGTGGAGTCTGCTGGATGGACGGTGAAATATGATGAGGCCCTGGTTCAGAAGCTCCTCGCTTCTCGCCTTGCGGCGCTGCCGAATGAAACGGGAGGCGCGATTCTCGGCGTCACCGACCTGAAAACGAAGACCATCGTTATCGTGGACATTTTACCGGCTCCTCCAGACAGTGAGGCGAGCCCGAGCCACTTCATAAGGGGGCAGGTGGGCCAGGCTGAGGCACTGGACAAGGTGCACTCTCGCACTGCTCGGGTCGTTGACTACGTAGGGGAATGGCACTCTCATCCTGATAACTGTCCTGCTCGCCCGAGCCAGCTGGATGAGCATCTGCTAGACACACTTCATCGCAAGATGAGCGCGGAAGGATTGCCCGCGCTCATGGTGATTACGTCCATGGGTGAGATTGCGGTGTTTGTGAGGTAACGAGCGTAGACCTCACAGTACGTCGCCGTGAATGGGCGGTCTGAGACCGCCCTGCAACGTTCAGATGAGGCCGCTTTTCTTTTGCTCACGGCGATAACGGCGCTTGACCTTATCCCTGGGCGGATTCTCAACCACTCGATCGCGCTGATTGAACAACGAAGGGAAGTTTGCTCTGACAAGCTCGGGAGACGCGACGGCAAACGAGGCCCAGTTCCACTGCCAAGCTATGAACTCTGCTTGGGTCTCGATCACATACAGCGGCAGGTCAAAAATTTCTCGAAAATCCATGATTGCCAGCCTGCCGTGGTCAGCTCTTGGCATCCGGACTTCTCGGCCATGCTCGTCCCAACCAATGAAGTACGAATCATAGCTGATCGACTTCCCGTCGAAGTGGCTGAGGCGGATGTGCCCAATGTCCTGTTTGGGAACACGGACGCCGCAGATCTTCTTCATCAATCCCGTGTAGTAGTCACCAAGGCGATCGGACGGGGCGGTTTCGACACACTGTGTGAAATGCTTGAAACTCTGATAGCCGAGACGCTTGGCAAGGTAGTTCAAATACTGGGTATGTTTAAGCTTGGGGGCACCGGAAACCTCAGTTTCTTTGAAGGTTTCGATGATAGATTCGGCTGTGAAAGGCATGACATTGACTCCAAAGTCATGGCCGTAAAAGCACCTTGCCAGGGGACAAGTCCTGGATGCTTCGCTGGGCTTGCTGCGAGCCGGGCTGGCCACGGGGAGTAATGTGGTTAGCGGCAAAACACCGATCTTTCCCACGCAGCAGGGCGGTTCACGGCGACCTGGGCTCTAGGCCCTGTCTTCAGGATAACAAGGCGCCAGGAGAAATTTCAATGGGGGCATAGCTGAGTACTGCCTGAGCGCCTATGGGCACATGAGTTCAGGTACTTTTTCTACTTTGAGCTGGGCCGGTTCTTCACTCATCTGGAAGGAGGGTAATGGCCTGGCATGGCTTCACGCTCTGGGGATTTCGCTAATCGCTAGCTGAGAAAGCGGTCAGGCAGCCAGTGAAGTATTACCCGTGCTGAGCCGGCACACTGCATTGGCCGGGCGGACTATCCAGCGCTCGCCATTGCGAGTCAGCAACATTCAAAACTCGTATTCGAGTGGCTATCCGGCGGTTCGGATGCTGGTCAGGCCTGCTTGCCTATGCCTTAGGTTTCCAGTGGCGCTTCACAGTAGAAACACTGATTTCCAATCGCCGACTGACTTCAGTTGGCGAAAGGCCATGGGCCTTCAACTCCTGAATTGAATGGTGCAATTCTGTAGCGCGCTGCGCATTGGGGTGAGGTATCAGGACATTTTCGTGAACGCGCACATCCAGTAAGTCCAGCGCCTCAATTTCCTCTTGGATCTGAGCAAGTAGCTCCCGGGGGGTTTGTTGATGTTCCGCTGCACACGTCAGCGTCAGAAGCACTGCAGTCGAAACATCGAGCTGCTCAGCTACCAACCGGGTGGTGTCCAACGTAGGTGACGAGTTACCAGACTCCAGACTGCTGACCTGCGATTGGCTCAGATTGGTGAAGCCGAGCTGAGGCAGCTTGCGCAGCGATCTCAGTCTTTTTAATACCGTGGCAAAAGCCTGGCGCAGAGCCATCGACATCGTTCCTGATGCAAAGATGATGGTATGCCGGATTTGCGCAGGCTCACACAAATCGTTATATTGATAGTTATGAGCTGCCGCGAAGGTTTGCAGAGCTACACATCCGCTGGCCCGAACACCAGGTGGGCTGCATAGCCGTGATCAATTTAGACCTAAATCGAAAGCGGCGACGTGACGCGCAGAGAAGTGCAATCAATGGCCCGGCCACGCGTAGAAGGCGGGGCCAGGTTTCTGGCGATGCATGTACTGCTTAGATGTGGGGCGGCGCAGGTAGCTAACGAATACAGGCGTGATCGCGGGCGAGAGAGTGTGGTTTCGTCCGGCCCAAGTGATTGATGTATTGCAGAAAGCAAGGTGGTAATCGTGTCGGCATCAGATAACCAAGTCTCCTCGGCATCCGCCATCCCAATCGAAGTCATTGCTGCCATGAAGATGGATTTCGGCTGCCAGGTCACGGGCTATCTCTGCGATGTGGAGTTCGACAGTGATTGGAACTGTTTGAAGGGGAAAGTCTACTGGGATGCACGTTGTCGCTTCGCCTGCGGAGCGTGGGTGCGGACGTCAGTGATACGGGCCGTAGAAGAGCACAGCAGCGGCACCTTTGAATTGGTTCGCACCTACAGCGGAAGCCGCTATGTGATTTGTTCATGGCGCGATGAGGAGGAGGCGCAAGCCTGCGCCTCTCACTTGCATCAATAAGTGGCGTTGGCTGATACCTGGGCACGGTCGGCTACTACGAGGGTAAAGAGGGGGCGGCCAGCGAGTTGCTTCGAGCTCAAAGGGCCGCGTTTGGATACCGGTGAGTGAGGTGTTGGCTCAGCATGGCGAAGTCGAGGCTTGGCATGCGGCAGCTGGATTGTTGGAGCCAGGCTCCGAGCAATCATCGATTGGGCTGCATCTGATGAAGTGGGCACCGTCACGTTCTTTAGCGCTTGCAGGTAGTGCCCACAGGCATCCGGGTGCGATGGGATGAGTTTGTTTGATGCAATCGAACTTCAAACGCTGAAGCTTAGGGGCAGAGCACCATATCTGTCTCCTGCTCAGTTTTTTCATTTTGCACCTGTGGCTAATATCGCTGTGGGTGGCCTTCACTAAGGTGTTCCGCAATGCAACCTGCGTTTGATCAACAATTGCTCTCCGACGTGTTTTACGGAGACGCAGCCCTGATTCATGGTTTGGCTGCTGATGATGAGGCCGTCCTTGGCATGGTTCAGCAGATGAAGTCTGCCTGTAGGCCTGTCCGGCAATGGTTGGTTTTGGATGTTCTCCTGTCGTCTGAGCACAGTGATGCCTTGCAACAGCAGGGGCTCCATCCGAGTGTGGTTTTTGCCTGCAAACCTGTCGTGAAGGCGGACGGTTCGCACACCTCTCAATCAGTGCTCACGGGATACCAGAGAGCATTTCAAGGCTGTATTTTTCAGACTGCTGACGACGAACTCTACCTGCTGGTTGGTCGCGGCGGCAGAAAGTGGATATCTGCGCAGGCGCTTGATGCCTTGAAACGCTACGTCGCGTCAGAGCCGATGGTTGAAGTTTCCAGACCTCGTAAAGCTGAAGCTCAAATCAAGGAAAGCTGAGGGCGAGAGGGCTAATGAGGATTCTGATCTACTCAGACTTGCATCTCGAATTCACGGATTTTAAACCGCCTCAGGTTGATGTGGATTTGGTTGTGCTCGCTGGAGATATTTCGGTGCGGGGGCAAGGGGTGGTATGGGCGAACCAGACCTTCGACTGTCCAGTCCTCTACGCCTGCGGCAATCATGAGTTTTATCGAGGCCACATCGACCGGACGCTGTTCAAAATGAAGGCTGCGGCCCAGAAGCATGTGCATGTCCTTGACAATCAATGCATCGTTATTGGCGATACACGATTTTTGGTCGCAACAGCTTGGACAGACTTCACCTCAACCGGCAATTACAAGGTTGCGATGTCGTTATGCTGGGAATGGATGAATGACTTCAAACGTATCCGAAGCGGTGAAGGTTTCAGCAAGCTTCGTCCCGTCGACTTGATCGCTCGGAACATCGTCTCCCGTGAATTTCTGGCCACAGAGCTTGCGAAGAAATACGAGGGAAAGACGATTGTGATCACTCATCATTGTCCGATCCAGGATGTTGCCGGTGATGGGCACGAAGGTCATCTTGGGGCGGCGTATTACAACCAATGGCACGATTTAGTCCCCCAAGCAGACGTTTGGATTTTCGGCCACACACATCACGCGGTGGACACAGTTGTGTCGGAGTGTCGGATAGTTTCGAATCCAAAGGGCTACCCAGGGGAGCGTACAGGCTTTTCAACTGACTTCATTATCGATGTCTGAGCTGCAGGCGGGCGTGCAGGGCGATTGCTGCCTCTCGTAGGTGGGCTATCCCGGAAAAGATGCGAAGGGATGGAGGCGCTCAACACTCAAGGTGCCTGAGCTGCGCTTACTCGATATATTGACGGTCATTGCAGGATGTCGAGCGAGAAAAGCGTTGTCGTTATCGGTACAAGATCCCTCAGGTGCCATGGATGTGGAGCGTCTGGTCTGGCGTACGGCTGTGCAGGTTTACCAGGCTAATCTGTCAGGTGTCCTGTCTGACCTGCTCACTGATTACGCGCGTGTTCCTGGAATGGACGCGGTCGCTAGGTTAACCCCCATGTGCGTAAGTCCCCTCGGCTACGAAGCGTTACGTGTTTCGCTTAACGCAACTACTCGTAGAAACGTCCGCTTCTTTGACCATGGCTGGCATCTCGAACTGCGCTCACGATTACGTCAACACCTGTGCCGAGGACTGCAGCGGCAACTTGTGGAGAGCGGTGACGCTTCTGAGGTACTGGTTGAAGACCTGGTGGCACATGACCTGGGGGTTTAACGACGTTTGAGCCGGGTTGGCTGACGTCGACCGAAGGTTTTTCTGCACCTGTGTCAAAAAATTGAAAAGTTTTTGTTCTTTGAAGTCAAAGGCTAAAGCAGCGGTAGCTGAAGCTACCGAAGGCCCGACTCCCCCCTGCCCAAGGGGGCAGAGAAGGGCAAGTGACCTGAACAACCCCCAGCCTGAAAAAAGACGCCCGAAAAGCAGGCGCCTTGGCGTTCAATTCGATCCGAGAAAGGCGGTGGGACGGAGATCCCGCTTTTCTTTAGGCCTCAAATATAGAACTCCGTCCCGCAAAAAAAAATGACAGAGCAGCCTTTCTGATTTGATTCTAAAATGTGATGAGCATCACAAAATCTAGGCTAACGGTAGGTAAGCCCAGGCGAGTCATCGTCCTCACGTTCATCGTATACACATGCCTCTCTCTGCCCCCAAAAAGCATCTTGAGTGATCTCTTCTTCACGGATGCAGACGCTCTGTCTCCAATCCGGCTTACCACTGGTCAACCTATATTGCCCTAGCGCTCGAAGGATCATTGACAGGGGCCGGTTCGAACGAAATACTGACCTCCGGGTATTCTAAATAGTCCATTGGGTATGTTTGTTGAGGGCTGCTCAACGGACGATCGTTTGTGCACGCCGAGGCATTGCTAACCGCGAGGTAGACGCTGTGGGAAAATACGTTGGGCTGGATGTGATCATCATCGGCGGAGGAGCGGTTGGCGTTAGCTCTGCTTACTTCCTGCAGCAGGCCGGGATGCGGGTTACCCTGATCGAGCAGTCAAGGGTAGGGGCCAATGCGCCCCGGGCACCCTTCGTCGATTGTGTAGGTGACGAGCTATCTACTGATTTGGCTAAGCGTGGCAAGGAGCTGCTGTTCCCGCTATTTGAGGATCTGGGCTACAACATGCGTCTAGTCAGCCGATTCTGTTTCACCTCGCAGTCAACGATCACCGCCAATAGCGTGCGTCGTGGCACTCGTGCGGATGAGCTTCTGATGCATGACATGCTCATGGACATGAAGAACATTGTGAATGATCGCGGTGGTCGCATTTTCGAAGGCCTACAAGTGTCTGAGCTGATGGTCTCTGGCGGTAAAGTCGTTGGCGTCTCCACCACTGGTGGGCAGTTCCTGGCTGATGAAACGGTAATTGCGGCAGGCGTGCTAAGCGCCAGGTTTGAAGGGTGTTTAGGCTTGGATCTGAAGCTAAAGGAGGAGCGTGTCGCAGCGGGTGACGATATGGTGAACGTTCCGATCACACCACTCGGTAAACCTTATGTTGTGCGCCCTGCAGGTAAACCCGGGGCAATCATGGCAGTGGGACACGATGTGAACGCGATTTGTGCCTTGGCCGTCGGCCGGCAGGTTGCCGAGCTGGTGTCGTGCCCTGTTGCAGGATCGGGCTTTGAGCCGGGGGTAAAAATGCCTGCCCAAGAGATACCTTGGGCAGGGGTTTAAGCTAAAAGAAGGGCGCTGAGCGCCCTTTTTTGTTATGCGGTTTTCATGAGTCCGTTTGATCGTGTTTCGGGTGCCATGAGCACTGTAGCTATCAGGCCGATCAGTGATATTACCGCTGCGGCATACATCGTTGGTGAAATGCCGAACGACGCTACCGACATTGGTACCAGGTAAATTCCCACAGCTGCGCCCAGCTTTGAGAACGAGGTACCTACACCCAGTGCGGAGGCTCTGATGGAAGTCGGGAACAATTCCGTCGGGTAAACGAAGAGCAGCACCTGGGTGCCACCAATGCAGATGGCGTAGACGCTGAATAGCACCAACACAGCGACAGGGGAGGCTTCTGGGAATGCCCCGAGCAACAGCAGGGGGATCGTCGAGCCTATGAAGCTCTGAGTGAGCAATTGGCGCCTGCCCATCATGTTGAGCATCTTGGATGCCAGCATCGATCCGACAACGAAGAGCAGCATGATCATGATGGAGCCAAGGCTCGCCCAGCGCCCGGAGAGTGCCAGGGCGTGCATAACTTTGGGGGCAAAAATATTGACCGCGTACAGGGGAATGATCGAGCAAGTCCAGAAGAGCGTGACGAACAGCATGTTGCGGCCATGACCAGCGCTGAAGAGGCAGCGAAGTGACAGCTTCTTCTCTTCTTCCTCGGGCATGTCGTTGATGGAGTATTGCTGGCCGTAAATGCTTTTGACGATCTGGTCGGCTGCCGCCAGGTTTCCGCGATCTGCCATCCAGCGTGGGGATTCTGGACTGCCCAGACGCATGAAGAAGAACAGGGCGCATGGGATGGCTGCAGCGGCGAGCACTATCCTCCAGCTCTCATCACCCCAGGTGCTCATGATCAGCTCACCGCTGATGTAGGCAGTCGCAGAGCCCGCAAACCACATGATGACGAGGCCGCCGATCATGGGAGCGCGATGTTTCTTGGGCATAAACTCAGAGAGAATCGTGGAGGCAACAGGGTAATCCGCCCCGACTGCCACACCGATGATGAAGCGCAGAAGGCATAACGTCAGTGCCGTTTCGGTGAACATGTGCGCCACAGAGAAAACGAAAATCAGCACCGGGTTCAAGAGGTATAGAAACTTTCTGCCGAAATTGTCGGTGATCCATCCCCCTAGCGTGCCCCCAAAGAACACACCCAACAGGGCGGCAGCAGCGATCAGGCCCTCCCACATTGTTGAGAGTTTCAGCTCGCCTGAGATCTGGGCAATAACGACACCAATCAAGCTCAGAACGTAGCCGGCAATAAATGGACTACCAAGGGCTGAAAGGAAAATATGTTTATGGGTGCGCGTGAGCACCGCGTCATCAAGCGATTGTGAACGAGCCATGTAAATATCCAGGTTGTCTCTAAGTACTACTGCAGCAACAGCGGTAGAAATTTTTTAGTCTTGTAAGAGAGAGCGTTCCGTTGGCCTGCAACGGGTGGAATCAACTGTGCACCGATTCTGACTGGGGGAGGGGGCGTAATTCATCCGCTGTACCTTTAGATTTATTTGGGCAGATGTATCAAAGGCTCATGTAGCCAAGCTGCGAAGCACCACCATTTTTTCGAAGGTTGCTCGCGAGTGTCGAGCTCGTCCTGAGAAGACGCACGATACCTGAAAAAACCCAGTGGTCAAAACTTTTGAACATTAGGTATGTGCCTCTCATCGCCTTCCACAGACCCGATGCGTCCTCCTCCCTGACCCACCTATGGCTGCTTCGTCCGCCCGAGTTTCCCCGGCTTTCGGGCGCTGCCTGGCCGAGATTCCGGGCGAGGTCAAAACCCGCCAATCATTTTTACGTACCCGCTGGACAAAAAAATATACCTGGAATACAGTCGAACCAAGCGATCGTCCAAGTGGGCGGTGCAGGCACACTCGATAGGAACCAGCAATGACTACAGAAAAGCGGTATTGGAGCACCTCGGTAAGCGACGTTGAGGAGTCAGCTGTCTACATCCGGGGCTACGATCTGGGCGACCTGATCGGCAAGCTGAGCTTCGCTTCGGCCACCTACCTGCTGATCCGTGGCCGTCTGCCGAATGCCGGCGAGTCCAAGATGATCGACGGCATCCTTTGCTCGGTTTTGGATTACGCGCTGAAGAAACCAGGCACTGCCGCTGCTCGCTTCTGCGTTTCCAGTAACCCGTCCATGGTTGCTGGCCTGGCCACTGCCGTTTTGTCTGCAGGTGAGTATTCGCTGGCCCCTGACCAGACTGGCAACTTCCTGAACGCTACCTTCTCGGCAGACGCAAGCGACTTCGAAGCTTCGGCCAACGCCTTGGTGGAAGGGATGCGTGCCCGGAAAGAGCGTGTGCCAGGCCTGGGTCACCCGGTTTTCCGTTATACCGATCCGCGTGCCCAGCAGCTCAAGGCCCTGGCAATCGAAACCGGTGTATGGGGTGACATCTGCGAGTGGTATGAGGCGGTGCACAAGGCCTTTACCACCCAGGCCAACAAGCCTGAGATCGTGATCAACGAAGTCGGCATGATGGGTGCCATCCTGGCTCAGATGGGCTTCACCCCAGCAGAGATGACCGGTCTGGCTGTCATCTCCACCATGCCAGGTGTGGTCGCCCACATTTCCGAGGAAATGAAGAGCAAGGTGCGTATTCGCGCGATCAGTGACAGTGAGGTGGACTACGCTCGCGAGCGCCGCAACTTTGCTGAAGATTTGGCGAAAAGCGGCCTGTAAGCGGTACTGCTGCCGCTTTCACAGGCGGCAGCGTTTTCATTGAAACTCTTTCATTAAGTACAACGGCATCAAGTTGTACGAGGTTGGTGGTATCAATATGGGAAGTCTTGCCAGTTCGCTTGCCACCCATGCCAATATTGAAAGCGGCTCATGCAAGTCGCTTGTTGTGCGTCGCACTGCGTTGGAATTATTCGTTACCAAAGGGTTTCAGTCTGTCAGCCTTCGGCAATTGGCCGATGCTGTAGGAATTCAGGCTGGCTCTTTGTACAACCACATTGAGAGCAAACAAACGCTTTTGTTTGACTTCATTGAGGAGCTCGACTCGCTGTTGTTGCATGCGGTTATGAAAGAGCTCAAAGGTCGCAGCAATTCGATTGATGCGCTCGGTGCCTTCGTCAAAACCTACATGAGCATTGCGCTTGAAAACCGCTCGCTTTATGTCCTGTCGCGACGTGAAACCTGCAATCTGATGGTTGATCAGCAGGCGGATATCAATCGAATCCGCGTTCGAGTTGTAGAGGTGTTGTCTGGTGTTATCGCTTCAGGTCGAAAGAAGGGCGTTTTTCATCTCCAGGATGACCGCCTGACCGCAGGGACGATTTGCGCCACCTTGGATGGCGCGCTCACCAAGGAGTGGGGAAGCGACCTTTGTGTCGACTCTCTGGTGAGGCAGATCCAGAAATTCGTGCTTCAAGCTGTGACGAGTAAGTAGTAGTTGACGCGAGCTACCCTTCATTTGCTGAAGCTCACGTTCCCTCGGTTAATCCAAAAAGCTAGGTGAGACGATGAAAACAAATAGCATCAAAGGTCTGCTGGGCATGGGCGCTTCGGTTTTGGCTCTGGCCATTTCGGCTTCTGCGGTGGCGGAAGAGTGCAAGCCTTTGCACTCCTTCAAGACCATCCAGCCTGGCGAGCTGACGGTTACCTCGGTGGTGTTGCCGCCGTTTGCATATGATGACCAGGCCCGTCGCTTCAGCGGCGTGGACGGGGAAATCATTCAGCAGATCGCCAAGGACAACTGCCTGAAGGTCAATCACATCGTCACCGATTCTGCGGCTTCGATTCAGTACGTTGTGGCATCTCGATCGGACATCTCTGTGGGCGCCTGGTACCGCACCTTCGAGCGCTCGAAGGTCATGGGCATCTCCGATCCTGTCTACCTGGAGCAGACCGCCATCTACTCGCGTGACGGCGCCGACACGTTCGATCAGCTCAAAGATCGCAAGGTGGGTACTGTAACTGGCTACCTCTGGGTGCCTGAGCTGAAGAAGCTCTACGGTGGCAAGCTGTCGCTGTATCCAAACGCCGTGGCGCTTTCTCAAGATCTGAACAGTGGTCGCATCGATGCTGCAGTCAACACCTATGCAATCGGTGCTGAAAGCCAGAAAAAAGGCGGTATCGGTAAGGACATCCAGATCAAGGTTGCGAAGCCGGACGAGAAGGTGAAATCTTCGGTCTACCCGGCCCAAACGGCGTTCATCTACAGCAAGGGCAACCCTGAGCTGGGTGCGGCCATCAACGCTACCGTCAAGAGCATGCGTGAATCGGGCAAGCTGGGGAGCCTGCTTACCGACCAGGGCCTGCGTGCTGATGGTGCGGACGTCGGCGAGCCTCGTTATGCTGACCAGTAAGTAGGGTGAAACAAAAAGCGCCTCTCGTGAGGCGCTTTTTTTATTTCCGGTAACCGCCGGCCATCATGTCCACGTAGGTCTCGGCGATCTGCTCGGCAGTCATCTTGCCGTTCTCGTCGAACCAGGTGTGCAGCCAGTTGCACATACCCATGAAGCCGCTTACCGCGATGTGTGTGGGCACTGGCTTGAAGAAGCCTTCGTCCACACCGCGCTGGTAAACGCCTTCGATCATCTTGTCGTACTCACGCTTACGCTTGCGAATCAGCAGGCGCTGCGGTTCTTCCAGCTCGCTTTCGTCCCGGAAGTAGATCGCCGTCCAGTCCTTGCGCTGCATCACGTTGAGAGCGTGCTGGCACAGGATCTTCTTAAGGGTCTCATCAGTTGGCAGATCTTCCTGCAGGATCCCTACGATCGTGTCTTCGTAGCACTGGTGCATGCGATTGAAGATTTGCCACAAGATCTCGTTCTTGTTCTTGAAGTAGTAGTAAACGACCGATTTAGTGTACCCCAGGCTGGCCGCAACATCATTGATAGTGATGGCACGGAACCCTTTGTCAGCGAAAAGGGTGGCGGCGGAAGAGAGGATCTCGTCCTGGACGTAGGCTTGTTTTTTTTGTTTGAGTTGGTCGCGCATATCGACAGTATTCAAGGTATCCACCTGGATAAAGGTTAAAGATCGCTAGGCAGTTGAATCCTGCTCATGGCTGCTTCTTTGATGGCATTCGGTATGGCCTTAGACGTCCGCTGCTCCAAATCGAAATAGACCGACGTCATTTGGATTTCCGCGCAGAGCTCATCGTTGGCGCTGAACATCTGATGGTGAGTGACAATAGAGGCATTGCCTACTTTCTTAACCATGCTCGCCACTTTGAACAGGTCACCTACCTTCAGTTCGGCTCTGTAGTCAATTTCGTAGCGAACATCTGCCCAGCCTTCCTTGCGCTCGAAGCGCCAGTCGGCGTTATAGCCCAACGAGTGGATCAGATGCCAGAAGGCCTGGTCGAAGGCTGCCACATAATACTGCACAGTCATGTGCCCCATTGCATCCGTTTGCGCTGGGTAAACAACACCTCGGTACGTGATTTCCATTCATTCATCCACTCGATACTGGCATGCGATAGAGAGCGAATGAAGTGGTTCTTCACGCTCCTTGGATGTCCATTGTCAGTTTTATAGACCGGCACGTCAAATTTTTTATCTTGCTAGTCTGGCTCGGCGGAGTGTCGAGTCAGCGCCCTATGGGTGCATACAGAATTGCCAAGGAATAGGCGAAAAGACCGGTTAGGAAAGGGCGGAGGGAAAGGAAAGAAATCAGTGGGAGAGGGTGAGACCCCCCCTCTGACAAGCAGAGGGGGGAAACGACACAACAATAACTAGATTTCGCTGAGGATGACCTGAGCAGCGTTGTGACCGGGAACCCCTGTCACACCGCCACCTGGGTGGGTCGATGCACCACATTGATACAGCCCGGCGATTGGCGAGCGGTAATCGGCGTAGTGGGCGATTGGGCGACGGAAGAAGATCTGGTCGATGCTCAACTCGCCGTGGTGAACGTGGCCGTCTGGGAGGTCGAACATTGCCTCTAGATCGGACGGTACCAGCACCTGTTTGTGCAGCACGAGCTCACGGAAACCAGGGGCGTAGCGCTCGATCTGGTTGACCACGATGTTGAATAGCTCCTCCTTGGTAGTCTCGTCCCAGGGCCGGCCATCACGAAGTGCGTAAGGCACATGACCGCCCAGCAGGCTCATTGTATGTTTGCCTTCAGGCGCGGCGGTCGGATCGAACACGCTTGGTGTCAGAATCCACATATAAGGATGCTGGGCCATCTCACCGTGCTGAGCCGACTCATACGCAGTCTGCAGCTCTTCCAGGTTCTCTGCGATCGTGATCGAGCCAGGAGTCTGGTTGTCCGAAGCCTTTAGGCCTTGCCATTTGGGCAGACCGGAGAGCGCCATGTTGATCTTGAAGGTGCTCGCTTTGGTGCGAATGCGCTTCACGGCATCAATGACTGCCGGCGGCAGATCCTGAGGTTTAAGCAGTCGCAAGAACAGAGTTTTAGCGTTCGCGTTGCTGACGACAGACTTGGCGTGGATGACCTCACCACTTTCCAGGCGCACGCCAACGGCGCGTTTGTCTTTGACAACGATCTCTTTTACGGGAGCGCTGCAACGGATGGTAACGCCATGATCCAGGCACGACTGCTTGATGGCGTTGGCCAGTGCGCCCATGCCACCTTTAACCAGGCCTCCCTGGCCAGCTTTGGTGGTGCCATCTCGCAGGTAAGGGCGTGCGAGTACATACGCCGTCCCAGGTACCATCGGGCCAATGTTGCCGCCGCTGCCCGAGGTGTAGCAGCCGAACATGGTGAGCACTTGAGGGCTCTCGAACCAGCGGCGCAGGAAGTCGTGGCAGCTCAGCGTCAGCAAATCCCAGATGTCGTAGAACATTGGGCCTGCCGCTTTCATGCGCCACAGAAGGGCGGCAGACTTGGTGAGATCCTTCACTTTGCCGGTAGAGATGTCGATGGGTACTTCGAACAACAGCTTCCGCAGGTGGCCCACGAGTTTCTTCATGTGCTCGACATAGCCCGGGTAGGCATCCGCATCCTTCTCGGAATACCGGCGGATCTCAGCACACATGCGGTCGACGTCCGACCAATGTGTGACGACAGAGCCGTCCTGGAATGGATGAATGCCCGGCGGGGTCGGAATCACTTCGACGCCATATTTGAGCAGGTCAAGGTCAAGCATGATCTTAGGCTGCATCAACGACATCCAATAGGATGCAACCGAAAGGTGGAAGCCGGGCCACAGTTCTTCGGTGAGAGCTGCGCCGCCTACGATGTTGCGCCTTTCGACCACGCAAACCTTTTTCCCAGCCTTGGCCAGGTACGCGGCGCATACCAGGCCGTTATGGCCAGCACCGACAATTACAGCATCGAATTGAGACATTCTGGCAACTCGCTTATTTACTTCGGTTGACGTGGCACTACTGCGAAGCCATCGATTTCGATCAGTACGGCTGGGTCGTAGAGCATCGGTACGGTGACTAGGGCGCTCGCTGGCGGGCACGCCTCGTTGACATACGAGTTTCGCACTTTCTTGAAGATGGGAAGCATCGATGGCTCGAAGTTCGCGACGTAGGTGGTGAGCTTGGCAACAGCTTCAAAGCCCACGCCGGCCTCGGCGAGGGTCGCTTTCAAGTTCTCGAATACGGCTCGAACCTGAGCTTCGAAGTCGCCCTTGACCACGTCACCATTGCTATCGGTTGGGCAATGGCCGCTCAAGAAGAGAATTTCGCCCTCCCCCGTAAGGGTAGCGGTGGATACGCCTGGGAAGCCCGCGCCCACATTTACTGCCTTGATCATCCCTTGCTCCTCACATCATTTCTTGGAATTGGAGGTGTGAGTCACCTCTGTCTGATTGTCCCGCCATACTAAAAAACTGACCGGTGGGTATAATCTATACAACAGACCTTCACCGTGCAAGGGGCTCGTGAAGAGTTTCCACTGCACCGATCTGGAGCACGATGCCGTGATCTGGTGCGGTCTTGAGTGGGCACATCGGCGTCTGATTAGCGGCTGGTCAAGAGCGCTGCGGCCTATTGACACGACGCAAGATTCAATCATACTGACTCAGCGGTCTAATTTTTAATACGTACGGTTGGTTTTTTAGAAAGCTCCGTCCAAGACGGGGCACATAACAATTGCGGAGCTTTTCTCATGGGTGTTCGTGTCAATTTCATCAACCCCTTCGGGACGCCGGCCTACAACGGTTTGATCTCTGAAACCCTGACGCCGTACCTCAATCAGGGGAACGAGCTGGTGGTCACCAATACCGAAAACGTTCCTGAAAACTGCGACTGGTGGTACCCCAAGCACCTGGTCGAAGAGGAGCTATTCGAGTGCGTGATACAGGCTGAGAAAGATGGCTTTGATGCTGTGATCATTGGTTGCTGCAATGATCCAGGCGTGCGAAGTCCGGCCCAACGTGCAGCAGCTTGAATTGAGCAAGACGTTCCCGGCAGGGATGCTTGCTGCGATGAAGGAGATGGGCCTGTTCGGTCTGGCAATTCCAGAAGAGTACGGTGGCTACCAACTGCGCCTGCCGGTGTTCGCTGCTGTGATGGAAACCATCGCTGCCGGCTGGACAACCTTGGCTGCCTTCATCAATAGCCACTGCACTGTGGCCTACGCGATCAGCAAGCACGGTACCGAAGAGCAAAAGCGTCAGTACCTGCCTCTGATGGCGACCGGTGAACACCGTGGCGCTCTCTGCCTGACCGAGCCTGCTGCGGGTTCTGACCTGCAATCGATCACCACTGTTGCGTCGCAAGACGACTCGGATTTCGTGATCAACGGCACCAAGATCTTCGTCACCAACGGGGAGCGTGCCACGCTGCTGCTGACGTTGGCGCGTACTAGCGTCGATGCCGAAACTGGTCGTCCACGTCTGAGTCTGTTCCTGGTCGAGAAATCCTTCCCAGGCGTTACTGTGGAAAGCGAATTCCACAAGATGGCCTACACCCAGGTCGACACCGTCGAGATCCTGCTTTCCAAGGTCAAAGTGCCGGCGACTGCGGTTGTCGGTGGTAAAACTGGCCTGGGCATGCGCCACCTGTTGGACTCGCTCGAAGTGGGTCGTATCGCTATCGCTGCCAGTGCAGTTGGCTTGGCCGCGAATGCCCTTGCCGAAGCCAAGCGTTATGCAAGCGAGCGTAGCTCGTTTGGCGTGACCATCGACAAGCACCAGGCCGTTCAGCTGCGTATGGCCGACATGGCCACCAAGCTGGTCGCTGCTCGCCTGATGACCGCAGAGGCGGCTCGTGCGAAAGAAGCGGGTCATCGTGCGGACATGCTGTCGGGTATGGCCAAGCTCCTGGCCAGCGAATCGGCCAAGGAAATCTGTGAAGACGCGCTGCGTATCCACGGCGGTTACGGCTACATCAACGAGTTCCCGGTAGAGCGCCTGTACCGCGAAGCGCCGCTCTACATCGTGGGTGAAGGCACCAACGATATTCAAAAGATCGTCATCGCGCGTCGCATCATCGATGGCAGCGAAGTGGACGCTCTGGGGCTGCCAGCATGACCACGACCGTCTGCTTGACCTTCGACTTCGATGGTGTGGCCATCTGGCTCAGCACCTTCAAACAGGTTTCGCCCACTCCGCTTTCGCGGGGGGAGTACGGCGCTAACGTGGGTATGCCGAGGCTCCTGGATGTTCTGAAACGTCGTGGGGTGCCAGCCACCTTCTTCGTGCCAGCGCACACGGCGACCTCCTATCCAGACCTGGTGAAGCAGGTCGTAACGGACGGTCACGAGGTCGCATGCCACGGATTCTTGCATGAGTCTCCTGTGAACCTGGAACTGGCCGAGGAGCGTGAGCTGCTGGCCAAAAGCATCAAGGTTCTGCAGGACGTCACAGGTGTGCGCCCCCAGGGTTACCGTTCGCCGGCTTGGGACTTGAGCCCTAATACCATTCCTTTGCTAGAAGAGTTCGAGCTTCGCTACGACAGCAGCATGATGTCGAACGATTTTGAACTGTTCTATGCGCGCACTGGTGATGTCCTTACCGAAGAAGGTTTCAAAAAAGGCCCCGAAAGTTCGGTAGTCGAATTCCCTGTTGCTTGGGAGCTTGATGACTATCCGTACTTCCAGTTCATGGTGAAGCCGATGAACACCGGCAATCGCCTGCCTTCGGATGTTTACAAGTATTGGGCTGCCGAATTTGATGCCGCACGCGCTCAAAACGGTGTGTTCACTTTGACTTGCCATCCGGAAATTATTGGGCGCGGCCCACGTATCAAGATGTTGGAAGAATTGATCGAGTACATGCAGAGCTTCGATGATGTTGTGTTCTCGACCATGATCAACGCTGTACCCCTGATTAATAAATAAAGGCTGGAGATAATCATGACTGCTGCTGTTAAACAAGAAGCTGGTATCGGCCAAAATGCTCTCTACTTCGATGAGCTGTATGAAGGCCAAGAGTGGAACTCCCCACGTCGCACCATCACCGAAGCTGACATCGTGATGTTTGCAGCACTCACCGGTGACCATAACCCGGTGCACACTGACGAGGAGTTCGCCAAGAACACCGTATTCGGCGGTCGTATCCTGCATGGCCCAGCTGGTTTCGCAATCGCAACCGGTCTGGAAAGCCGTCTGGGCATCAAAGAAGGCACTGCAATTGCATTCCTGGGCATGACCTGGGATCTGCGTGGCCCGATCAAGATCGGCGACACCATTCACGTCAACCAGAAGGTCGGCTCCAAGCGTGAAACCAAGAAGCCAGGCGTCGGCATCGTCAACTTCCAAGTTTCTCTGGTAAACCAGCGCGGCGAGTCGGTTCAAGAGGGTGAGTGGAAGGTCATGATGCACTGCAAACCAGAGTAATCGGTTTGCCCGCCCGCTAACGTACTATTTTTGAGGTTTTGCAAGATGATCGTAGGTTTTGTTGAAGAGCACGCTACTGAGCGAAGCGATAGTGTTGCTTTGCGGTTTGATAACAAAGTGCTCAGTTATAGTGCGTTGGCGCGCGAAATTGATCGAACTGTTGTCCTGTTGAAAAAAGCAGGCGTCAGTGCTGATACCACCATCGCAGTATACTGCGAGAATAATATTGAGATCATGGTGTTGTACTACGCCATGTCGAAGCTCGGCGGAACATTCGTTCCGATCAATGCGGTGCTCAGTGCAGCGGAAGTCAGCTATATCCTGGGCCACGCAGATGTAAAATTCTTGTTCACTGACAAAAAACTGCATGAGAACGCCGTGACGGCGGTCGGCGATACAGCATGCAGCCTGATTGAAGTCAGTGAATTCTTTAGCAACATCCTGCCTGGCACTGAACAGGTCGAACAGGCTGAGGCGATCAAGAACGACTTCTTGATCATCTACACCTCGGGCTCCACTGGGGTACCAAAGGCAGTGCTCTACAGCCAGCCGGCTGAGGTTGCAGGTAACGCTTCCCTCATCGACATGTGGGAGGTCACCCCAGATGACAAGCTGCTGGTCGCTCTCCCGCTGGGCTTCCTGTATGGGCTCTCGACCGCTGCCTCCATGGCACTGCAGGCCGGGTGCGAGACCATCATCCAACGTCGATTCCACCCGCGTGAGGCTCTTGAGGCCTTCGTTGAGCACGGTGTCACCGTATTCCAGGGTGTGCCAACCATGTTCTCCATGATGCTGGAGTACGCAGAGCAGAACGGCCTGGACTTTGACCTGTCCTCCATGCGCGCTGTCATCTCGGCGGGCGCTCCTCTGGCAAGTGACCTGCGCACCCGCTTTAAAAGCAAGTTCGGTGTCGAGATCCAGGACTATTACGCCCTCACCGAGGTGCGCCCGGTCTTTGGCAAATTTGCCGGGGATAGCACTCCAGTGCCTACAGGCGCGATCGGCAAAGCAAGCCCATGCGTTGTGATCAAGATCGTCGACGGTGATGGCCATGAGGTTGGCCCAGGCGTCACTGGCGAAATCCTAGTGCGTGCTCCCGCTACCACCTCGGGTTACTACAAGGCGCCTGAGGTCAGTGCTGCGGCCTTTATCGACGGTTTCTTCCGCACCGGCGACCTTGGGTATGTCGATGCTCAAGGTTTCTATTACCTGACTGGCCGGATCAAGGACATCATCATCAAAGGCGGAGCCAACATCGCCCCGGCTGAGGTGGAGGAGGCGCTGCTGTCTCATCCTAAAGTCGTGCAGGCTTCTGTCGTCGGCGTTGCTGACCAGAAGTTCGGCGAGCTGCCGGTTGCTTACTTTGTGCCGGCGCAAGGTGCTCAGCCCACGCCAGAAGACTTGGCTGAATACTGCCGTCTGATGCTGGCTGAATTCAAAGTGCCGAGCGAGTTCATTGCACTTGCGGAAATGCCGCTCGGAAACACTGGGAAAATTGATAAGAAGGTGCTGTTGAAGATGTGGAAGGAGAAAGCAAATGTCTGACAATTTGAAAGTATCTGTTTCGGTATTCCGCATCCAGCATTATCAGCAGTTCGAGCAGTTTGCTGAGCACGTTGAGTGTTTTGTTATCGATGCTAAAGCAGCAGGCAGCCGCGTGCTGGTGTTGCCCGAGTTTCTGGCAATGGGCTTGCTGTGGACTCATGCCACTGCTGCTGAAATCGATAACGCCAAGGTGTCGGATTTCTACCGGGAAGTCTTCAGCCCGATGCTTCCGGACTTCCAGAGCCTGATGTCTGGTTTGGCGAAGAAACACGACATTTATCTGGTAGGCGGCACCTTCTGGCATGAGGAAGACGGTAAGGGCCTCAACAGTGCCTTTGTTTTCAGCCCGGACGGGTCGCAGTTGCGTCAGGACAAGATTCACCTGACCCGTGGCGAGCGCGCTATCAAGAGCTTTGGTGGAGAAACCCTGTCGGCGTTCGAGATCGATGGCGTGAAATGTGGTCTGTTCGTCTGCTACGACGTGCAATACCCAGAGCTCACCCAGGCGTTGGTGGCCGAAGGCATCGAAGTCTTGTTCGTGCCGACCTTGACGGAAAAACGTGGAGCATGGCGCAGCTGGTATAGCGCACACGCCCGAGCCCTGGAGAACCAGATTTTCGTGTGCGTCTCGCCACTTGTGGGCAACCTGGGTATTCCAAACGACTACCCTGTTTGCGGTACGGGTGAGGCATTCATCGCGTGTCCGATCGATAACCGGATGAATGTGGTCGACGGTACTTACGCGGTCTCCGACTTCAGCGAGGGTGAGGAAGGGCTGATTCATGCAGACCTCAATCTCGCCATGTTACGACTGTCGCGGGAGCGTGGGGAAGTTCGACACCTGAAAGACCGCAGGCCTGAACTTTATAAGAAGTTGGTGGCTGAGTAGTTTTAGCTAGCACGCGGGGCAGGTATGCCCCGCATCAAAGATACGATAATAGCTTCGCTATAATATCGAACAGGAATTTTACTTTTACAGTGCTGCCGTGATGTACGCCGGTTATGGTCGGGCGTTTAGATTCAGTTAATAAGATAGAGAAAAAAATGACTAAAGTCGCGCAGATAAAAGATGTGAGTCGCCGAGAAAGCGTCTCGCCAATCCTGACTGTTCAAGGTCTGGGCAAATCCTTTGGTTCCGTTCGTGTCCTGCATAATGTCAATTTCTCAATGGCTTCCGGTGAAGTGGTTGCCATCATCGGCCCGAGCGGTTCAGGCAAGAGTACGTTCTTGCGCTGCATCAATCAGCTTGAGCCACCAACCGAAGGTACCATCTGCATTGGTGGGCAAACGATCAATGCGAGCAAAGGGGCAACGAAGCAGCAGCTGGCTTTCTTGAACCGGAAGCTCGGTATGGTATTTCAGTCTTTCAATCTCTTCCCTCACCTCACCGTCTTGGAGAATGTGAGTCTGGCCCAGCGCCGCGTTCTGAAGCGCAGCGCCAAGGAAGCTGACGAGCGCTCCATGCAGTTGTTGACTCGCGTGGGCCTGGCGTCCAAAGCCAACATGTACCCATCACGGTGCTCTGGTGGCCAGCAGCAGCGTATCGCGATCTCGCGTGCCCTGGCCCTGGATCCCGAAGTCATGCTGTTCGACGAGCCCACCTCCGCACTCGACCCTGAGGTAGGCCTGGAAGTGCTCGCGGTTATGCGTGAGTTGGCCAATGAGGGCATGACAATGATCGTTGTCACCCATGAGATGCGCTTCGCTGAGAACGTCTCTGACCGAGTCGTCGTGATGGCGGATGGTGGGATCATCGAACAAGGGCGTAGTGCCGATGTCATGCGTAACCCACAGCATCCCCGTGTTCAGCAGTTCCTGACCGCTGTGAGGGATCGGTGATGGAGATGAGCCAAATTCTGGCGGCGATGTTGGCCGCCTTACCTTGGACAATCGCGCTCACGTTCGGGTCGTTCGTCGGTGGAGCACTTCTTGGCATTCCAATCTGCGCCATGAGGATTTCCAAGCACAAGATCCTTCGAAATATCGCGATCGCGCTCATTCTGACGCTGCGCTCAATTCCGCCTATTGTCTGGCTCTTCTTCATTTTCTTCGCGTTCAGTCAGTACGTGGTTCAGTTGAGTCCGTTCGTGGCCGCGATCATCGGCCTGGCGCTGATTACCTCCGCGAACATGGCTGAGATCTATCGCGGGGCTTTGAGCGCGGTGCCAAAAGGGCAGTACGAGGCGACCAAGGTGCTGGGTTTGAGCACTTGGCAGAAGTACGTGCACGTGATTGTTCCGCAGGTGGTCAGGATCTCGGTTCCAGCGGCAAGTACCTATTGCATTGGCTTGCTCAAAGACACCGCCATCGCTTCCACGATTGGCGTGTCTGAGCTAGCCCAGGTAGCGAACCATATCTCTCAGGAGACGTTCCGAGGCCTGAGTGTGTACGCCATCGCTGGCCTACTGTACTTCGCTGTCAGTGTCGTTATGGCTCTGTTGTCGCGACAGCTTGATATCCACCTTCGTGCAAAGGTTGAACGGTAATGGAGATCATTGACCGCTGGATTGAGTGGTTCCCTCAGTTGATGGATGGCTATTGGCTGAGCTTGCAGGTCACCGCTGTCAGCCTTCTGATCGGCATCCCACTGGGCCTATTGTTCGCGCTGTGGGTAGGGTCGAAGAAGCGGCTTAATCGTGCGCTCGCGCTCATCTTCATTGAGGTGGGCCGTGGTGGGCCGGTACTGATTCTTCTGCAGTTCTTCTATTTTGGATTGCCAACGACTGGGCTCACCTTGTCTTCTTTCACCGCTTCGATTCTTGCTTTGGCCTGGAGCACCGGCTCATACACCAGCGAGATTATTCGTGGGGGACTCGGGGCAGTGCCCCAGGGGCAGAGAGAGGCGGCTCGGACGCTAGGGCTCAGTAGCTGGGACGCATTGAGGATCATCATCCTTCCTCAAGGATTGAGAATTGCGCTCCCTCCCTTGCTCGGCTTCTCCTTAGTGATCCTGCAAACCACGTCGCTGTGCTTCACCATCGCGCTGCCGGAGCTTGTTGGTGTCGCCAATGACATTGGGTCTGCAACCTTTGAATATATGTCAGTATTGTTATTGACAGGGCTTATGTACGCGGCTGTGTGCATACCTGCAACTATCTTCGTTGGGCGTTATGAGAAACATTTATCTCGGTACGAAGGTGTCTGAACAATTGTGGCTGATAAGCTTGACTAACAAAAATATTAATTGATATTGTTGGTATGCGTCACAACTGCGTTGGCGTATTGGTCTGCGGCTTTTTCCTGTCTTATGTACCAGCATACAGACTGGGCTTCTGCTTGTCGCTGCTAGTCTCTATCTTCGTTTTAGGGCTCCTGCGTTAATGTTCGTTGACGTAGGTAGCCCATTTTTTTTGAACGGGGTTTTAATGCATTTTCTTCCGACGGCATACCTTCACTATTTGGTCGATCGCAACGAGCCCGAGCGCGAGTCGGACAGCAAGAGTGAAGTATTGCAAGCAGCACTGTCCCTGTTCCTGGAATTTGGGTACGCCTCAGTCAGCCTTCGCCAGATTGCAGACCTTGCTAACATCAAGCAGGGGTCAATTCATAAGGTAAGCGGGGGAAAGGAGCAGGTATTTGCCACCTTGTTCATGAATGCGGCCACGAGTCTATTAGAAGAGGTTAGCGCTGCTAACCCAAGAAACATGTCTGTGCCAAAGGCCATCTCAAATTACGTGGAGTCGTATGTGCGGTGTGGGCTGCAGTATAGGCTGCACCATATGCTGTTCCGGAGAGAAGGTCATCTCTTGGGCGGCGATGTTCGCACCACCCTGAATGAACTTAGGGATCAGAAAATTACCCGCCTATGGGAGGTCTTGGCTGTTGGGCAGGCCAAGCAAATTTTTGCTGTCCAAGATGCCCGTTTTGCGGCAAAGGCTATCGTGGCAATGCTCGATGAGTTGATAAATAACTCAACCGTTAGCGGCGATAAGCTTCAAGATTCAATACAAGAGTTGCAAGGAATGGCGCTCAGGTTGGCAGGCGCAACATAAAAAAGGACGATTGATGCGCTCCGATCACCAGATTCCAACCCTCATCGCTTGCTCACTGGCCTACGGCCTAGTGCTCATGGATCCAGGGTTCATCAGCGTCGCGCTAGGTGCTATTCAGCGTGACCTAGTTTTAAGCGGTACGGATCTACGCCACATCGTCAGCATGTACAACGTCGCCTTGGCCTCGTGCTTGATTTTGGCGGGATCACTTTGCGACCACATCGGCTCCAAGCGCGCCCTCCTTGTTGGTGTGGCGCTCTACGCTGGTGGCTCCGCCATGTTTTCCTTGTCCGAAGACCTCTCTTTGCTGCTTCTGGCCCGTGCAGGGCAGGGAGTCGGGGCGTCTTTGTTGATCCCAGGCTCCCTGTCACTGTTGAATGACATTTTCCAAAGCCCACGCGAAAAGATGAAGGCGATCGGATGGTGGGGAGGATTCGGCAGCATTGCTATGGCGCTTTCGCCTTTGTGCGCCGGGCTTTTGCTCAGCCATGTGGATTGGGCCACGCTGTTCTACTTGAACGTCGTTTTATCCGTCATCATCCTGATTTTGCTGGCACCATTGCCAGTGGCCAGGCGTCGCAGGGACGTTGCTCCTTTCGATGCTGTGACGCATTGCCTATGTGTCACTTTCACGGGGGGATTGGTTGTATTGCTGACTGATCGAGGTTCGCCGTCATACTGGTTGTGCGCCCTTGTTCTGACAGCTCTCCTCATGATCGTGATTAGAGAAAGCCGAGGCTCAATCAAGGTTTTCCACCGCCCCTTGGTTTTCAAACCTTCGCTCCTGGCCTGCTATTTCGCAGGAACCGTGATTAACTTCAGTTTCTATGGCGTTCTTTTCTACTTCAGCTTGAGCTTGGCACGTGATTCCAGCGTAACCCCCATCTCGACCGCGTTGGCATTGCTACCAGGTACTGGCGTACTGATCGTGGGCTACATGCTTACAGGTCGGTACGCATCCCCATCCAGGTTCAGTCACTTCCTCGGCGCCGGCGGGTTGATCACCATTTTCGGACTGATGATCTTCACCCTATTCAACCTCGGCAGTGGTTTGGTCTTCCTCATGGCTGGTCTTTCGCTGGTGTCGTTTGGATTGGCGCTCATCACCCCAATCGTCACGGGGATCGTGCTTGCGCAGGCGACTTCAGAGGTGGTCGGGGTGGCCAACGGGGTATTCAACACTTGTCGCCAATTTGGCGTCTGTTTCGGTATTGCGACTTTCTTCACTGCACACGACGCAGAGGATGGCTTGGGCCTAAACCCCTTGCTCTGGTTGACGATCTTCTTGGTGGTTGTGGCGGTGGGGGTCACGTCTTGGGTGAGCTCTCTGACGCGAGAGCACACCGTGTGAAAGGGCCCGCCAGGGCCCTTGGATTTTCAGGATTTAAATTGCTCGGCCAGGCTGAACTGAAGGTCTGCTTGGGAGCTAAGGTGTTCGCTGATCGCCGCCGTTTCGGTGGCACTGACACTCAACTCATCGGTAACCTGCCGGATGTTTGTGATGTTGCGATTGACGTCCTCCGCGACGGCGCTCTGTTCCTCAGCGGCGGCCGCAATCTGGAGGTTCATCTCGCTGATGACAGAGACAGCATCACTGATGGTTCTGAATGAGAGCGCTGTCGCCTGGATTGTCTCCTGGCTGACCTCGGCCTTGCTGTAGCTGCTTTGCATTGAGTTGACCACGCCCTCAGTTCCGGACTGCAGGCGCTCTATTACCTCCCGGATCTGCTCAATGGATTCCTGTGTGCGCATGGCCAGGTTCCGTACCTCATCCGCCACGACGGCGAAACCTCTCCCGCTTTCTCCTGCTCGGGCGGCCTCGATCGCGGCATTGAGAGCGAGAAGGTTGGTTTGCTGAGCGATGCTTCGGATCACTTCCAGCACGCTTCCAATCTCTTCGCTGTTGTCTGACAGTGACCGGGCTTCAGACATGGCGGCAGAAAGGTTCTCCACCAAGTCGGTAATGTCTTTAGTGCTGCGAGCGATCGCCTGCAGGCCATTCTTGGCAGACTCATCGGCACCCTGGGCTGCGTTCGCTGCTCTGGCTGCACTGGCCGCTACCTCATGCGCTGTGGCGCTCATTTCGTGGGAGGCAGTAGCGACCTGCTCGATCTCTCGAAGCTGCGATTGCATACCCATGCTGGTCTCTTTGGCTATCTGGTTTGACCGGCTTGCAGTAGAGCGGGTCTCGACTGTTGCTGATCGTATCTTCTGAATGGTGGGCTGCAACTTGTCCAGGAAGAGATTGAACCACCGCACTAGGTCACCGAGCTCGTTTTTACTGGTGTAATGCAAACGCTTGGTCAGGTCTCCCTCGCCCTCAGCGATGTCCTTCAGCATGGCAGCCACGCCGCTCATCGGCTTGGTCAGCCCAGCTGCAATGAACCACATAGCCACGGCACCAAGCAGGGCCGCTATCACGGCAATGAGGGTCGAAAACACGGTGGAGTCTCGCAGGAGATCGGATTGGGCTTTCTTCAGCGCGAGTGAGTCAGCGCTGGCTACCTCGCTCGGGAGCTCAACGCTGATCTTCCACGCTGCATTGCTACTCAACTTCAGGTCTTTGATGAACCTTAGTGACTCGGGTTGTCCAGAAGAAGGGGCGCTTAGGTTAGGCCTACTGAGGGTCTGGGTTTTCTTGCCAACAGTCGCAGCATCGGCGCTGTTGGCGGCCATCAACCCCTCTCCGGTGGTGATGAGCAGGTCACCTTTTCCATCATAGAGTTGGCGTTTTGCCTCTTCGGCAATCGTCTGCAACGACGAGAGTGATACATCGATGCCGGCCACACCTATGACCTTTCCATCCACCATGATGGGTGTGGAAATACTGGTCATTAAAATCCTGGTGCCAGAGTCTGAACCATAAAATGGCTCAAGAACACACGTGCTTCTGTTCTTCTCTGGGCAGGTCATGTAGTAGTTGGCGGGAAAGCCAGAATCACCGACCGAAGAGTTAATTATACTTTCTTCTTTTGTTGCTATGTTTACGGATCGCCCTTCAGGTCTCACCCAATAGCTTGAGAACCTGCCAGCCTCATTGGAGCCCGCAGCCAGGGAATTGATGAAGCTGCTGTCCTCACCCAGTTGGTTGGGGTACATGATAATCCAAAGGCCCAAAATGCCAGGGTGGGCTTCGAATAGCTCCCTCAATAGAGCGTTCTGCTGCTGCCGGATTCTTCGAGAGTCAGCTCCGATGTTGATTAGGTCATGCATGGATGAGGTTTGATGAGCTAGGAACTCAACGAGGTTGATCTGGCTGTTAAAAGTGCCCCTGATTTTCTCGGTCTGTTCGGCTGACTTCGACTCTAGAACTTGCTGAATATTCTTAGTGATTATCTGGTTGCTGTTGCGGTAGGTCTGCTCGTTGTTCTCGGAATTTTTTGAAATACCTATCGAAGTGATCAGGATGATCACGGTTAGTATGATTGTTAGTGAGGCTAAGGTGATCTTTGTTTTGATTGCAAGGTTGTGAAGCATCTGATTCTGGCCCCTGTGTTTGTTATTCTGGAATGGCAGCGTGATTCTTCTAATGGTTGCAACGATCATGGGAGCGGGGCGAACCTCGCGCGCACGGGTTATTTCTAATTGGCTTATAGGTCTATCGGCTTCGGCTTGATCGTATAAATTTTCTAGCCCGTGGCGCTTAGCTCTTCAGCCTGGTCTTGAAGGGATAACCATTGTTCTTCGAGACTGCTAATGAGCTTGCCAATGCTCTCCAGCTCCAGGGCGATTGTCTGTACTTCTGTGTAGGGCAACATTGGGCACAGTCGACCTTCAACCTGAGCTTTGTTCCTCTGTGCTTGGGCCAGGCTCTGCTCTATTTCTTCCAACTCTCGCTTGATGCTTTTCAGGCGCTTCGAGTTGACGCCGTGGGGCTGGCTTTTCAGTTTGCCTTGCGCCTCGGCAACGGGATGCTCGGCCCGCTTAATCGCAGCGTTACGTTTGGACTCATCGATGAGGTAGCCTTGATAGTCATCGAGGTCGCCCTCAAAAGGAGTCACGTCTCCTCGACCTACTAGCCAGAATTCGTCGCAGACAGCTCGGAGCAGAGCCCGATCGTGGCTTACAAGCATCACGCTTCCCTCGAACTGGTTGAGTGCGAGGGAGAGAGCATCACGAGTGGCAAGATCCAGGTGGTTGGTCGGCTCATCAAGTAACAACAGGTTTGGCTTCTGCCAGACGATCATGCAAAGCACGAGGCGTGCTTTCTCGCCACCACTTAGTGTCCCTACGGTCTGGGTGACCATGTCTCCGCTGATGTTGAATGTGCCAAGGAAATTCCGCAGCCCCTGCTCCCGGGCGCTCTGGCCCGTTTGCCCTGATCGGCGTGCAAGCTCCAGCATATGGTGGAGTGGGGTCTGCTCAGGTTCCAAGACGTCCAACTCTTGCTGGGCAAAATAGCCAATCGTCAGCCCTTTACCCTCGGTGATAGATCCAGCAAGAGGCTCTAGGTCACGCGCGATGGACTTGATGAAAGTCGACTTGCCTTGACCATTAGCACCCAAGACCCCAATCCGCTGTCCGGCCAATACGGTTTTGCGAACGCGGGTGAGAACTCTACGAGCAGGGTCGCCGTTGGGCGACAAATAGCCAAAGTCTGCATCGTCGATCGCGATCATGGGGTTCGGGAGTTGGTCGGGCTCTCTGAATGTGAACGTAAACTCGGCGTCGGCGACTACCGCAGTGATTTTCTCAATACGATCCAGCGCTTTGATGCGGCTCTGAGCTTGCCTGGCTTTGGTCGCCTTGTAGCGGAACCGATCAATGTACTTCTGAAGGTGCTGCATCTTCTCCTGCTGCTTTTCATGGGCAGCTTGCTGCTGCTCAAGCTTTTCCGCACGCAGGCGCTCAAAGGCACTGTAGTTGCCGCTGTAGCGATGGAGCTGGGCATGTTCTAGGTGGACAGTTACCTGGGTTACCGAGTCGAGGAATTCACGATCATGGCTGATGACCACCATCGTTCCTTCGTACTTTTTCAGCCAGGCCTCAAGCCAGATCAACGCATCGAGATCCAGGTGGTTGGTCGGCTCGTCCAGAAGTAGCAAATCAGAAGGGCTCATCAGCGCGCGAGCCAGCTGCAGGCGCATTCTCCATCCCCCAGAAAAGCTATTCACTGGCTGATCAAGCTCCTCTGGCCTGAAGCCAAGTCCCAGGATAAGTGCCTGGGCCCGGGCAACTGCATCATGATCACCTGCGTCCGCCAGGTCACTGTACGCTTGGGCAATCGCCATCCCATCGTCGCCTGAAGTCGCCTCCACCAGGTGTTCTCGGGCCTGCATAAGGAATGCATCGCCTTGCAGAACGAAGTCCGTGGCGCTATCAGTGGTCTCAGGCATGTTCTGATCAACCTGGGAGATCCGCCACTGATTGGGCATGTCGAATTCCCCCGCGTCCTCTTTGAGCTTTCCACTTATGAGCGCAAAAAGGGTGGATTTACCTGCTCCGTTTCGCCCGACCAGGGAGGCTTTCTCGCCTGCGTGAACGATGACGCTGGCGTCCTGCAGCAGCACTTTCGTACCGAGTCTCAGTTCAATCTTTTTCAGCGAAATCATGATTCGTCTGCGTTGGGTTGCGGATGCCGGCGGGCCTGCTTTAATTTGCTCATACCGGCTGGTCAAAAAATGATACCACTGGGTTTGGTGCTTTTGCACGGTTCATCACCTGAAGCATCCGAGGGCAGTGGAAAGGAGCTTTACGTACTATGAGCAGTCCACTTTGGATCAGAGGAGGTGTTCATATGGCCAGCCCAGCTACCACGGAGAGATTCATCCGAGCTCTCCAGGGCGCGTTTGAAAAATCTGCTACGGATCCTCGGGTCACGGCGGTTGTGGCCGATGCCTTCAGAGGTATTCAGACAAGTCCACGTCGCGCGTGCGATGTTGCTGAACGTTTGCCAGCGTGCGCGTACCTCGGGCAGCAATATCGAGTGAGGAGGAAATCAGAGAGATATGCGAGGCGTTCAAGGGGATTGGTGAAGACTTGGTTTGGTACCGCAGTGAGATGCCTTGCTACGCCCAGATTGCATCGGATAATTTCCCCATGGGACATGTGAATGCGATGATTTATGGCCCGACTGGGTTAGTGCTGTCCGAAAAGCTGAGAGTGGGCGTGACCCTACTGGCACCGTTTGTTCGGCACTCCGACCACCATCACCGCGCGAAGGAAATGTATTTAGTTGTTTCCGAGGGTGAGTTCCGTCAAGGCGAGGGCGAGTGGGTTTCTCCTGGCAATCGGGGCACTCTATATAATCCATCACACATCGTTCACGCGATGCGTTAAGGGCCGAAGCCCTTGTTGGCGTTTTGGGCGCTTGCCCATGAGCTCTAGCTGAGAGCGCAGGAGGAGGGGAGGGCGCTTTCGACGCCCTCTCAGGGTTTAGAACGATTTCTCAACGCCGAAGATGACTGTGCTTGAGCAAATGTCATCGTAGCCATTGAAGCTCATGCATTCTTGCCGTGACAGGTTCGTGTCCCCGTAAGCTGCCGACCAAGTAAAGCCAAATAGCGGTTTACTTACCTTGGCCATCCAGAGGTTGTAACTGTCCCGGGTATGACCACTGCCACTTACGAATACTGGGTCTTTATAATCAACCTTGCCGTAACTCAAATCAAGCTTAGTTTCGTAGGGGAGCTCTAGGGTATAACCGGCGAAGCTATATAGATAGGACTGATCATCATACAAGTTGTCTGAGTAATAGCCGCCGACGTTAAAGCCATATGCTGTCAGCTTGGCATAGTACTCCGAGTAGTTCAGTGACGACTCTTTGGGGTATTCGTACTTGTAATAGGCGACATCCAGCGATACGTGATCGGTCGCCTGCCAAAAGTAGCCAGCATAGTAGTCAATTTCTTGTCGGGTTTTGCTTCCGTTGCCAAAGTCGACATTCGACGACCATATGCCCGCATACAGGCCGCTCGAATGTATGAGGGTGACAGAACCCTGTACAGCAGGATCGCCCTTAGTCTGTGAGACGCCGCGTGACCAGTAATTACTGAATAGCCCAGCATTTAGCGCCAAGGTGAAATCATCATTTAGCTGAACAGCGCTCGCGAAGCTGGACGAAGCGCTAAGCGTCACAGCCGCCGCCATCTTGAGGGTGTATTTCACTGTAGCATCCTATTATTTTGATTGTGGCAGATTTCTAGTGAGCGGGCGGTCTCTGTGCCCAGGGCTGCAAGGGTTCACCTCGCAATGAATACCTAGAGGTATTTTGTCGTACCCGGTAGTCAGTATCTCTGCGGCAAAATATTTGTCAACACATATTATTGGTATTGGCAAACAGGCTTCTACGATCGGGGGAAGCGCGAAGCGGCCCAAGCCTGGGGCCGCTGAGGAGGTGGGACAGGGGGAGGGGTGTCAGTCGAGCAGAACTGCTCTCCAGCCGGTGTTTGATACAGGTTCGCCGACTTCAAGATAGGAGTGGTTCAAAGAGCCTACAGGGGCGTTGGCAGTATTCGAGACCACTACACGGCCTTCGTGATTGCACAGTAAGCAGTCGTGCTCTACTAGGGACAATGGCACTGAAACAATTCGCTCAAAATCACTTAAGCGGATATCGGCGGCGCTGACTCCAATGAACTGCTCATCAAGCATGATTGGGGTTGCAAGCGTGATGATGTGTTTGTCGAAGTCGACGTATGGGCCGACTATTACGGGACACCTTTTGGTCTTAGGTATCACCATCCAGTCAGCGTTTGGATACTCGTAAAAATTACCGCGCCATGGGTATTTGATGTTCGAGTCATCTTGAATAATCCCGTCGCGGTCAATCTCGATCCAGTTCAACCAAAATGGCGCATTGTCGATGATGTCTTCATCAAGAACTATTCCCAGCGCATAGGCGTAGTTTTCGAGCGCTGCCAGCGAGCGAACCATGTCAGGGCGGATTTTTGACAAGCCTGTCTCGGATATGCCCTTTGGGTTTTTTTTTGCTGTGGATGCCAGAATTCCAAAGCGACGTGCTAATTTTTCCAGTTCAATGAACGTCGAGTCGAATACGGTGCTGGCTGATTGCGCAAGGGGCTGAAGCATCATGCGGTCTCTAACTTGTCGCTTAATCGGAGCTTAGTGCTTTCTGCAATAAGCTTTAACCTTAAGCGTACGATATTGTCAAAAGACACCCGAGTTCGTGACCTGGCCACATTGCCGGCTTCGATACCTTCGCCCTGAGTGATTTTATTCAAAATTTCGCCAACGGTATTGGCGCAAAGATTGGTGTATTCCTGCTCCTCATGCGCCAAGGCCATAAGCCATCCAAAATCTTCATAGACTTGCAGGGCAGCAGCACTCAAACGGACAGACTGTGCAACGGAGGCGAGCTCGACGTCGAAGCGCGCGTGAGCACGGCATGCAGTCAACGCATCCTTGGCCTCAGCGATCCTTGTCTTGTATTGAAGAAGGCGGGCAATGTTTGCCGGAGAGGCACGGTTGGCAGCCAGTTCGGCAGACTCGCCCAGTAGCATGGCCTTCCAGTCGGCGAGGTCTCTAAGCGTCACCGCTGATAGTTCTCTTAGTCGGTTGGTGGCTTTCTCCCTGACCAGTTTAGTCGCGTGATTCACAAATGTGCCGCCGCCTCGGCCAGGCTTGGTGTCTACCAGGCCTTCTTCTCGAAGCTGAGCCAGCGCTTCTCTCAACGTGAAGGCGGTGACGTGGAGTTCCTTTGCCAGGAGTGCTTCCTTGGGCAGCATCTCGCCATGTTGGAGAAAACCAAGATCGATGGCAGTGCGCAGCCGCGCGATCACGGAATCCACGCCAAATGTTTGCTCTGCACGCAGAGCAAACATTGTTAAGCGCTGGGGATGGTTGACACCACTGATCATTGAGTCCTCATAGGCAGTGCATTAAAGCTAGCGTCTATTCTACCTAACTCATGCCCGAGGTCGATGCCGGCGCGCCATGCCCCGGCCAGCTTCGCGAAGGAGGCTGGAAAAGCAGCTCGTTTAAGCGCTGTACCCCACAACTGCTTTGATTTCCAGGTACTCCGTTAGCGCATGAGGCCCGCCTTCTCGACCGTTACCGGAGTGCTTGTATCCACCGAACGGAGCCATGACGTCCCAGTCCGGATAATTGACGAACACTGAACCTGCTCGCAGCTGCTTGGCGACTGCATTTGCTTTTTCCTTGTCCGAAGACTGGACGTAAGCCGCCAGGCCGTAGTTGCCGGAGTTTGCGTACGCGATCGCCTGCTCCTCGGTATCATACGGGGAGATGACCAGCACAGGCCCAAAGATCTCTTCTCGGACGATAGCCATGTCCTTGTTCGCGTCAGCGAAAATGGTCGGCTTGGCGTAGAAACCGACTGGCAAATGGTCAGGGCGGCCCGGGCCGCCTGCTACCAGGCGAGCGCCATCCTGAATGCCAGACTCAATGAGTGTCTGGACTTTGTCGAATTGCATGCGGCTGGCAAGTGGGCCGTATTCTGTCGAGGCTACACTTGGCAGGCCAATTACTGCTTCGTTTGCGATTTTTGCGGCTACCACCAATGCTTGTTCGTAGCTTTCGGCTGGAACGAGCATATGGGTAGGAGCATCGCAAGACTGTCCGCTGTTGCTCATGCAGACCGCAACGCCAGTAGCAACTGCTTGTTCGAGGTCGGCATCGCGAAGAATGATGTTCGCCGATTTTCCACCGAGCTCTTGAGTCACTCGCTTAACGGTATCGGCAGCGGATTTGGCCACCTGGATGCCCGCGCGGGTAGAGCCGGTAAAGGACACCATGTGAATATCGGGGTGGCGAGAGATCGCATCACCTACCGTCGGGCCGTCACCATTCACAAGGTTGAATACACCCGCTGGCAAGCCAGCTTTTTCCAGAATTTCTGCAAAGATGATGGCATCCAGCGGCGCGATCTCGCTGGGTTTGATAACGACAGTGCAGCCCGCGGCGATGGCCGGAATCACTTTGCAGATAATCTGGTTCAGAGGCCAGTTCCAAGGAGTGATCAGGCCTACTACGCCGATAGGTTCTTTAAAGATCCTGGTGCTGCCCAATGCTTCCTCAAATTTGTAGCTGCGTAGAATGTCGATCATCGCTTCTACGTGGGCAATGCACGTATAGGTCTGAGCTTCGCGAGCGAAGGTTATGGGCGCGCCCATCTCACGGCTGATGATCTGAGCAATTTCTTCACGGCGCTCCACCAGGCCGAGTCGAATGCCATCGAGTAACGAAATGCGCTCTTCGATGCTGGTGTTGGAGAAAGTGAGAAACGCTTTACTGGCCGCTTGAACGGCGAGGTCGACATCTTCTTCCGAGCCCATCGCGATTTGCGCGAACGGTTGTTCGGTCGCTGGATCAACAACTGCGAGCAGAGATGGAGTGGGCATAGCCGGCGCGACCCACTGACCATCAATGAAGAATTTCGTATATTTCTGCATGGTACTAAACATCCATTCCAAGAAATTGGGCACAGGGCTGCGCCTTGTCGCAGCCCGGCGCGAGGGCTCAAATATTCTGGCGTCCGATAGCTTTGTAGACCTGCGGGGCGGAGCGTTTCAGCCTGATCGCATATACGCAACCGAACAGCAGGGAGCCAAAAAGGAACGCCAGGAGGATGTGGGCGACGCTTTCGCTACCAGTCAGCAAACCAATGTTCTCGGTCGCCAGCCAGGCGGTTGCCGACAGGCCGATGAGCGCCAGAGCTGGAGCAACCTTGGTCTTCATGTTGCTCACACTGTTGCGTGTCTTAATAAAGAAGACGATGACAGCTACGGTAGTGAGGATTTGCAGGATCAACAGGGTGTAACCCGCAATGCCAATCAGCGAGGCATACCCTGCGTAGGGTTCGACTCCGGAGTAGATGGCCGCAATGAGGCTGAGGATCGTGATTACGGCGACGAGGCCGGAAGCCCTGTAGGGCGACTCGTGAGCGGGATGTACCACGCTCAGAGATTTGAACAGCACACCGTCAACACTGAGGGAGTAGATATATCGCGCCAGGATGTTATGGATAGCCAGCACGCAAGCGAAGATGCTGCTGCACACCAAGGTGTGAACGATGCTGACGCCGACGTTTCCGAGGTACATCTCGATAACCGCCATCCCTGCGTTCGACGGGTCATTGATGGATTTGTCCAGCGCTGCCTCTGGGCCCCATCCCAAAATGAAGCAGAAGGTAGCGGAGGCAAAAATCACCGTCATGGCAATGATCGAAATGTAGGTCGCGCGAGGTACGGTCACTTCGGGGTTACGGGCTTCTTCCCGGAAAACAGCCGTCGCCTCAAAACCGGCAAAGCAGGTCACGCCGAACAAGACTGCCAGGCCAATAGAGCCAGATGTCATGACCTCTGGCGTCAGCCAGGACATGGATAGGCTCTTGGCCCCGCCGTCCTGCAAGACGGCAGCCTCCCAAACAAAAGTGATGATGACTTCGCACACCAGTGCCAGCGAGAGCACCTTTGCCGAAAGCGAAATCCGGAAGTGCCCAAGCACCGCAACGATCACGGCGAACGCGAGTGACCATTGCCACCAGGGCAACTTTCCTAGACCAACGAAAGACAGCGAGATCGTCGAGAAGGTAACACCAACATAGAGATATGCCCCGATGAGCATGAAGGTGTAGGCCAGGATGGCCATGAACGCACTACCCAATCCGAGCGAGCGACCCAGACCTGCAGTGATGTACGCGTAGTACGCACCTGCGTTGGGTACGTGGCGGGCCATTGTCGTAAAACCAACGGCGAACAGCAGCATCAGCCCGCCGGCTGCGAGATATGTGAGTGGTGCGCCTAGGCCGTTGCCCATGCCAATGATGACTGGGATCAGGCCGATGATGATCGTCAAGGGCGCGTTGTAAGCCAGCACCGTGAAGACGATATCGAATGTGCCGAGGTTGCCGCGCAACCGTTGTGCCGCCTGCTGCCGCTGTTGGGACGTCATGGAAAGTCCCGCAGGTTCTGAATAACTCATAGATTTTATCCCCGTCTACGCAGAGGTGCTGCCAAGGTGTGTGGGCTAAATGCAAATGAAGACGCTGTACGGCGGATGTCAGCCCGTTCAGGTGTTCAGTTGCGTTAGGGGATTGATCCGCTGGAGCCAATGCCCGGGCAGTAGGGGAAGAAAATCGATGGCGTAGCAACCGTTGGCCTTCCTGGTCAGCTGGTTGGCAGAACCTGTTTTTGTTTTATTGATGTGCTGTTGGACATCCCTGACCGACTCTTCGCACATGCCGCTGCGCGCAAGGCTCGCTCCAAGCTCGCTATGACGGCTAGCGTGCTGAACGGGTTGCAATGCGCCGCCCGCGATGACGGTGATCGTTGCCATTTTCATGCCTCTTATTCTTGTGGAGCGCAGATGTACCTGAGCCTGTTTTAAATCTACGTCCACAAATATTTTTAGACAAGCCCTTTTTTGCTTGGTAGCTTTGAGGGGTGGTCAGGCGTAAAAAAAATTTGGTAGGCGTGAGCGATTTCCTGATCAAACCGTGCAAATTCAAGGTTTTTCGTGAGTTTTGAGTAGCGTTATGAGGCGTGGGCGAGCGGGCTCAGGCCGTGCAGGGTTTGATTGCTGGACGTCGCTTTCAGCGTAACCGTGACGCAACCAGGATCGATCCACTGCACAAGCAACGCGGATCCGGCTGCAAAATTCGAACAAAAGGTGAGCAAAATGAGCGCAGTAAAGGGTGGCGGGTACGACTACATCATCGTAGGCGCCGGCTCGGCGGGTTGTGTCGTGGCGAACCGTCTAAGTGAAGATCCCAACGTCAAGGTGCTGGTCATCGAGGCTGGTGGGCCTGATCGGAAATGGGACTTCCGCATCCAGATGCCTGCAGCCCTTACGTACCCGCTGGTCGGGAAGACCTATAACTGGCAGTTCCTAACCGAGCCTGTGCCGGAGTTGCGAAATCGCAGGGTTCCGTATTTCAGGGGCAAAGTGCTAGGTGGGTCTTCGACGATCAATGGGATGGTCTACATTCGTGGCAACGCGATGGATTTCGACAACTGGGCAACTGACCCAGAGCTTTCCCAATGGTCGTACGCACACTGTCTCCCATACTTCAAGCGATCGGAAACCTACGACCAGGGCGAGAGTGAGTACCGTGGTGGTTCGGGGCCGCTTCATGTGACCAAGGGCTTCGGTGCAAGCCCGCTGTACCAGGTCTTCGTAGAGGCCGCTCAAGAGGCGGGTCATGCACACGTCAACGATCAGAACGGTTATCGCCAGGAAGGCTTCGGACGGATGGACATGACCATTCATAACGGAGTCAGGGAAAGTGCTGCGCGCGCATACCTTCACCCGGCGATGACCCGCCCGAATCTGACGGTGATCACGGGCGCACTCGTCCGTCGTGTGGTTTTCGACGGTGATAAAGCGGTTGGTATTGCACTGCGCAGCGAAAACCAAGAGCAGGTTATCCGATGCGACCGTGAGGTCATTCTTTCGGCAGGCGCCATCCAGTCCCCGCAGCTGTTGATGCTGTCCGGCGTTGGCCCGGAGGAAGAGCTGAAGAAGCACGGCATTCCAGTGGTATGTAATTCTCCTGGGGTTGGCAGAAACCTCGGTGACCACATCGAGTACATCGTGGCGTATGACTGCTTGAAGCCGGTTTCCTACTACAAGGAACTGAAGCTGCATCGCCAGGCAGCGATCGGTGCCGAGTGGCTTGCAAAGCACACAGGGTTGGGAGCTTCTAACTTCTTCGAGGCAGGAGGTTTCCTTCGATCTACCCCTGATAAACCTTGGCCTGACGTCCAGTGTCACTTTGTGGGAGTTGCTGCGGAGTACAGTGGCCGAATGGCCGCTGAGGGGCATAGTTATCAGGTGCACTTCGGCCCTCAGCGGCCACAGAGCCGTGGGTGGATCAATCTCGCTTCATCAAATCCAGAGGACTACCCGCTCATTCAGCCAAACTGGTTGACGAAGGAGCAGGACTGGATTGACTCTAGGAATGCCATTCGCTCGACAATCGAGATAATGGAGCAGGACGCGTTCAAGCCGTACCGTGGAAAAATGCTCAAGCCATTGAAGACGGCGATGCACGATGAGGGACTCAACGACTTTATTCGTGACCATGCGGAAAGCGGTTACCACTTCTGCGGTACCTGCAAAATGGGTAGCGGCGATGATGCAGTTGTCGATGGGCAGCTTCGTGTCAAAGGCGTGCGCGGCTTGCGAGTAGTGGATGCCTCTGTCATGCCCGAGGTGACCAACGGGAATACCAACGCGCCGACGATCATGATCGCTGAAAAAGCGGCTGACATGATACTCGGTCGTCAGCTCCCACCATCCGCCGTGAAGTTTTACAAGGCTGAGCCTGAGCACGCATGATTTACAAGGGGAGGGGCTAAGGCCCCTCTTTGGTGCCTGCGTTCAGAAACGGACTCGTGCCTGGTGGCCACCACTGGGCAATGCACTCCATTTAACTGTCTTTTAGATCGCTTCCGGCCCTTTCTTTAGTCATCGCTGTCAAAGAGAAAGCGATGAACTGCTCCTGCCGTTAAGGGGCATGATGATTATGCTATCCAACTACGTGTCTGTACCTCGCTTCTGGTCATCAGTTGTGCACGGTACAACTGATTCTGAAGTTCGCCTGTGCTTGTGCGATCCAAGTGTAAGCTTTGTATGGCAAATGCTCTCAGCCCGTTTCGGTCGCATCGAGTCGAGTCACCAATCATCGCGACGCCATGAGGAAAAACATCATGAGGTGTGCGTGATACATCGAGCGCTTGGAGAGCGGCATCGCAGATGATGGGATTCGGTTTGGTTCCGCCAAGTTCATGGCTAAAGAGGTAGGCATCAAGGTCGAACAACAGCGTTTTTGTGACAGACCCGTAGGGCGCAGCCAAGTTGCTGCATAGGGCAATTCACATGCGATGTTGCATGAAGTAGGTCGGGCGGCCTGCGCGGCATCCTGAAACCTGAATCGACGCGTCCCGCGCTCTAGCTTGTCTCTCGATTCCACGCATGCATGCTGGCTGGCTGGCGTGACATTAATGCCAAAGTGCTCAGCCGCCTCGCGAATGCGGTCTTGTAGCCTCATCACGTGGTGAGCATCGTGAGGGGAGGCGCGACGTCCTTGCTTGATGCCTTTTCGAAGCAAATGACGCCAGTGGGACGTGCACTGATCTGCAGGGCGGTACTAAAGACGTCAAACATGGCTGAACGAATCACCGGGTCAAGGCTTCATGCTCGGCACCACCATCACATTCTCGGCGGTGGGCAACGCATCTTGATGATGACTGAGTTATTTAAGCACGGCTGCTGCGGCACATCGCGCTTTCATAGCGCCCCAACACGATACTCAGGTGTAAACCTATACGTTTGGTCAAAGCCGCAGCGCATGTACCGCCAGCATGGGAAGGCACTATTGCCCTTCGAGATCGCCAGGGTCAAGATCGCCCGCATGTGCTAACCACGACAGGGTGGCGCCGTGGTCGGCGGATCCAGTCGACTGATGAAGGGATGAGAAACATGGGATTTACGGGGCGCAGTGAGGCCGAGGTGTTCGCAGATCTGGTTACGCTTACCGCGCAGCCGGGGTATGTCTATGCGATCGCGCAAATCTGCTGTCGCGATAGCATGGTGAGCTACGAAGGGGAGTACACCGCCAGTGATCTTAGTCACCTGTATGACTCCAATCGGCTGATCCGGACAGAAATCGTCACGTTGCTGGGGTTGATGGTGCGCAATCCGCTCGACATGTCCTTTCCAGGCGACAGCCACGTTCAGGCGTATGTTTCGCGCAGCTATGAGCTCATGGACGAACTGCATAACGCCATGAGCAGTTCGATGTTCGACTTGGCTATCCAGGACGCTGCAAAGGGCGTTGCGCCCGAAAAGTTCTGGAACGGTGCAACATTGCGCGAGCCGATGTTCTATGGCCCTGAGTCGGCATTCAGCTTCCAGTACCGTGATTTCTTCATCGATCGGCACAGCTGTGATGACGAATGGCTTCGGAAACACAAAGGTTTCGACAGCCAGCAGGCCAAGCAGGTCGCCCAGAAAATGTGCTCAATGATGGACTCGCGTGCTACGCGCTTGCTGACGGCTGGAGGTCAAATCAAAGCGAGCGCGGATGTGATTCTGCAGCAGTTCGAGTTCACCCCTGAGGACGTCAGCCAGCGGACAGGATTGACCCTCAGCGTCGTCAAGGCCGTCTTCGATGCTCTCACTTTCACCGGCCAGAACGCGCTTTTTCATGAGCTGGGCGACTTCAATAGTGTCGCTGCAACGCCGCTGCTACCAACCGGTCGTGGATCGGCATTGCTTTTCTCCCAGTACGCGATCTACGAAGCGCTGTATGAGTCGCCGTTTTTCTGGATGAACGGCGACGCTGACTATAAACAGCGGGCATCAGATAACCGGGGCGCGTTTGTGGAGCGCTTTGCGCACAAGCGTTTGGCGGCGGTATTCGGAGGCGCCAGGGTCTACACCAACGTAAATCTGTTTCAGGGCAAAGACGTTGCAGCTGAGGCCGATGTCCTGGTGGTGTTTGGTGATCGGATGATCATCGTCCAGGCCAAGGCCAAAAAACTCACTCTGGCCGCTCGTAAGGGGAATGAGGGCCAAATTGCAAAGGACTTTGCGGAAGCGATCCAGAAGGCTGCTGACCAAGGCAAAGATTGCGCCGATGTCATCCTTTCCGGCAAGTGCAAGATGTTTGATGACAAGGGGCATGAGATCGAAATGCCCAAGTCGATCAAAGAGATTTTTAGGGTTTGTCTCGTGCCCGATCATTATCCTGCCTTGGCGCTTCAGGCGAGCGAGTTTCTGAAGTACCAGACCACCGACGTTATCCAGGCTCCATTAGTAATGGACGTCTTTCTGCTGGACGTCATGGCAGAGATGCTGGACTCGCCGCTGCGGTTTTTGAGCTACGTCCGGCTACGAGTGAGAGCGCAGGACAAGCTGATGGTGAGCCACGAGCTGACAACCCTGGGCTACCACTTGCGGCAAAATCTTTGGTTGGACTCGCAATTCGACTTGGCCTACTTGGACGACTCGATTACCAGTGATCTTGAGGTGGCCATGTCAGCTAGGCGCGACGGCCTGCCGGGGCAGCTTACGCCGCCTGGCATCCTTACTCAGATGCGTGGAACACTCTATGAGCGCCTGATAGCGCAGGTCGAGCGCAACCCCAGTCCTGCAACGCTAGAACTTGGTTTCGCTTTGCTCACGTTGAGCGGAGAGTCCTGTCGCAGCCTTCATGAAGGCCTGTCTGGAATCACAGCAATGGCTAAGCGCGATGGACAGCTTCATGATTTCACACTCATGCTCGAAGACGAAAAGTCGGGAGTGACGTTCCAGTGCGATCCGGATCCAAAACCGTCCTCCATCGAGCGGTTACAGGCGTATTGTGAGGCGCGCAAATATGCGTCCCGCGCAGACACCTGGTTCGGTGTATCGCTCAGTCCGGATGGTCAGATTCTGTACGCCATGGCGTCGAATAAGCCATGGGTTCAGTCCGATGACATGGATGAAGTTGCTAAGACGATGAGAAAGCCCGCTGGGGTGGGGGCGACGCTGAAAACCCTTGAGCGGAGTATGCGGGTCGGTACACCGGGTCGGAACGATCCGTGCCTGTGTGGCAGCGGCAAAAAGTTCAAGAAGTGCTGCCTGCCCTAGTGCATCAGGTTCCATACCGGCTTCCGGCACACTCGCGTAATCAAAAGCAGAGTTCGGTCTGCATGGCCTGAGCAGGAGAGGGCCTGGGCTTTTTTCGGCTAACGCGGATATCTGTGCTCTGCGCTTCAAGGGCAGGCAAGATTTCTTCGCCTCCGAGGCTGGATATCTCTCGGCACACGTTGGCCATGAGCTCCGCCGCTGACTGGCCAGTGGCCTCGCAAATTGTCAGCGCCATGAGGGTCAGCGGGCTCAACTCCAGGCGCTGGCTGATCTGTTCCAGCTTATCCAAGGTGATGCTACTGCGACCGCCTTCCAGCTTGCTCAGGTAGGTACGACTCGTGTCACCAAAGTCCCGCTGGGAAATATTCCGCTTGCTGCGCATGTTCCGCAACACGGTCGCAAATGACGATTTTAGTGACATGGCTGTTTAATCTCCTTTTCCCTTGTGACCGGATCGTCCGGTCAATGGCGCTCGCATGCGTCCGTATCGCTTACCGTTGGCACTCTACACATCGGATGCATGCTCGCTTTCTCGCCTCAGGGGCGCTTCTAGCGATAGTAATGCGGCGGACTACTGTTGATCCATCCAGCTCCCAGCGGTAGTCGCGAGAACATTTGTACTCCTGTGGGTCAATACCTATGAATACCGAAACTACCGCTTCCGATGAGCGCTTTGCTTTCTTCACCCGTGAGGAGCTTTTGGAGCAGCAATGTCTGCTGCTAGAAAGCGAACTCGACGTGATGTCGGAGGAACTGGCAGGTAGCCGAGAGAAGATTGCGACGTTGATACTCATGTGGTCTGGCGTCAGGAGCGAGCTTCGCAGAGCGGAAGCGGAGCTGAATGCCATGAAATATGAGCTACAGAATGCCCAGGCTGTGGGAGTGAGCCCGAAGGGAGCGGGTTAAAGCTGACTGACATGTGGCGTCGGCAGGACTGCCGTTGAATGAAGGCTGGATTTTCGTGACCAGGCATCCGTAGATCACTCTCGTGGTAGGGGCTTGGGCTGACACAGAAAAACACCCCTTGACCTTCAGCGTCGACAGTCCTTACCCTATGCCGCAGCGCTGTGACGGCAGCGTAAACCCCAGCTCGTACAAGCCTATGCACCGTCAGACGCGTCACTCACATTGCCAACTGAGCTCTGCCTTTCCGACTACTGGGGTTGTCAGGATTGCTACCGGAGATCAGTCATGTCCAACGTTTTCCACGCCCAATCTCAAGCCGTTTTCCATTACGAAACCCGCCAGCTGCGCAACCGCCTGCGTGAGGCCTGGGTTGAGTCTCCTCGTGGCCGGCGCAAGCCTCCGACCCTTAAAAAATGCCGGGAATTGCTAGCCGATGAATATGGCTACAATCTCGCCGACTTGTTGAGCACGCAATATCTGACGGGGCGTTTTGTCGAAGTCAATTACCAGGAGGGAGCGTGGAAAGTCAGCCCGTATACGGTCTGGCGTCCAGGCATCTACTATCGGCAGTTGGCAGCCCTGCATCTGGCCCTTGAGCACAGAATGCCTGTCCAGCAAGCTGCAACCCGACTAGGAGTGAGTTTTGCCGGTTTCCATTTCAGCGATCTCTTGATGTGCAAACTGTCACAGCACTACAAGATGAAGTATCTGGATCTGTCCGGCTTGTTAGCGCCTTTTGCGATGATTCATGACCTATGGACGGCGCCTTCCTTCGCAGGCGCAGATTTACGGTATGCGCGCTTATACCAGACATACTGCGATCCTGCGGTCAGTCCAGGTGTCATAGCAGCCGACATCGACTTTGAGGGTGCCGATCTAAGGTACGCCGATTTTCGCCTGGCCTACCTTGCCCGATCCAGCTTCCGCCGGGTGCGGCTGGACGGAACTGATTTTCGTGGTGCGGAGATAACGAAAACCAAATTCGTAGGGGCGTCGGGGAGATACCTAGAGTCCGAGGAGGGCCAAGGAACAGACTGGTACGTCTTCAAATAACGGCTTTCCATAGACAGGGGCCGGCAGATTGCTGCTGGCATCCTGACTTGGGCGGGATAGTAGGATTAATTAGCCCACAGCTGGGCTAGGATCATCGAGATTCGCCGGTGGCGGGGCGTCGCTGCTATCCCTGCCGTAACTGTGGTTTGCTGCAAGTCCTAAAATTAGGAGGATCGAAAGAGGATGTTCGAGCACGCGTCTGGGCCGGCCTGGGATGGTCGCGCAACGGTTTATGTAGATCAAAACGTCCTCTCCATGGCTGTAAAAGAACAGGATCCGGACTTCTTCACTCGGCTTGCCAACGACTACCAGGTTGTCTACTCCGACGACACACTGCGCGAAATCAAGCGCAGTGGGCAGCCTGGCAAGTTTTTGGACGTACTTTGTTCGCAAAAGGCGATGCACTTCAAGTACGACCTCGACAATGCATTCCAGCCTACAGGCCAAGTGTTGATTTGCTCTCTGTCGCCGCGCCAGGCTTTCCAAAACTACCTGGCGATCGAGCCCATCTACGATGCTTTGTTGGCCTCAGCTCATCAAACAACCTTGAAACTGCATGGTGGGCGGAAGGACAGCAGCTTCGCGGACATTTCAGTCGAGCAAATTGACGCGTTCAAGGGGCTGATGGCACACCTCTCAACGCAGATGGCAGAGTTAGGCGATGGGCACCCGGAACTCAGTGCTGCAGCTGCGAAGCATATCGACATGCTGCAACAGCAATACGAAGCCGTATCAGCCTTGTCTGCCCTGGAAATGTCCAAGCACATTGATGAGACAGAAGCTGTCTCTGGCATCCATCGTTATCGAGAGACCGTAGGAGCTGGGCCTAAGCAGCTCAACAACATCGAAATACCGAATGTGATCCAGAAGATCTGGAATTTGTACCAGAATCTTGAGGGCTACAAGGATATGGGATATTCGATTGAGAGCTTCCTTGGCATTGCCTCGAACCCCATCTACGGGCGGGCTATGCATCAGCACGAACAAGTAACCAGCATTTACAACCTGCTCAATATCATTGGCTACAAGCCAGACAATCGGCTAGATCGAGAGCATCGCCATGTGGCGGCGATTAGTGATGCAGCTCATGCTGCGATTGCCTCCCATGCACACGTGCTGCTCAGTGCTGATACCGCCTTTGTGAGCAAAGTTCGCGCGATCTACGAGTATTTGCAAATCCCTACAGAGGTTGGCCAGGTTGGGATTGAGGCCGGCAGGATAACCATCAAAGCCTGATCACTGAAACGCTGGATAGATACACTTGGAGTAAGATCGCGCTCCTGTAATGATCCGCAAATACGTGGCTCACTCCCTTTTTTGGCCTGGGGTATTGCGACCAGGACGGTTGGGCAGGAGGCGCATTCTTTAGGTCGCCCGGGAACCGTCCGAGCGGCCTGGAAGCGACGCACGATCATCGATCTGCTGCCCTCAGTCAGGGGGAGAATCAGTGTGTTGAAAGGTCAAGTTCTGGATCTGGGAGTGGATATTAAAATCTTCGCCAACCAGTTCAAAGGTGTGCCCTTGTCGAGCCATCACCAGCCACCTGGCGAGGTTCAAATAGTATTTATAGGTTGTTGCGATATCATTATGCCCCATCTGGTTCATTAAAACCTGGGCCAACGCGCGATCCAAGACATCAGCGGAATCCGTGAGTAACCGTTCACCGTGATGCTGAACCATCATCATCGTCGGCCACCAATGCCTGGATTGATAGAAGTCATGGTCAAGGCTAAACCGTGGGTCGATAGAGTGAGCCAGTTTTTTCGCATACGTGGTGGCATCAGCAATCATTTTTGCTGTGACTGGGTGCCCCTCTTTAGTTAAAAATAGAATCGACAATGGGCACGGTTTTCCATATAGAGCCTTGTATTTTTTACACCGGCTCTTGTATTCCCGTTCTGTATAGCCTTTTTCAATATCTGCTAAAGCGTACATGGGGATTGTTACCTTCCTAAGTTTATTGCCTTTGCCAATTGTTTCATACGTGACTTGAGTCAAGTCGGCTGGGAGTTGGGAATGTGGGACAATGTGCCTATTATTGCCATTTCCCAAGTAAGGGAACTTCACAAGTTCAGATGGTCGCATCGCAGTGGCTAGCGCAAAACAGAATAGCGTTGCGTAAACCGTATCGGGATAGGACTGAAGAAGTAGTTTGATCTCCCAGTCGCTAATAAGGGGTTGTTGGGTGTGTTGGCGGCTTTCTTTGTCCAGAACTCGAATGGGGTCTCCGCTATGGGAGATTCGAGCTTTCTTTTTAATGTAATTAAGAAGCTTATCGCTTTTGAAGTTTGCAGTCCAAGTGCGAAGGTGGAGTTTCACATTGCATGTAAAGCCTGCAGTGGAAATCCAAGAAAAGAATTTTTGGATAATGAGTGCATCGTTATAAATGGTGGATGATGTTGGCTTGGCGGAGTTCTTCCTCACGCGCTCAATTTGGCGCCACACCTGCCACCGTCTGATATCACGATTTGTGACCCCAACATGGTAATCGCCTGGTTCCAGGGGCTTGAATTCCGGCTGAGTACTCAGAAAGCGATAGAATTTGGATATGACTGTGGCATAGCGCTTGGATGTGCTAATAGAACTCCGCGTGCTTTGATAGAGATACAAGTTCGGGATGCTAAGCAGCACATGGCTGTTCTTGTAGTCAGCAATCAATGCATAGTGCTTGACATCAAGTCCGAGTTCATCGCTGTGATATGCCAGATCTGTAATATTTATTTCTAGCATAAATTTACCTACTGTATCCTGAATATATGGATTGCATCAAAGCCCCAAGATATTTGAGGGGTGGGGGCTTGATCAGCATCTTTGAACTCGAATTCAGGAACGCCTCGAAACAAAAACTTTCGGTTTGCAGCTGCGGTAGCCTCTGATCGTTTGTGAGGGATGTGAATCGAGATGCTGCCCACATTGCGCAATTTATTCAGGATCATTCCAATATCTGATTGCAGATACAGGGGGAGTCTTACTGCAACTTCAAGTTTGCCTGGTGACGTGGCTAACGCGTTGCTGAAGTCTTCGAAGGAAGATATGTATCGCTCTTGGAATAAATGGACGTTAATGTTGGGGTGGTCTGGAAGCTTGGCGATCGTCTCGACTGCTTTGCTCAATTCGAGCTCTTTGGCATCCTCGAACTTATCAAAGTCGCCATCGCGATTGAAATCCGTGTAGGCCTTGGTTAAGTCGAGCGGGATGGAAAGAAAATTTTTTGCACTTTTTGAGCTGTTCGAGTTGCTAGCTAGCTCGGCTGAAGCGGACTCCATGACGCTTCTGGTTTGTTTAAGCTCCATTTGTGTGACTTTCTGTCGCAACATCTCATTGTGCAGGCTTTGGCTGGTCAGCAATGCGCTCAGCTCTTTCGCTTCAAAGGCCAATATGTCATTTTTCATCAATGACGTGATGTGTTTTTTGATCTTCTGCTCCAGGTCTTTCTTGTGCTCGATCTTCAAATTTAATATTTTCTGGCGGAGTTCTTCGGTCTCTTGTTCTCGCTTTGTCAAGAAATCTTTTGCGGACAGCGGATCGTCTGAGAGCAGTTGGGCTATAGACTGGCCTTGCGCGAATGGCTTCAGATCCTTATAGAATCGGCTGAAGGCTTGGCGGGTAATACCGGCCCGCATTGATAGATCCTCGATCCCTAGTTTCGTCAGCCCGTTTTCTAACTGGTGCTCCTTGATAAGGCCAATGAGCACACTGCGTGTGTCCCGCGTACTCATGCTATTACCTTCACGGGAATAGTTGGCGCTTCATTATCATTCAGCCTGGTCAAGTGCTGAATGTTCGAGGCAATTTTTTGTCGGATCATTTTCTTTGCTCGCTCGCTCAGCGTATCTGCAGCTTGCTCAAGCATGTTGGAATAGAATTTCAGATTGTCTTGGATTGCCGACTTGGCACTTTCGACGACCACAATATGTTCGCAGCTGTTGTCGCACCGGGTATGGTCGGGCAGGGCGCCTGTGACGGTACCTTTGAGGTGAGCCAGGCATGGGGGGAGGTTGGGCGAAGAATAGGTCTTCGTGCTAACGCAAAACGTGCCCATCGCTGTGCGATGGATAAAGAGCGGCTCACCTGAGGAGAGTAGGTGCGAGACGTAGGCAAACACTGTCACTTTCAGCTGTTTGCCTGAAAATGCATTAGGTTTGGCTCTGATACGCTCCAGAAGACGGTCAGCAGTCGGGCCTGAGGAAGCGCCGCTTTGTATGGCCTTCACGATTTCAGAAAATTCAATGGTGTAGTTCTGCTCAATGGCCACGGCGACACTACGAACCAGGAAAGGATTCTTACTGATATATTTGAGCGTCATCGTATAGCTATGATGCCCGAAGAGATGGCGAATAAGATCAATGTTTCGCTCGCTGCGATTGATTAGAATCTCAGCAATAGTCTTGCGAAAGCGATGGGAGTGGATGCGATCAACACCTGTTGCTTCTTCAATCTTTCTGCAAATGGCCTGAATAATTCGGTTGGTCGGTTTGTAAAGGGTTTTACGTCCGGTGCAGGGTTGGAAAATAAAGTTTTGAGCCTTAAGGTTGTAAATGCTGCGCAGTGTCTTGAACTCTTCAATCTTTTGGCCGATGAACTGAGGGATAGGCAGGTACACCACTTCACCAGAATTGGGATCGTCCGCCGTTTTGAAGCGGGTAGCGCGAAGTGTGTAAACACCATTCCCATCTTTAATTAGGTTATCAAATGTCAGGCCATGAAGTTCTCCCGATCGCAGGCCAGTGATGAGCGCGACAAGGATATAGATGGCGTTGCGAACTTGGTCGACGCTCTTGGAGTAAGAAAATAGCCAGCTGTAGACATGCTGTTCGCCAGTGCCATACTCATAGTCATAACTTTTTTTGGAGGCGCTTACTAGTTCTACGCCATCCAAGGTGATATTTAGGTTCGCTTCAATATCATGATCCGATTGATAGCGAACGACAGCGCATTTGGGGGAGCTATCCAGGTCGTTTGCCTTGACAAAATCAACAACCTCTAGAAGCCTGGTAGACGCTTTCTCTGTCCAGAAGAGGGCATAATCAATGAGCTTTCCCAGATCTTCTTGGCCGAATGGTTTCCACGTACTCATTGATCCCGTGTACTGCTGAATGACGTCCTTGCGGCGCTCTACAGTGTCGATCTTCGATGCCTGGACGCTCAGCTCTAATCCTTCGGGCATCATCTCTTGGATGCTCAGGTTTAGCCACAGGCGGATCATATAAAAGAGTGAGTGATAATGTCGGGTACTACTATCGCTGAGCTTTGCTTCATCAAGTGCCCGGTTGACCATACGATGATCGATGAGGGTAATTGAAGCGGGGCCTCCATCTAGATGGTTCGGCTGAAGTAGGTAGCGATCCAGGATTGCGAAAAGGCTCGACTGTGAATAGGTTGTAACAAAGCTTCGAATGGAACCGAAAGGAGCGAATTCCGGGATCATGTGATAAGAAAAAGCTTTCTTGAGCTCCTGAAGGGGCGCTGACAAGCTATCAAAAATGATCTTGGTTGCTGCGCCGTACTGGTTATAAAAAAGTGTCCAGGAGGTGTCCGAATAATTTGCGTAAGGAGAAACGGAGAAATCCCTTTCCGGAAACAGCTTGAGTTTGGCGCGCAGGGAGCTCAAGGTTTGTCTGGTGCTGCCTCCCGTTTCTTCCAAGAGCGCTGCCAACTCGTCTTCCGCTGCCTCTTCCAGGGAGCTTTTCAGCTCGTCTTCGAGCTCATCTGCCAAATCGTCATCATCGTCCTCCTCGTCTGCCTCCTCTGATTCGTCGTCATCCTTGCGTTTGGCCTTGGCCTGGCTTTTGGCGTTGGCTGTAGATTTGGCTTTAGGAGCTGAAGGTTTCGTCGAATCGTCAAGAGGATCGTCTCCTTGGGCCCCCTCCAGAGAGGTGTAGCTTGGCTCTGCTTCGTTGGAGCTCTCTTCCAAGGTGTGCTCTAGGTCTCGTTGCGCTTGTGCCCGTTCAATACAGGCATCTACCAGCGCGTCAGCCATCGCGATCGCCTGCGATTGGTAGGCAGGGTCAAGTGGAGCTTGAGGCTTCTTATTAGTCATTACATGTCCTCTTCTTCAAAAATGATCTGCAAGAAATCGAGATCGTGCGGCAGCAGTGGAGCGTTCCTGCGTTGATAGCGCGATGCCGCCTTCAGGGCGTCATCGTCTTCCCAGTTGTCCAGGATCGAGTCGATCAGCGACTGCTCATCTTCTAGCGTGTCACTGTATTCGTTTTCGTTTGCAGGCCTATCATCAAGGAGCTCCTGGATATGAATACGCCGTTGCATCAGATAAGGGAGAGTGTCCTCATAGACGTTGCATTGCTCGCAAAACAGGCAGTTCCGGATCGAGTAACACCGTTGACCATTGGGCACGTGCTTACGCGCACCATACCAAGTGGGTTTCATTTGGTTGGAGCAAGACCACATCGGCTTTTCCTGGCCTGGGATGTGGAAGATCTTCATAGGCAGATCGATCGGTTGCTCGTCTTGCTTGCCGACGAGCTTGGCGTATTGGCGTGTGCGCAGAAGTTCGGTGATAGCCTCAAGCTCAGTGCGGAGGCGCTCTTCGCGCTCTGCGATTGCCACCCCCGACTCGACATAGTGCACATCGGTCACGATGGCGTCGGCATGGGATAACTGCATTGCAAGAAGGCCCAGCCCAGCGCTTTTTGCTTTATTCTGGTACATCGCCCAGGTCGGGCGTAGGCGCTTTGTGATGTCCTTTGCAGAGGTAAACCGCTTCCCCTTCTCTTCAACGTGATAAGTAGCAAAAAACTCCTTTACGCCTCGCAGAAACGCTTTCATGTTGCTAGCGGAGGTGTGACGGCCACCTTTGGTCGGCCATGAAATGTAGAAGCGCATGCAGAGGAACATTGGATTGTAAATAAGCCGTTCCTGCCCTACAGGGATCACATCGAAGGCATAACCTTTAAGTGGGTCGGACAACGAATCTGCTAGTTTGATGAGGTTGTAACTAGAGAATCGGTCGCTCTTATTGCTAAATGCCGGGATTTTTTTGGGCTCAAAGTATGTTTTGCCCTTACCCTGAGAGCGATATTTTTCTGATTGGATGATGACTTGATTTTCATCCATGGCGCCCGTTAAGGGGTGCTCAAATTCATTTGGGTCGGTATTGAGGACGGATTCCTTGTTCCAGTTGCTTTGAAGCATCATGAACATGATGATGGCCGACATATCCATCATGGATGGGAAGTAAAGGTCGAGCATTTGATCCCAAGGTTTCACGGGATACTTAATGAGCTCCTTTTTTCCAAGGCGGTTCCATCGAAAAAGCATCAGCTGAATGATGTCGTTGCAATCGTGCTTTGTGATGAAATTGGTGGCCTTGTATTTCGAGGCGATATCCGCCAATGACATATCCATGGGATAGCCGTTGACTAGCATGGTCTTTACAGATCGAGCGTCGTCTGGATTCCAGTCCCAAAGGCTTTTGGCAAATGGGTCATAGGTTTCTTCAAAGCGATAAGAAGCGGGCCGGTTGTAGTAGATTTCTCTGAACAACGCGAGGCGATCAGGGCTGTCAGCAAGTGAGCTTAGATCTGGGTCGAGGGCGTTTTTAAGTTTGGGCGTCAAATTGTTTGTGGTCAATTTGTAATTGGAGATTCTTTCTTGCGCCCAAAGAAAAATGTTCTCGCGGGTGTAAGGCGCCGAATACTCCCTGATAATTTCATCCATGGTATAGGGCTCGGCGGCTTCGATTGTTTTACGGAACTCAAGCTTCTGGTAAAGCTTTGTAATGTGAGTCTGTAACGCCTCTGTGAGCTGAAGGAAGGTATCGCCAACCACAGGCTGGTGTTTCTTCTTCTGCGTCCTCCGAGTTTCGGGTAGCATGAGATCTTGAATCAGATCAGAGTGCTTGGAAGTATATTTGATCGCTGACTTCAGCCGCACCGCGAGGTCAATAGGCTTACCAGCTCGGCGCAGGTAGCTTTTGAATTGGTTATAGACCTCAGCTGAGATATCTGTGAGACGCTTTAGTTGCAGGGGTTCCGGATTTCTCTGATTGTGCTCCAGCGCGAAGTCAAAGAAGAGATTGACCGATTGGCGTAGGGTGTACACGGGGAGGCGTGCGTGGGTATCCGCGTAGGTAACGAAGACGACGTGTAGCGCGGCGCATAGCGCTGACGTCTTGTCCCAGAATGCGTGGCCCTGGTAATCGCACGGAACAGGTTGCGACTCCGCAGTGGAGGCCAGGGGGAACGGGCTTTCGGATGGAGGGCGGAAAATGGCCATCTGAATCCTTAGCCTCTTGGCGGCGTGCCGACGTCATAGTCAGCGTTGTTGGTTTTATCTTTCGCCTTCGCTGCTTTGAGCGCGCGGTTCAGCTCTTTCCATGCTGTATCAAGCTTGAGCTTGTATTCTTCCAAGGTGCCATTGTTCTCAATGACGATGTCGTCTTTCGCGACATTAATACCTGCCTCGGACGAATGTTGTTTAACTTGCTCTGAATGATCTCGGAGGATGTGCCAGATTTGCCCGTTAAGGTTTCTGATATATTCAGCTTCGTTTTCGAAGCGAATATCTTTGATGATGATGACTTCCTTGTTGTTGAGATCCAGCTTGGCTGGGCTTTTGATATCAGCCGAGTCGGGCGTGCTCGATAGAAGGTGCTCTTCTCGCCGAGCTTCAAAGTCAGGGAACTCTTGAAGCGCTAGCTGCTTTACCAAGTCGATCATTTCACGCGGAGACATGCCCCAGAAGCCGTCCAGGTGATCGCGTAGGTCTTCGTCCCACGCCTGGGCATCAGAAAGCCCGAAGAAGCTCTGCGCAGCTTGTACGAACGGTGCTTCAGGCGCAGAGGCCCGCTCAGGTGTAAGGGGGAGGGGGAGGGCAACCGCACCATTGATCTCGCGATCTGCGCGCTTCAACCAATGCAGAGGGTCGTGGGCTCGCATCCACTCGGTACCCGCCATCTGGAAGAATTCACGAGGGGATTTGCCCCAAGCGACCAGCGTTTTTTCTTTTGCTGTATCATCCCACGCCTGAGTCGCCGTAAGCCCGAACAGAGCCCGGCAGCCGTCTTTCAGAGGGTCGGCCAATGCGAAGGCAGCCACCTCAGGATGGGCAAGCAGTATAGAGGCCGCCGTGTCCTTGCCGGAGCGAGCTTTTGCTGCCAAACCAAGGATCATTTTCATGGGGCGATACCTCCTGTAAACGGCCTGTAGGCCGCGTGATTTCTGGGTTTTTGTGTGGTTTACATTCATCATTGTTCCGAACTATACCATGACGTTTACATTCTTTGATGTTCCGAAACAAGACGCCACCTATGCCTATCAGGGCGGTGGCCGCGGTTTGTCGGTCGAGCGCATCGCTACCCTGGAGCAATTCGTCCAGGGTGACCTGCGCCCGGACCTGACCTTGGTCTTCGACCTGCCAGTGGAAGTGGGCTTGGCCCGTGCTGCCGCCCGCGGCCGCCTGGACCGTTTCGAGCAAGAAGGCCAGGCGTTTTTCGAAGCTGTGCGCCAGGCATACCTGCAGCGCGCCCAGCGCGAGCCGCAGCGCTACAGCCTGCTCGATGCCGCGCAAACGCTGGAAGCCGTGCAGCGCGCCATCGATGTGCTGCTGCCGGCGATTGTGGAGCGTTGCCGTGGCTGACGCCTACCCCTGGCAGCAGGCCCTCTGGCAGCAGCTGGCCGGCCGCAGCCAGCACGCGCACGCCTACCTGCTGCACGGGCCGCAGGGTATCGGCAAGCGGGCCATGGCCGAGCGCCTGATGGCCCGCCTGCTGTGCCAGCAGCCCCAAGGGCTGGATGCCTGCGGCGGGTGCAAGTCCTGCCTGTTGCTAAAGGCCGGTAGCCACCCGGACAACTTTGTGCTCGAGCCTGAAGAGGCCGACAAGCCGATCAAGGTCGACCAGGTGCGCGAGCTGGTGGCATTCGTGGTGCAAACTGCGCAATTGGGCGGGCGCAAGGTGGTGCTGATCGAGCCTGTCGAGGCGATGAACGTCAACGCCTCCAACGCGCTGCTCAAAAGCCTCGAAGAGCCATCTGGCAATACGGTGCTGCTGCTGGTCACGCACCAGCCCAGCCGCTTGTTGCCGACCATCAAGAGCCGCTGCCAGCAGGTGGCGTGCCCGCAGCCAAGCCTGGCCCAGAGCCAGGCCTGGCTGGCGGGTGCGTTGCCTGACAGTGACGAGGCCGAGCGTGACGAGCTACTGACGCTGGCCGCCGGTTCGCCATTGATGGCGGTCAGCCTGCAGGCACAAGGTGTGCGCGAGCAACGCGCGCTGGTTACTGACGGGGTGAAGAAGCTGATCAAGCAGCAGCAATCGCCCAGCCAGTTGGCCGATGCCTGGAACGGCGTGCCACTGCTGTTGCTGTTCGACTGGTTCTGCGATTGGTCGCATCTGATCCTGCGCTACCAGTTGACCCAGGACGAGGAGGGGTTAGGCTTGGCTGATATGCGCAAGGTGGTGCAATACCTGGCGCAGAAGAGCCGCCAGGCCAAGGTGCTGGAGGTGCAGGCCTGGATTCTGGAGCAGCGCCAGAAGGTGCTGGGCAAGGCCAACCTCAACCGCGCCCTGCTGCTCGAATCGTTGCTGGCTCACTGGCTGCAACTGCCGGGTACCCGCTGATTTTCATTTTTTTCATGTGTGCCGTTATCCCATGCTCGTAGATTCCCATTGCCACCTCGACCGTCTTGACCTGAGCGCCCACCAGGGCTCCCTCGATGCTGCCTTGCAGGCGGCTCGTGAACGTGGGGTCGGGCATTTCCTGTGTATTGGCGTCAGTGCCGAAAACGCCGGTGCGGTGAAGGCGTTGAGCGAGCAGTATGCCGACGTCGATTGCTCGGTGGGTGTGCACCCGCTAGACCTGGCACCGGGTGAAACCCCTGCGCTGGAATGGCTGCTGCGCGAGCTGGCCCACCCCCATGTTGTGGCGATTGGCGAAACCGGGCTGGACTACCACTATGAACCGGAAGCTGCCGAGCTGCAGCAGGCTTCGTTCCGCCTGCACCTGGAGGCCTCGCGGCAGACCGGCAAGCCGGTCATCGTGCACACCCGTGCGGCACGCGCCGATACCTTGGCACTATTGCGCGAGGTCAACCTGCCGCAGGCTGGTGTGCTGCATTGCTTCACCGAAGACTGGGAGATGGCCAAGGCCGCGCTGGACCTGGGGTATTACATCTCGCTGTCTGGCATCGTTACCTTCCGCAATGCCGATGCCCTGCGTGAAGTGGCTCGGCAGGTGCCGGTCGATCGTTTGCTGGTCGAGACCGATTCGCCGTATCTGGCACCCATTCCGTACCGTGGCAAACCGAACTTGCCACAGTATGTGCGGGAAGTGGCGGAGTATGTGGCTTCGTTGCGGGGCGCCAGTTATGAGCAACTGGCTGAGCAGACTACTGCCAACTTCAAGCGGTTGTTCCCGTTGGCACGGGTGGCTTGATGGCGCATGAGCCTGAGCGCACTTGCACTTGCACTTGTACTTGCACTTGCTTTGGCTTCTAAGTGCACGGTAGCTCAGGCGACACAGATTGCGACTTCAGGAGGCCGAGCGCAGGGCTTGCGGAGGGAGGTGACGGGCATGGATGCCCGTCAAGCGCTGGGCCCCAGGATGGGGCCTGCAGCGCGGTCCTCCCGGGAGCAAGCCCGGAGCG
>Ga0308171_1000559_pt1 | contig 74550 bp, 84 predicted proteins | sample PhyGR1_FD_202135 | JGI IMG/M metagenome (GOLD analysis project Ga0308171, IMG submission 202135) | Phyllosphere microbial communities from UC Gill Tract Community Farm, Albany, California, United States - DLSLSG.R1 | ecosystem: Host-associated > Plants > Phyllosphere > Unclassified | place: USA...
AACTTTGACAGCTTGGCTGAGGCCAATGCATTCAAAGCATCCAAGGGGAAAGGCGTAATCAAAACTGTACCGGGTGAGGCAAAACGCTGTGCGTATTGTCATGCTGCACCGGTATGCAAACAACGGTTGAGATATTTATGATCGACTTGTCAGGTGTTACGCACCATCCCGCATTGGAAGACATTGTGGGTGTGCTCTGCAATAAAACGCAGAACACTGACCGTGGATTTTTCCGTACTGAGGTAGCGTATTTCCTTGGGAAAATGGCAAGCAATATGCGTGCCACTATCGTTACCAAAGATCGTGGAGAAATCCCGGTCAATATCTATGCTTTGGCTCTGGCTACATCAGGTTTTGGTAAAGGCCATTCGGTCAATATCGTCGAAAATGAGTTCATGAAGGGCTTTAAAAAGCGTTTCATGGAAGACACCTTACCGGTGATTGCGGAACAAAGTTTATGGGATATTGCAAACGAGCGTGCTGCTCGTAACGGTACTGATCAGAACGAAGAGTTTGAGAAAGTCGAATCTGAGTTTCGTCGTGCCGGTGCATTTCCTTTTACCTTCGACTCAGGTACTGCACCAGCAGTTAAACAGCTTCGTCAGAAACTGTTGCTGTCTCGTGTCGGTGCTATCAACCTGCAAATTGATGAGATTGGTTCCAATCTGGTCAACAACGTCGAAGTATTGACGCTGTACCTTGAGCTTTATGATCAGGGTATCGTTAAGCAGAAGCTGACGAAAAACACAGCCGAGAGCCAACGAGGTGAAGAGGTGGACGGTAAGACTCCAGCGAATATGCTGTTGTTCGGTACTCCATCTCGTCTGCTCGATGGTGGCTCAGTTGAGGATGAGTTTTATAAATTCCTCGACACTGGCTATGCCCGTCGTTGTCTGTTTGGTTTTGGTCAACATGACCGTAAAGCGTTCAATTCCCAGACGCCAGAAGAAATCTTCCGTAACCTGACTCAGCCTGCCAATACTCAGGCCGTTCAGAAGTGGGCAACAGCGTTTCATGCTCTGGCTGATCCAGCGATGTATGGCTGGAAAATGACAATGGAAGACGAAGTTGCCATTAAGCTGATTGAGTATAAAAACTCGTGTGAGCGTGTCGCTGATGATATGGCTGACCATGAAGAGATCAAGAAAGCGGAGTTGTCTCACCGTTATTTCAAGGCTCTGAAACTTGCCGGTGCTTATGCGTTCGTTGATGGATCCAATGAGATTGAAATGGGCCATCTGTTGAGTGCTATCTTGCTGGTTGAGGAATCTGGTGCTGCATTCCAGACCATCCTGAACCGTGAGAAAGCCTACATGAAGTTGGCTAAGTATATCGCTGCGGTAGATACCGAAGTGACTCATGCTGACTTGAACGAAGCGTTACCGTTCTATAAGTCTGGTCAGGCTGCACGTAACGAGATGATGATGTTGGCTACCTCATGGGGCTATAAAAAACACATTATCATTAAGAAGCGTTTTGAAAGCAGTATCGAACTGTTCTCTGGTGAGACTCTGAAAGAGACAAACCTTAATGAGATCAGACTGTCTTACAGTGACAACTGGGCTTATGACTATCAGGGCGAAGTTGTTCCATTCGATAAACTGCATCTGCTGACTCAAGAAGAGGGTATGCACTGGTGTAACCACCATTTCCGTAATGGGCATCGTGCAACTGAGAACGTTATTCCGGGCTTTAACTGCATCGTTATTGATGTGGATTCCGGTATTCCGTTGTCTACGGCACACGAGTTGCTCTCTGGCATTAAGTTCATGACGTACACTACGAAACGTCATCAAACCGAAGGGTATGGTGATCGCTATCGTATCGTCATTCCGATCAACTATGTGTTGCATCTGGATGCTGATGATTATCGTGACTTCATGAACAACATCTTTGCTTGGCTCCCATTCAGTGAACCTACTGATGAAGCAGCCAATCAGATCGCTAAGAAGTGGGAAACATTCCACGAAGGCGAGTATCACTATAACCTTGAGGGCCAGACACTCGATGTGCTGCCTTTCATACCTCGAACCAGCAGGAACGAGGAACACATGAAAGAGCTTGCCAAGATTGAGTCTATGGACAACCTCGAACGTTGGTTCGCTCAGCGTATGGCTGAAGGCAATCGTAACAAGAACATGTTGCGGTTTGCTCTGGCATTGGTTGACGGTGGTATGGATGCAATGGCAGTACGGCAAGCCGTTATGTCATTCAACGGTAAGTTGTCCAATAGCCTCAGCGAAGACGAGATCGACAACACCATCATGGTGACTGTTGGTAAGCGTTATCACACTGCGTAAATGACAGTTAGCCCTTTCCTTGGGTTGGGGCTTCCTGTCAGGAGAAATCAATGGCTCAGAATAAAAACATCCTGATGATTATGGGTAAGCCGAATACTGGTAAAACCAGTTCGCTCCGTAACATGGAACAGGAAAGCATGGTCTATCTGAATACGGATCTGAAAGATGTTCCGTTTCGTGACCGCTTTCTACAAAACGTTGAGGTAGCAGACGCTGCTGACATTCTTGGCTTCATCGAAGAGATCGAAGCCACAGGAGAAGTCTCAGGGGCTGTACTCGATACCGTCACATTCCTGATGCAGATGTTTGAGCGTCAGTATGTGGCCCCCTTTGCAGGAACCAAGACAGGGCAGAGTGCATGGGGTGATTACGGTAACTTCTATCGTAACTTCATCCATGCCATTAAGTCCGGCTCTAAGAGCTACGTCATCATGGCTCATGAAGATGAAAGTCTGAATGAGCAATCCATGATGTACGAAAGCCGGGTTCCGATCAAAGGTGCCGTGGGTAAGGTTGGCGTTGAAGCCGACTTCACCACAATTCTTCGTACCATGCAGGTGCCAGTTAAAAAGCTGGAAGGTCATGAGAATGATCTGCTTCACATCACCGATGAGGAACGTGAGGATGGCGTTAAATACGTCTTCCAGACTCGCGTTACCAAAGAGACTGCCGGTGCGAAGATGCGTTCTGCAATGGGCTTGTGGAAACGCAATGAGCTGTACATCGACAACGATGTAGCTCAGGTGTTCAAGCGTTTGAACGAGTTCTACGGCAAGTAGTCTCGTTTTGGTTCACACCCGGATTAGTCCGGGTATCACTTTACAAAGTAAGAGAGAGTAAATAATGGGTAATCCATTTGGTAATTTAAGCACTCAAGGTCTGGAAAAATCTGAAGACCGTGTTGGTGGTGGTTTTTCTGTACTGGACAGCGACATTTATACCGGCAAGCTGAAAGCAGCATATGCCATTAAGTCGGCTGGTGGTGCTCAAGGCGTGTCTCTGATCTTCGTTCCAGAAGGTAAAGCAGAACACCGTGAAACGGTCTATATCACCAAGAAAACTGGTGAGAACTTCTATGTCAAAGAAGGCAAGAAGTATCCGATGCCGGGCTTTACCATCATTGATGACATCTGTCTGCTGCTGACTGACGCTCCGCTGTCTGAGCAGGAAACAGAAGAGAAGATCATCAATGTCTGGAACAGCGATGAGAAGAAAGAACTGCCAACCGCAGTTCAGATGCTCACCGGTCTGCTGGACAAAGAGATCTCTTTTGCGATCCAGAAAGTGCTGGAAAACAAATCCGAGAAGCAGGGTAACGAGTATGTCGCTACTGCTGAAACTCGTGAGTCTGCAAGCATCGTCAAAGCTCTGCATACTGCGTCTAAGCTGACCGTGGCTGAAGCCCGTGAAGGCAAAGAAGAAGCAGTGTATTGGGATGCATGGCTGGAGAAGAACAAAGGCCAGACGTATGACAAGCGTACCATCAAAGATGGTGCTGCTGGTGCAGTCGGTAAGCCACCTGTAGGTGGTAAAGCTCCGGGTGCGGCTGATGGTCAGCCACGTAAGTCTCTGTTCGGTAACAAAGGCTAATGCAGATCCCTGTCGTCGGATTTGACCCCAGCTTAAATAGCTGGGGAATTGCCGAAGGCATGTTGGATCTATCGACAGGGTATCTCGATGGTCTGGTACTCGAAACAATTGAGCCAGAAAAGAAACAGGGCAAGCAGGTTCGACAGAATAGTGTTGACCTGCAACGGGCAGAAGATTTAGCTGTCAAAGCAATTGAAGTTGCCCGTCGCTGCAAGGTTGTCTTCATCGAGTGTCCTGTTGGTTCCCAGTCTGCCAATGGCATGAAAGCCTACGGTATCGTCGTCGGTATTCTCGGTGCGATTCGTGCATTAGGCATCCCAGTGATCGAAGTGACTGCTCTGGAGTCAAAGAAGATTTTTACCGGCAATAAAAATGCCAGTAAGGATCAGATGATTGCAATGGCAGTCAGGTTGTACCCCCATGCCAATTTCCCAATGTATCGGGATGAGGTGGCAAAGAAAGCAGAACATGTGGCAGACGCCATTGCTGCTATTCATGCTGGGGTACAGACCCCAGTATTCAAAAATTTAATGCGATTATTCGCTGAGGTTAAGTAATGCAAATTCAACTCGTCCAGAATGAAATCGAACAGGCACTGCGTCGTTATGTTGCTGACTTGATCAACATCAAAGAAGGCACTCAGATCAATATTGATCTGTCTGCTGGTCGTGGTGCTGACGGTTTTAAAGCGACTATTGATCTGGTACTGGCAACTGCTGGTGCATCTGTCGCTCCTCAACAGCCTCAGACCAAACCGGCTGACAAAGAGAAAGCTAAGTCTGAACCAGCAGAAGAAAAGCAGGCTTCTAAAGCTGCTGACACTAAAGCTGCCCAGACTCAGGCATCTGCCGAGTCAAAGCCAGAAGCACAGACTCAGACTGGTGCTGCAACTGGATCTGCGACTGTTGCTGGTGAAGAAACCGCAACTGAAACTGCTCAGACTGCAACTGCCGATGCTACTGCTGACGTAGCTCAGACTGAAGCTGCTGCGACTGAAGCTCAGTCCGGCGAAGGCGAGCAGGCTGCACAGCCTCGCAAGTCACTGTTCGGTGGTCTGACCAAGCCTGTTAACGAGTAATCCCGGCTATGGGGATGATGATAAAATTCATCCTCATAATAGCTGTGGTACTCGCAATAACCGCAGCTATTGTGGCGATTGCTCCGTATCTGGCAATCATCATTGTGATAGCAGTGGTGGGCTGGTACTTCGACAGAACCAGTAAGGAAAAGCCCCCAGAGTAACGGGGGCATTTTCTTGGGCTTCTTCAACACACTTTCATCAATCTTCCCGGATTTTAAAAGGCGAGAGGCCCAAGCAAATGTTTATTGAACCAGAAGAAGAAGACGAAATTGTTCAGTCTTCTATCATGCTGTTTGATTCAAATGAGCGTCTGATGTGTCCTCATTGTGGGATTACCAGTAACAATCATTTTTGCTCTGCACCATTCTTCTATCAGTACACGCACAGTCCTTTCATTGGCCCTCAGCTTGTTTGTCATCACACCTGTCATCGTTGTGGTTACAAGGATGATATAGGATCTGGGTTTATTGACTCAGGTAACTATGAGTGCGATGAAACCAGTGGACTGAATGAGTGGGAAGAGGAACTGTCAGAACTTGAAGATGAGATAGCTGAACTCAAAGAGAAGATCACCAGAGGCAAACGTCGCTGGGAGATGCTTTGGAATGTGAAGACTGACGAAACGTAGTTGACACTCAGTGTATCTTGTAGGTAGTATCAATTCCCACAATGACTCTGTAGTTCAGTTGGTAGAACGGTGGACTGTTAATCCATATGTCACAGGTTCAAGTCCTGTCTGAGTCGCCAAATAAGTCGTAGCAGGTAAGTCAAGAATCCCAGATTAAGTTCATGGCTTGTAAAAACGCTTAACCTGTTACGCAGTTTTTAGGACTATAGTTCAGCGGTAGAATCCCTCCCTGTCACGGAGGTGGTCACGGGTTCAAATCCCGTTAGTCCTGCCAAATTGCTTCATAGCTCAGTTGGTAGAGCAGTCGCCCGATAAGCGTCAGGTCACTGGTTCAAGTCCAGTTGAAGCAACCAGTTTTACCCAATGTTGTCATGCCCCTGCGGCGAATCATGAAGATTCATTTAGCGAAAGACGTTTACTGGTAAGGTACTCCAGAGACATTGGGTAAATTCAGTTCCGATTCGCTACCGGAAGACCTGCCAGAAGACACTGGCATTGAAGCGACGAGACATCCCTTCGGGGATAAGGTGCGTGAATAGATCAAATGTCCAATTGGGTGAGAAGCCCATTCAAATTATGGAAGCATGGAAGTGTGTAATCACGGTAAAGACAGTATGCGTCAGTATGCTGGGGAATAGGTGAGTGCATACAGTCCGTGGAGGTGAGAACCCTCGTGCTTCCCGCGTATTTGGGGGATTAGTCAAGCGGTCGAAGACGGCAGACTGTAAATCTGTTATTCCACACGGTAGTTCGAATCTACCATCCCCCACCAAATTCACAGTGCAGAATTTCTTTCAATTATGTGAGTGTCACAAAAGCGAGAGATCCCGCAGGGGTGCGAGAAGATAACTACATATTATCACTCTGTACTGTGATCCAATCCTGAGCATTAACGTAAGAAAGCCTATAACACGGTAAAGTGGTGAGCTACCCCACAGCGTTGATGTTCAGACCAATCATCCTTCTCGGTAAGGTGGATGAGCCTGAGTAAGAACAAGGGGGCGACAATCAATCGCACGCCAAACCCCAACACTTACACACAAGCCTCCCAGTTATGGGTTAAATAGCATAAGATAGGCCACCTCCAATGAGGTGGCCTTTTTTATTTATAAACCAATGTTTTATAGAGGGTATCTATGATCGAAGTTAATAGCTTTGCTGAACTCCGCACTACCAAACCATCGAAAGCAGGTGAGATTGCTTTACTGACGCGGTATTACGACAAGGACAGCAAGTTTACCGGTGGCGGTATGTTTGTCGGATTTCCTCAGACCAAAGATCTACCAGCAGATGACGGCGGTACTGTTGCTCTGGATCAAGGTAAAACCTTCTTCTGGAAACGTGTAATTAATGACCCACTGGAAATCAACCTGTTCCATTTCGGTGGTAAATGTGACGGCGTGACCGACGACAGCGATGCATTCTATCGCAACTTCATGTGGGCCAAAGGTCTGTACACCATGAGCGATTCTATCGGTGTGCATATCCCTACCGGTGTCACCTTGATCAAGCCAATCGACTTCACCACTCTGGGTGAATTGCCGGTGTTTGCTGTTTACGGCAACACCCGATCCAAAGGTGGATGGCGTCCATCGGTTCGAATCATTTCAGATAAATCAGCACAGACTGTGTTCAAGGTGAATGCACGTCGTGTGATTCTGGAAGGTTTCGAGTGGGATGGTCAGGCAAGTGCCGATGTAAAAAACATCGTTGGTGCTGTGAAGCCAGAGCAGGTAAGCAACGTTCAGCCCTTCTTTGAGAACATCTGTCAGACTGGTGAGTTCTGTAACCTGTTCTGTCTGAAGTTCAGCAACGTTGGTGGCACCGCAGTTAAACTGCTCGACACACTGGATACCAAACTGGATCAGATCTACTCCAGCAAAACTTACGGTATGGTGTTTGATATTGGTTATTCCAACAACCCTCAAGGTGGCTGGAACCATTCTACTGCTGTTAGCTGGCAGAACTCTAACCTGCAAAATGGCTATGGCCCAGCTACTGTAAACATGCCTCGTGTGACTCAGGGCTTAATGCGTAACGTCTGGATCGAGCATCAGCGTTTCCCCGGCAATATGGACAATGGTCAGTGGGTAATGGAAGCATTCTCTATTGAATCTTCTGACAATCCTCTGAACCTGAACAACACCCGTTGTGTGATCAATGGTGCTTACTTCCAGTCTGGCGGTGGAATGACCAATGATCGTGTTTCTGGGTCTTGGCTTTCCGGTTACGAGAAAGGCTGGGTACGTCACGAAACCTACGGTACTGAGATGCATGATGCGTCTTTCCGTGCTGGTTACTACACCGGGTATAAAATCACCAACAACACTGACAAGGATCTGTGGGTATATATCGGTAACTTCACTTTCCGCCGTATGAGTCAGACGTGGGAACTTGATTTCCTCGGTAAGCGTGACACCGTTACTCCTACCGGCAAATTGCAGAAGCCTTCTGATATGGATGGCATGGGTCGTCGTGTTATCACTCTGCAACGTTGTGCTGTACCAAACAAAAAGGTCTATGCCGACATGCGTCAGGAAGGTAAAGACGCCATTCTGGATGTGCGTTACCAGCGTCTGTGGGAAGACAATGCCAAAGTTTGGGTTAAGCTGGCTGCCAATTCTGGCGATACCATCTTTAACCTGACCACTACTGGCCCAACCCGCTTTGAAGCTGGCGACTGTACTGCATTCAGCTCTGACACTCGTGTCATTACTGATGCAAGTGAGATCACCGATCTGGAAGCTGCATTCGCTAAAGGTGGTGATTATGCCGCTCCACAAGCTCGTTTCAGTATCCATAACGGCTTGGCTGGTATCGGTGCAAATGAACAAGGCTTGCTGACACTTCAGACCAAAGATGGTACGAAGCCAAGCAATACGACTCCAGCCGGTTATATCAGCGTCAATATTAACGGGGTGGATCGTTTGATGCCTTACTTTTGAGGAATCAAAATGGACGAACATCAGCAACAGGTTCTTCGGGATTTTCTCGCAGAATACTGGGAAAGATGGGAAGACCATGCTTTCCAGAATAATGAAAGCGGTCAGGAAATTTTTGAAGCGTTAGGCGGTGATCCAAATGAGTAATGCTTATTACACCGGTATTGCCAAAATCTGCCATCAGGCAAACAAGGCGTATTGTGAAGCACTGGATGACAACTCACAGGTAGACTGGGAAGAAGCCCCACAGTGGCAAAAAGATTCTGCCATTGCTGGTGTTGAGTTCCACATGAACGGTGAGCATGGGCCTGAAGCAAGCCACAACAACTGGATGGCTCAGAAAGAGGCAGAAGGTTGGGTGTACGGTGAAGTGAAGGATCCAGCAAAGAAAGAACATCCTCACATGGTTCCCTACGGTGAACTGCCATTAACTCAGCGTCAAAAAGACGCATTGTTTATTGCAGTGGTTCATACGTTTAAACCATAAAAATAAAGCCCTCATTCGAGGGCTTTTTTATTTGGTTAGTGACTCATGATGTTTACCCAAGGGTTGAGCATTGGTGCTTGGAATGCCTGACCAATACCCATCGAGAACCCAAGTCGTCCATCAGCAGCAACGGTAAAGATGTTGTCCGTGATAGGCGAACCGATGGAACCAAAGAGAGTTGGTTTGGGCATCATTGCCCCCATCAGTGCATGAACAGGGTTGTTACGCAGCATGGATGTTGCCACCTTCGCTGAACGGATCTTGAAGTTATAGAACCACATCAGACCCATCTTCTCCATGTACGAACGGAAACGTCCCGGCAGTCGATCATAGTTTACAAATTCCTCTGTGATACGGCTCAGGGCATACTCTGGAGTCTTGTTCTGACGCTTAACCAAATCGTCAAACAGAATGGCTTTAGAAATAAAGTCACCATACTCCACAGATTTCTCCAGTGCTTTAAACAATGGAGTGTCCTGAGTGATCAAGGCATATCGACCTGCATCACGTACTGCTTTTGGTAACTGGTTCACCTTCTGCTCAAAGTACGAGTAGAGGCGTCCAGACGTAAGCTCGATATCACTCTCATCCAGAGAGGCATCGTTGATCGCAGAGAACTCACCTGCTTCAATCAGAGGCCAGATAGACAGACGTTTATGACTGTCAGTAATACTCTGGATCTCAGCATTGATCTTACGCTGCTCAACCACACCATCCGCAGCACGTAATTCTGCTTCCAGTTCAATCTGGCGAATACGTGTCTTGGTGTACATGTTGATCTCAGCCAGTTTGCGAGGTAACTGACGAGCAATGTTCACTACTGGAACACCACGACTCACCAACTGGTAAATGTTACCCAGTGCGTTTGATACTGGAACCACAACAGACTTAACGATGATCATCTGACGAGCATCACGCATCAGGTTCTGCACAAACCGTTCACCGTTGGTTGCCATCTGATAAGCCTTATTGCCGAAGGTTGCAATTGCAACACTCTGTGCAGCTTTCAGAGTCTGGTCATTCCAACGACTATTACCAGTCCAAGCATCACCAACGGTAGCATCACGATACCCCAGAGCATCATTGAGCATGTCACGGCGAACCATGAACGTATCGGCTGCACCGTACTTATCTTCGATGTACCGGCGAATCTCCGGGGTGAAGAGGCTGACCGCATCTTGTGTGACCCGATCAGTCGAGTCCATAACGTTGACGAACTCTTCCGGGTTTCCTTTCTGGTACATCTCATGCAGTGCATCCACCAGTTTCTCATTTACCCCATTAGCTCGGATCTCTTCAACCTGACGACCACGCCAGATTCCGATGTTACGAGCAAAGTGAGTATCACGGTTCAGGCGAGCCATCTGCTCAGGAGCCACAGAACGCTCATAAGCGACCGGTTCACCATTACGACCATACACAGGCACCAGATTTTCACCAATCTCGTTAGGACGCGACTGAGAGAGTCTGGTGATACGTTCCACTTCGGTACGATCAGCGATGATGCCACCGGTTGTACCGTAGGTGAATCCAGTTGTGGTATCGACACCATTGGCTGTCATACGGACGTTCTGCATGATCCCTTGGTTGTAGATCGCACGGCTGGACACTGGAGCGAAGTAGTAACCACGCTTCACGCCATTACTTTCGAGAGAAGATTGCTTGTAATCAGCAACACGCTCGAAACTCATTTTAGCCAGACGATCATACTCAGCATCATCTGCAACAATGAGCGTCACACCTTCTTGGTTCGCAGAAGGAATGTAACCTTTGTACTGGTTGAAGTATGCACGGCTGCTATTCGCTGCCTTACGTGCTTCCTCAGTACGCTGACCTTGCAGGTATGCCAGTGAGAACTGAATACCTTCGGCCTCATTCTGAACCAGAAGAGAAAGGGCAACACGGTCAGATACTGGCATGTACTTCAGTGCATACAGTGAAGTCAGTTGGTCAATAACAGCCACCTGATCATCAGTCTTGTTCACAAAGTCTTTCGCTTTACGCTCACCCAACAGGGAAGCAATAGCACGGGCATTGCGAAGAAGATTGCGGCCTACTGTACCGTTCATCATGTGCTGAGCCAGTTGATCCATTTTGGCTTTGTACAGATCAGCATGATTCGGGTCAAAGGCTTCCACCTGTGCTTCCAGATCTTTAGTGGCTCTTGCTAGTGCCTTTGGATCTGACAGGAATTTCTCAATATCTTCATCACTGAATACATCACGCAGTGAGGAAATATCAGATTTACCCAGACCTTTATGCAGCAGTGACCATTCACGATCAGTGAGGTTACGGCTGAATTTGTCTGCAATCACAGTCGGCAGATGCTGACGGAATTGCTGACGATCCTGCTGTACCAGAGCACGAACCGCTTTGATCATATCGTAGACATTGGCATTGGATGATGTACGTCCAACCATGTCATTGATAATGTCGAACCAAGGATGCATACCTTTGGCTTTATTCATTGCTGACATAACGCCTTCGGCTACCAGAGCACCATTCTTCTCAGTAGCAATGGCACCTGCGATACGCAGTGCAGATCCCAAAGCACCCACATATTTATTGTGAGAGCCTTTCAGTTTCTGACCAGCATCCATCAGGTTATTCGACAGCTTATCGATCTGGTCAACCATGTAGGTATTGGCACGGTCTACCCAGCCACCAGACACAGAAGCGTACTGGTCAATAAACGTTTCACGGTTCTGAGCCACATCAACAATGCGGTTAGTCAGAGCATCAATTGCAGCCTGAACGTCTTCACCTTTCTCACCGGACATACGACGGGACAGAGCATCCATTGCATTCTGACCAGCGTTTTCCAGTACTGCATCCAGTGTACCGGCATCATTACGTTCTGCTTTTGGCAGAGGCATCTGACGCAGTGCATTACGCAGCAGATCATTTGTCGTTGCCAGAGCGAAGAACGAAGGCAGCAGAGATGAACGACCTTTACTGTCTTTCGTGGTTCCATAGTTACCCATGATTACTGAGTAACGTTCCTGAGCAACTGACTCTTCTGACAAGGTATCGACAGCAGTTGGATCCATCAGCATTTCAGGCGTCAGATTCTTAGTCACATGGCTGTACAGTTCCTGCAAGCGAGCCAGTGAGTTCGGATCAATCTCTGCCTGAGTCTGCAATGCTGCAACGATCATGCTGTAAGTTGAGGCTTCCTGCATAGACATTGGGAAACCATGTCCTGTTACCTGTGCAGTCATAATGTCTGCATTAACCAGAGCAGAAGCGTACTCAGTCTTACGAGCAGAAGTTACCAGCACATTTGGATCAGCATTCAGATAAGCACCAACAGTGTTTTCAAACGTCTTATTGATCTCTTCCAGACGACCGTTAGCACCATAACTACGGTTATGGAATGCAACAGTATCGGCATACACAGCCTGAGTACTTGGCACATTACCTAGCAGCAGAGTGGTATTGAATGACAGGTTAGAGAACATATCTTCACCTGCATTTTCTGGAATACGCTTATGACCAAAGACCAGTTGTTTCAGGAATTTCACAACATCAGTTGCCAGTTGAACCAAAGGATTCACTTTCACTGAACGCTGAACACCTTCAATTTGGCTGTTAGCCAGTGACCATGCCATGAACTCATTAAGAGCATATTGCTCACCCACTGGATGACCTGACATTAACCAGCCATTCACTTCGGTACGTGCATGGTTAATCTCGATCTGCTGTTCGGTAGTAAAGTTATCTACCGGCATCGTCAGGAAGTCATTCATCAGAGTACGGATGTTCTCGACAGCATCATCGAATACACCAGTTAACGGGCCAAAGTCCTGACCATCTAGCACCTGACCAACACGGTCAATGGTGGCAGCATGGATCATCTCATGCAGCACTGTTTCCGGGGTAGCATTCACAACCATGATTGTGTTTGAACCACGGTGATACAGGCCATTAACACCCTGTGAGAACGGATCGGAACCATCAGCAGTAACCAGATTAATGCTGTTGTCAGTGGTGTACTGGGCCAGTTCCTGTGCATTACCAGTGACCACTTTAAAGTAGCCTTTAGGCAGAGTACGCATCAGCATCTGGAACATTTTACGCTGAGTTGGCGTAGCGTCTTTAAACAGAGAACGCATAGCCGTCTGAGACATAACACGAGCACCAGACTTGTCTCTTACTGACGCAGCTTTGACCTTCTGGTTTACCGGGGCTGGTTCAGCTTTGGCATTCAGACGGGCATTCAGTTGCTGAACTTTATCAGCAATGGAGCCAGAAACAGGAATACCTGACTGAACATGCGGAGCACCCACAGCAGCCATCTGATCAAATGCCATCTGGCTATCAGCAATGACTTTATGACGAGCGTCGATAGAGTCAGCCTGATAGTTCAGATCAGCCAGCAGATTACGAATCTCGTTCTGCAAGATCGCTGGAGTGACAGCATCTGGGTTATTACGCAGTTCTGCATCATCAATAACAGCACGGATCAGATTGGCTTTCGCCCCTTCCGGGAAGCTGGTATCAAGATGAGGCATCAGTGCTTCCAGTGACTGAGCAACCACACGCAGTGGGTTGTTCTGCCATGAGTCAGCAACAGCTTTGTTCATCGTCTGGCTATCCTGCACCATACGATCCAGAGCAAGGTTCACACCATCAAAGATTGGTGTTGCCTTCTGGGGTGCATCACGACCACCAAAACCATTCTGGATCATCTGACCATCACCCATACCGATGTTCAGGAAGGCAATACCTGATACACCAGAATCCATTGGGCCAGCCACCATAGTCTGCATGGCAAACTTATTGGACAGGTTACGGGACAGAATCGAACCGTCTACGTCACTATTGGCAGAGCCAGCAATGAAGAAGTTCTGTGTGCCGGTCTGAACCAAAGGAGCCAGATCAGAGAGAGAATCCCTGATTTCATTCAGCTCATTACGAGACAGGAACTCAGTCTTTTTATAGCCCGGTGTGTTGTCTACATGCCACTGCACACGGTCTGCAACTGCTTTCTGGAATGCCTCTTGCAGATAGATACTCTGCACCTGAGTTGCTTTGCGGATCAGTGTGGTGTTGTCCATTACAGACTCACCGACTGACGCATCAATTGCTGAACGCATTGGCTCAACAAACAGACTCAGTACGTTGGTATTCAGAGCGCGAAGCTGTGAAGGTGACAGAGTAAACTTCACTGGATCAGTGATCGTAAATTCCTGTCCTGCATCCTGCATCACATCGACATAGTTACGCTTTTTAGGGCTGTAACGGTATGCCTGATTAGTCAGGTTATCCATTAGTTCCATGAAGTCAGCAGCCATTTCTGGACGACCGGGGAACATTGCTTCCTGTACTGACAGATTCGGATCACGAGCAATCGCCAGATTAGCCTCAGATACCATCTGGTAGATGCCATCAGCAATCTGCTTAGTGATCTTGCCAGCAATACCATTGGCACTGGAACCATACAGGGTAACAGTCAGTGGGTTCTTGGTGACACCACGTTTCAGGTCAAGGCTACCGTCTGACTTCAATACAACGTCAGGCATGAACATTGACATGACTTTCTGCACGGCCTTGAATTGTCCCTGTGCCAGTGGGTTACGATTCAGATATTTATCCAGACTACCCAGACGATCTTTCAGAAGATCAACAGTGGCTTGGTACATATCCACAGCATCTTTCTGAGAACGAATTGAGTTAGCTGTATCTGTCTCATTACCACCAACAGTCACACCACCACGAGTCAGGTTAACTAACTCATTCTGTGTGAAGTTGCCGGAAGTCATCAGCGAGATAGCGTTGATAACACCGTTGGTCATGCCGTCAGCTTCGACATAAACAGGAGTGCGGAATGCAGCACGTTCTTCATCAGTTGCATTCTGAAGACGGGCATATTCACTCAGAGCCTGTAACTCCATTGGAGCCAGCTTACCTTTGAAACCAGATTGCAGGATGGTTACTGCATTGTCTGGCAGACCTGATCCACTGTGATAATCAGACAGCATCTGAATAGCATCAGTATGGTTAGCCAGAATGTTCTCAGCTTCTGCAATAGCCAGATCACGGGACATGTTGTGAACTTTCACACCCAGTGCCTGAGCAATACCCAGCATGAAAGCATCACCATTCTGTTTCTGGTTCATATCCAGTGTTGACCACGTAGACATGATTGCTTCACGCATCAGTTTGGAAGACTGAGGATTCTGTTTACCCAGCATCTGCAAACGGTTCACAGAGGTAATGCTGTGTGCATAGTGGTGTGGCAACTCTTCTACCGGTACACCCTGAGTCTCAGCACGGTTACGGGCAGCAGCCATTACAGCTTCAAGCTGACGATACGCTGAACGTACAGACGTGTTACGACCTTCCAGAGTACGAAGATAGTTCTCATTGAAGAGAGCAGATTTACCAGACAGATCACCTTCACCAATCAGATCAATGATGTTCGCTTCACCCAGTTCAGTGAAGAGATTAACCATTGGCATGTGAGCAAAGTAAGGTGTGGCATTCGCATTGCGAATAGCAACCTTCTGCTGTGCAGTTACCGGCACCCAATCACTGTTCAACTGCTTCTGAGCAACAGGCACTTTGTCTTCACCAAAGAACATTGTGTTCTCTGGATCAATCATTACTGCATGTTCAATTGCTTCTGGATAATCACGCAGAGAGCTTTCAGCAGACAGAGGCGAGTTCTCATCCGTGTTAGGAACGAGGATCGTGTACTCCATTAACTGCATACCCTTCGGCGTTGCTTCTCCATCCTGCAACAGAGTCATGGCAGACTTATTGCCAGTATCGTCAGTCTGGTAGGCGATACGCAGGTTACGCTGAGTCAGCAGACCTTCGTTAGCCATAGCCTCCAGAATCTCACCTGCCACAGCAGACGGGATACCATCGGTGTAACCAGTAGGAGCATCATTATTGGTGGACAAACCCCAATACTGACGAACCTTCTGAGCCAGTGAAGGCAAGGCATCAACCAGAGTCAGACCGGAGTTCATCGCTTCGGTAATGTCATCAGTTACCAGATACTCTGGAGCACTCAGACGTTTACCAATATCAGCAGAATCCAGTTCATTGCTGTAGTTGTTGGCATTCAAAGCCCAGTGCAAACCAGCCAGCATCGCTGTCTCAACCAGTGGCTTGTTGTAAACCAGTTTGCCGTCCTGCACATCAGTGATGTTCAGCACCTTACCGGACTGGTAAGTATTGGCATCATTGGTTCCAGCAATGAAAGCAGCAGGAGCTTTACCCTTGCTTGCCCACTCATCCAGTTGCGTCTGCATCGCGTTGATCAGATGTTGACCAACTTGCATATAAGATCCGTAGGCACGAGAAATTGCAGAGTTCACTGAGTAACCCTGTTGTTCTTCGCCTACAGTTAACATCCCTTTAACAGCTTTTAATGGGGATACAGCATCAGCAATTGTGGTGCGGGGCGTTTTCGGTAAGCGAAACGCTTCAAGGAATTTATTGCCCGTTTTACCCTGAGCCAGAGCAGGATGTTTTTCTGCTAAAGTCGGAGCTTTTTCCTCTGTAACATCATTGTTTTGTAATGTTTCAGAAGAAGTAGTTTCAGATGGTGAATTATCGACATTTTCAGTTTGTTCTGGTTTATCCTGAGCCTGTTCAACGTCACTCTGATTTGAGTTACGGCGAGCTTCCAGTTCGTCATAGAGACGTGAGAAGTTCTCTGTTTCAACAGGATTAGCATTAACTTTCAGACGATCAGAAATATCAGACATATTCGACTCGATCTCTGCATCAGTCATGGCAGAAATCTGGTCATCGCTATAAGCAGTAACCGAATCATCTACAGGGGTACTATCATTAACTGAAGTATCCTTAACTTGTGCAGTTGTCTGACCGACTTTGCGAGTGCCATCACGGAACCCCTGAATAATCTCATGTGGTGTCCCCTGAGCCAGCAAAGGATCGAGTGGAGTTTGACCAATATGAGATACATCAAGTTCGGGAAAAGCCGTAGACAGACTATTAGCAAGATCAGTCAGGGTCTGAGCTTCAAGCCCTATACTCTTAGCGGTAGCAATGGATCGGGCATTGCCGACATTAACGTACAGCCCATTCCGGGACTCTCGCCAACTGCGGTCGTCTTGGAGAGCGTCATACTTGACCGAGAAGTTAGGCTGACCATTCCAAGTTGCAAGGTAGGTATTGATCGCTCCGACCTTATTCTGCATGTGCTTGGCGAACTTCTGGAAGTCGATCAGATTGCTTCGGGCAGTATCGAGATCACCCGCACTGTACGCAGACCGAATCCGTTTCGCGTGTTGCAACGCAGAGTACTGGGACTCTTTCGTTCTGCTGTCATCCGTCTTAATCTGCTTACTCACGATATTCTCCGCACGTAATCCCTGTGCAGAAGCCTGATCATCGTACTGTTTTGCAGCACTCAGGATTGCTGAGGCAGTTTGCAGAGCAGTACGCTGGTTAGGGGTAAGGTTGATTTTACCGCTTCGAGCGTGGTTGAGGATGGTATCGACTGACGCAAGATCTGCTTTTTCCGGCGCAACAGAAGCAAGCGCGATGGTGTTCTTCGCATTGTCCTGACCTTCTGGAGTCTGAATATTCTCTTCTGTTACTGGTTCAATGGATCCATCTTTCTGGACACCATCAACAATACGCTGCATAGCCTGCTGAGCCTTCTGGATAGAAGGAGTCTGCTGTACAGTAGAGAGCACATTCTTAACACCATCAGCCAACTGACGAGCAGGATGGTTATCTTCCAGACCGTTCAAGCCTTCCGGTTCAGAATTAATAAAACCATCCAGCATGTTCAGGCCAGCCTGAAGATCCTGCAATACCTGCAAACGATTCAGTGAAGGATTGTTCTGATCAGCAACATACTTCGCCATGTTGTGCAGAGCATCAACACGGTTACTCGCTTCACCCACTGCTTCAGCAGACGCAGGTGACATATCCGCTTTTTCAGCAGAGTCAAAGTTAACGGCACCGGCAAGAGAGTTCACATAATTGCTGATCTCTTCTTTGCGTTCTGGCGTCATATCTGGAGTGTTGTCCACAGCTTCGCTGACTTCCTGAACCACAGAAGGTGCGGCTTGCTGAATGGTCTGAGCAGCATCAGAGACTTTGGCATCAGCCACAGGTGAAGCCTGTTCATTACGGCTGGTGATTGAACCAACACGGTCAGTAACAGCTTTAGCCAGACCAGAGGCAGTGTTTGTGGCAGCAAGACGTGCAGCAGTTGGAGTCTGAATGACACCTGCTGAACCAAGACCATAAATACCACCGAGTGCAGCCTGTTCACCGACACCCTCAGACAGAGATTGTTTAGGATCAACTTCATCCTGAATACCCAAGTTCTGAGCCAGTTGCCCTGTGCCAGACTGAATGTATTCCTCAACACCTTCTTTACCGACGTTCTGCACAACTTCACGAAGTGACTGAGCACCCAGAGGATTGCCTTCAAACTTCGCAGCAATAGCACCAGTTGCAGCAGAGACAGGAGCCTGAATTGCAGCAGCAATCAAACCAGCACGGTTAGCCATAGATCGTTTCTGATCTTCGGTTAAGTCAGTGCGGTTTTTCAATTTGTCATAGGCTTCCTGAGTGGTTTGTTGGTAAGCACCACCACCTTCTTGCAGACCAATAGAGGCCATTGTTGCAGCATGTTCAGGGAGCTTGGCACCAATCGCTGTCAGAGCACGACCGACAGCAGACTCGCCACCAAGAGCAGCCAGACTTTTAGCACCCAAGGCAATGCCTTTACCGATTGGGCCAGCAGTCAGAATAGAACCGATACCCTGTGAAATACCGTCAGAAAGAACACTGTTGTCATCAAAAGCACCAGCAACGGCAGTACCAGAGTCACGACCAATACGGCGAAGAGACGCAATAAAATCACCATCTTCGGCCTTTTCCTCGTTGTAGAGTTTGGTGCTATCACGGTAGCCAAGTTCTGTTTGTGCTTGGTTCGCCAGACGGCGTGCATTCAAAGAATCAGACTGCATGTTTTGCTGCACTGAATCATTCAGTTGCTGCATCTTCTGAGCAGACCAGACACCGGCATTATCATTAACCAGACCGGCACCCAAAGCAGCAATACCACCCAGTGAGTTTGCTACGCCTAAACTAACACCAGCGACAGAATCACCCAGCGATTGTTCAGTTGTACGTGGAGCCAACAGGTCATTGTTGAAACGAGCCTGTCCACTGGCACGTTGAGCAGCCAGTTGTGTACCCTGCTGAGTACCGTATTTATTAATCAGATCCACGTCAGGAAGGTTGAGTAAATCAGCTTCCAGTGGAGATTGAGCAGAGTACGTTCCGTCACCTGACTCACGTCCAGCAGCAATGCTGTACATATCAGGCTGAGACGTACCCAGTGCTTTCTGTTTCTCGGCAGACACAGCAGCAAGATCAGCCTGTTTAGGTGCAGAAGCATCCATAACATTTTGCATGATCTGCTGTGAAGCACCGGGAGCAGGCACGGAGGCTACAGGGGTAGTAAGACCCAGAGCCTGATTAAACAAGTCTTGTGCGCCAGCCATTATTTATCCTTTTCGAGATATATTTGAGGGCTACTTTACCACATAAAAAAACCCGAACAATGCTGTTCGGGTTTTAGTTTAATGCACTGGGAACCAGTTAAAAAGATGTTCCGTACTGACGGGCAATACGTTGAGCATCTGTCTCAGCTTTTTTCTGAGCAGCCTGCTTAGGACGCCACTGTTCCGGGATGTTATCCGGGTTAGTGGTAATCCCTTTTTGCAGAGTCTGTACAGCAGCCGCTGCTTTATCATAGTTGTCCTTGTACTGCTGCAAACGAGCCTGTGGAACTTGTCCACCGTTCATTGCAGTACGTTGTGCCTGTTGCAGTACAGCCAGTGCCTGTTGCTGATTCTGCTGAGCCACTTGAAGTTGCTGAGCAGTCTGAGCAATAAGCTGGTTGTTCAGTACGGCTGAGGCAGTTTTACCTGAATCAGCGTCCTGTGCCAGCTTAGCAGCCATGTCCTCATCAAAGACCATGCCGTTATCAGCAGCAGAGTTGGCAACACCCAACAGAGCACCCAATCCACGAGCACCACGACCAAGAGCACTTTCACTTCCCGGAGTCAGTGAACGTTCCAGAATGGCACCGGCCTGAGCAGCATTCACACGGCCCTGAGACTGTGAACGAATGTACTCGATACGGTTGGCGATCCAGTTTGCACTGGTTCCTTTCAGAGCAGAGTTACCGGCAGACATATCCTGTGCCACGGCAGCAGGAGATGAGGTATCGGTAGTTGCTTTGAGCCAATCAGGAGCAGCACTGTTAGCGTTGTTCTGTGCATTACGCTGGCCTACTGCCAACTGCACGGCACCGGTAGCATTCGCAGCATTGGTTGTCTGGTTCGTATACTGAGCCAGATCAGCACCAGATTCACGCTGAGCAATAATGCCTTTAACGTCGTCCCAGCTTTTACCTTTCCACGCTGAAGCATCAGCCGGAGTGATAGTGGCCCAACGACCCTGCATAGCAGAAGGGCTGTCTTTGACAGAGTTCCAGATTGCAGCACCGACTTTATCCTGAACACTCGCATCACGAATGTCAGCATTACGCCAGTCTTCACCCAGAGCCTGTTGACCAAACTGCTTCATGGTATCGGAGGTAATCTGGTACAGGCCAGTAGCCGTACCTTTGCCACCATTGCCACTGAGCAGACTGCCTTTGTTATCAACAAAGTCACCAGCAGTTTTAATCGTGGAAGGCAGTTGAGCACCACCGGTCATAATACCCGTTGCTGTGCCAGAGCCACTCACTGATCCGCCACCACCACCGGCAGCAGTGATACCCAACTGGCGAGCCAATGCAGCTTGCTCATTCGGGTTCAGGTTCTTAGCTTCCTGATTGTAGTAGTACTGCTTGTCATCAGAAGTCAGTGCCAACTGATTCACACGGTTTGCAGCAGCCGCTACATCACGACTTTCACCTCGGTTTTCCTGAGCAACATCAAGACCAAACTGGTTGGTGTTGTTGTTGATATTGGAGCCAGTGAAAGACAGGCCATTACGATACATCGCAGCCTGTTGATCGGGAGTCAGACGACCAATTACATCACCATTCTGTTGTTCCAATGCCTGAGCACCACGGGTATCACCAGAGGCATAAGCCTGTTGGATCCGTGCCAAGATTGGAGCAGCAGCATCAGTATTAGCATCCTGACCTTTAGTACGGTCAAACTGATACGTCCGATAATCCAGAGCTTGCTGACTCGCAGCATTCTGGATCAAATCAGCAGATCGGCCTTGCAGTGCAGCTAAAGTACGAGCATCAACCTTTGATGGGTCAATACCCTGTAGCAGTGAACCGTTTTGCAAAGCAGCCTGATAAGCCTGTGGATCATTAATCTGCATGGCATTCTGCAATGCAGCACCATTTGCCTGATCCGTTTGAGCCTGTCCAAACTGAGCCAATCCACGAGACAATGCGTCGGAAGCATTGCCAAACAGATAAGCAGTGGTGCGAGCACCATCGACACCACTCGACAGATTGGGGGCATCAACATTACGCCAAGTCAATGCAGCCATTATTTACCCTTACTTAGAGAGTTTGTTTTTATCAATGTACGATTGAGTCTGATCAGGACTCCAACCTTCCATTGAAGCACGAGCAGTGGCTTTGTCAGACAGCGACGTATTGTACGACTTAATCTGATTAGCAAGGTTGGTATTGGTAATCTGTTTAGTGTAATCGAACTGATTGTTCGCCAGCTTATTAGACTGGAATGCACCCCACAAATTACTCAAAGCAGTCAGGCCAGATAATCCCAACTGGAAGGTTGGAATGTTGGCACCAAGTGTACTCTGTGCTGAACCAGTAAGAGCACCTGCACCACCAGCTTGAGCACCGTTATTGTTGCCCAGCCAGTTAAACTGCTGTGCATTTCCAGTACCACCATTCAGTGTACTGAAGTCCATACTGCCGTAGTTTGTTGTGGTTGGATCAGTAGCAACTCCGAGTGATGGAGTGTACTGCTGTCCAAAGTTCAACGAATCGGCAGACGGAGTGTAGCCACCAAAATTCATATAAGATCCTCAGCTTACATCTAGGGATGTGCTTGTCGTAATATCAACGAAGTTCTCAAGCAGTGAATACGACATTTCAGCAATATCAGCACCAGTCATGAGAGTACGGCTAATAAACGAGTCCATGCTTTCATAAATGTGTTGGGTAGCATCAGTCAATGTCACAGGGTCAATGATACCTCTATCTGTGCCAATTACATCATTATACTGCTGAGCAATAGCTTTTGACTGATCGTTATATCTTTCAAGCAGAGCATTGGTTTCGCCCACAGTTTCCTGTACAGCAGCTTGCATATAGCCAGCATAACCATTACCCGCTGCAACAGTCAGCTTAGTCAGGTTCTCTGCCGTAGTGAGTGAAGAGAAGCCCTGTGCTACGGTTCCACCATTAATCACACTGGAACCAACAGCAACAGCAATGATACCGGCAATGGCACCAATGATAGTACCCACTTTCTCACCAAATGCTTTTACTGCAACAACACCGATTAGCTTTATCAAAAGCATTGCAGCTAAGGCGTTAGCAATCGTACCCACAATAATCGCAGCAATACCTGTCAGACCAACAGCAGCACCAACTGATGCAGCCGTACCCAGTAAACCTGCTGCCGCACCCCCGGTAAAGACGGCGATAACAATGATCACTATGATCACAACAACTTTAAATAAGCCGGTTTGATACCACTTCTGCTTAACCACCTGATAGCAGTTGAACACGATAAACATGCACGCTGTGGACATTTGAGTCGCATCCACCAGCGAGATAGCAGAATAAATATCTCGTTGAAGAGGGATGATAAACCCTGACTCATCAGCATCATTCAGAGCACTTTTGGCAGAGATATCCACAGACTTACCACCATAGATTTTATTCTTATGGTGCAATCCCCAGATGTGCATAGCACGCCAACGAGTAGCAGTTTCCTGCCAGTACAGCGTTACGTGATCCACAGTGAAAGGTGTGGTTGCAACATTGTCTGTGCCGTTATAAACAATCTGAGAGAAGTCATCATCAGCGTTGACGACAAACCAGCAATCGCCGACTTTATGCTCAGAATCTCTCATCCCTGATCCAATGGTTTCAGCCATAGCTGACCATGAAACAGTGATGTTGTAGTTCATCAGTTTGTTACCCTTAATCTGCACTGACATACTTGGCAGAGTAGGGTATGGCACCTTGGTTGGTGCAACTGTTCCGTACAATGGATCACTTGGGTTTGACTGAGCTTGGAGCCATTTAGCCCATGAGTCATTCGTAGCCTGTGCCAGTGCCATCTGCGTTTTATAGTCACCGTATGCAGTAGTCACATTGGTAGACATATCGAGCATGGTCTGGAAGAACTTATACAGATATTTCTTACAGGCATTTTCTTTCACATTCAGCGACACGCCGAAAACAACATAGGCATAGTCGATATCTTTCAGATTCTTATTGTCTTTTACCGTTGCAATGATCTTATCAAACTTGGCATTGGTAGCTTTTTTATAAGCCTTCACTGCCATCGGATAATAATCAGTAAACCGATCATCAGTGATCATATCGTTGTCGATACGGATCGGGATGAACGGAGCAAACATACTGGACGATTCTTTCGGAGAAAACATTGCGTCCAGAGTAGCGTTGCCTGTGCCGAACTCATACAGAAACACCTGTGAACCAAGATAGGTAGAGGTGATTAAGTCCTGTGTGTCGATACGGTAGGTACGCTCGATAACGAGAGATTGCTGTGTAGTAGTCTTTGTCGTGGTAACGGTTACTCCGTCCACCACTTCGGAACTTGTCTCAACGTCAGGCTCATTGTCTGCTGCTGCACCAGTTTGGTTCTGGTACATGATTGAGCGAGTATTACGGATCTGTTGACCGTCAGCAGTATTAGTAATCCCCACATAATCAGTCTTTTCATAGACACCATCGATCTTGACATAAGATCCAGTAGAAGAAGATTCATCGGTTGTTGTCTCATCAGGACGACCGTCAGAGTAAGACTTAACAGTCGTCACTTTCTTATTCAAAGTAACGTTAGTGTTTACACCAGAGTAACTGTCAGTAGTCCATCCTGAAGTGGATGGGAAACTACCGGTAGAACCAAGAGAGATGGTTTCACCGGGAATGATGTTTCCTGATACAGCACCCTGAGTTAATGAGTACAACGCATAGATATAGTTCTTGCCGAGGTTCATTCCTGATGGAGTAAATTCCTCTACTGTACCGTCAGCAAGAGTAATGACAATTTTGTTCTGATCATCTTTGTAATCACATACCCAATTGGTATCAATCAGGTCACTGTGATTGGCAAACATGTACTGGTCTGCCCACCAGTCCCATTCTGCGACTCCAGCTTCAGAGTCGAGAATGGTTACTGTGTATTTTGGATCATGTGGAATCTGCTGAGCCAATACAGGTGGATCTATACTGTCGCCAATATAGATGGTTGCAGGCAACAGTCCAATGAGATCATCATACCCAGAGGACTGCGCCCACTTCACAAAGGATCGGAGTCGGATACCGGGGCCAGAAATGTAGCTATTCTGAATAGCTTCGCCCATTGTCTGATTCACAGAGGAATCAGCAATGACCTTTCCAACCACCGTAGTTTTAAGATAGTTAGGACGATCCTTCTCGTCGCCTGCAAGGTTGTAGACAACGGAAGAAACATACGTCTTTTTCTTTTTCTTAAAGCTGAATCCCATCTCTTATCCCAGACTGTTATTGGCTTTCAACGTGCCCAAAATATTGTTTACAGAATCATTGGCGAAGTTGCTTGGAGCGGTCAGACCTTCATCAATGGTTTTCTGCGTAATCCATGCATCAGTAAACAGCTTCGCAGCATTCACTTCTGCCTGACGTTTGTAACTGGTGATCTGCTGATCGTACAGAGATTTCTGTTTACCCACAGAACCAGAAACAGCCTGACCATCTGAACGACTATCCAGAGTCTGAGCACGAGCAGTCTCAGCCTGTTCATCAACCAGTTTCATCTGGTGAGTAGTCAGTGTGGTTTCAACCTGCACTTTCGCATACTGAGCCGGAAGAATCGTAGCCAGATTATATCCTGCAATGCCGTAGTTAACAGACTCGGTAGCCAGTTTAGCTTTGGTCAGAGCAAAGTTAGCAGCAGAGGTCTGAGCTTCCAACTGGACAGCAGCAAGCTGAACTTTAGAAGTCTGCAATGTAACCTTGGCAGTAACGGCAGCAATCTGAGCAGTAACAGCCTGCCAGTAAGCCTGATCACGACCCAGTAAGAACTGAGTAGAGTTACCCAGCGTACTGGATACCAGAGCCACATACGCCTTGGTATATTCAGCACCTGTGATACGACTCATCTCAAACTCTTTCTGAAGCAGAGCTTTCATCGCACCCATCATAGTGTTGAATGTGCCTACCAGATCATCACCAGTCAGCTTCGTTGGCTGCTGATACATTGCTGAATCAGAACCACCGGGAATCTCGTATTCTGGGCCACTGAGGTCAATATCAGGAATGTCAAAATCAATTCCCTGCATCAGTGCGGCAAATACGCTATTCGCTTCGTTTTCGATATTGTATGTGCTCATTCACGCATCCTAAACAAAAACGCCCCAATTAAGGGGCGTTATTTTTTCGATTATGCTCAGTTAAAACTGCCCGCTGCTTTCTGGGCATTTGCCAGTTCAGCAATTTCAGTGGCTGTAAGCTGAGGTAGAACTTCGAGTGCAAACTCTTTTGCCCAAGTTGATTCTACACGTTCAATTCCAGTACGGCGATCTTTCACTGTACGGATATTGAGGAACTTACGTGCATCCAACATACGGTAAATGCAGTAAGGCACATGGTAGCCTTCTTCAGTTACTTCACCGTAAGGGACAAACTTCTTCACAGTACCAAGGTATTCATTGGCAACAGTAAAGATTTCACCCGGCAGATCCTTTTTCTTTGGATCAAGATTCTGGATACGAAGACGTACCAGTTTCATTTGCTCGTCATGCTGAATCTGGCGAAGGGTACGTTTCTTCACCGGAGCAGCCGAACCAGCAAGAGGATTTGGTTGAGCTTCTTCAGTTGGTGCAGTTGTGCCTTCCATCTTTGCATTGATGCGCTCACGAAGAGTATCAGTGCCGATGTTATTACTGAAATCAATACCCATGATACGAGCACGAGCCATCAGTGCTTGGCGTTCATCTTGTTCAGTTACTTCTGTGTTCTCACCGGTATTCTGGTTTTCGAGGGTGCTCATTGGCTTGTCCTTTACTTGGTTCAAAAATAGGGGAGGCCGAAGCCTCCCACATTACTTAGACTGGTGCAACAGTCTTGATCAGACCAATACGCTCAGAGCGTTTGATCAGGATGCCGTAGTACCACTTGATAGAACTGAAACCAGTTTCACCATATGGATCGTTACGGTCAGCAGTTTGCAGACCCGGCATTTTGGTCATGACAGTGAAGTTCACGGTCTTACCATTGGTCTGGAAACCAATAGTGGTGAACGAGTCATCACCGATAACCAGCATCGGATACACGTCGTAGTGCTCAACACCATTGACGGTAGAGGTACGGTAGCCCGGATTATCAGTCACGGCAGCACCTGCGCCAGCCCAGTGCAGCATTTCTGGCACTTGGATAACACGGAACTTGTCGATAGAACCGATTTCACCGTTCAGTACAGTACCTGCATCAGCGTAGTGCTGAATTTCGATGAAGGCTTTATTGCCGAACAGGTCGGTCATGCCTTTCAGCAGTGGAACCAGTTCAGAACCAACATACATCACACGGGTAGCACCAATCACTTTGGTATCGATCAGACGAGAACCAGTGATGATGGTGGTAGACGTAGGAGTACGGTTGTCGGTCAGAATCTGATCCAGACGCATCAGGTTACGATAGCTAACCAGTGAGGCTGGGATTTCTGGGTTAGAACCAGAAGCAGCGGTAACTTCACCAGTTACAGTTGCATCAGAGGTTGCAGCACCAGCAAACAGAACAACACCAGCAGCAGCCAGAAGGTCACGTTGCAGGACAGCTTCAGTAAGCTGAACAGCACCGTTCATCAGTTCACGGCTCAGGTTGTCCATCAGAGTGTCATCAGAATCGAAGTCCATAGACTCCTGAGTGAACTCGTGGAAGAAACCGAACTTGTGAATAGAACCTTCACGACGAATACGGGTGAATCCAACACGGTTAACACGACCACCATTCTCGGTCAGAGTTGGCAGCTTGTTGGTGATAGTACCAATGTCTTTACTGGAGCCATACAGGTTCCCGTTCGCAATGGTTACACCAGAAGCGTCAATACCCTGATCGTTAATGTTACGGTCATCCAGCAGTGGCACATATTCGTACACACGGATGGTTTTACCGTAGTTCTTCGGCATGTTGGTAACGTTCGCCAACGGCATGAAGAATTGCTCTTTACGAGCAGTGATGATTGCCTTCTTGAGCCAGAAGAAGGTATTCATCTGGTCAGAGCCGTCACCGTCGATGGTAGATTTGTTGCCATCAATAGGGGCGTTATAGTTCAACATTTAGCGTTTTCCTTACCTTAGCGATTTTGGAACTGCTTCATAAACTCTTCGTCGCTGAGTTCCAGCGGGTTCTTAGTCTGTGATGCTTTCTGTGTTGAGGTTGTGCGACTGGAAGCAGCAGCAGCAGCCTTGTCACTGTTTTTAACCTGCGGCTTAGGAGCAGCAGCTTTGGTTTCAATGGGCTGACGCGAATCGGTTTTAGCCGGATTCGTTGCAACAGCAGGTTTAGCAATCAGATCAGCAAAAGCACCGTTCTGCTGCATCACATCTCCGACTGCTTTATAAGCCTGCAAAAAACTAACATGTGAAGGCACATTACCCAGAGCTTTCTGGCGTTCCACTTCACCAGCGATACGGTCATAAATGCCGTTAGCACGCTGCTCATGGATTACTGAAATAACATCCGGGTTAGTGTACACATGCTCTTTACTGGCTTGATCCCACGATCCATTGATGGCTTGAAGGGTTTCCAGACCTTCTGGAGTAGATTTTAAATCGTCCAGTACAGTACGGAAATTCGCTTCTTCATCGCTAACGGTGTGATTGCCTACTTGATACTTCAATTGCTCGTTCGGATCGAAGTCCATTGGATCGATACCAGAATCACGAATCAGCTTTTTAATGGCATCCGGGTTCTTCTTCTCTACATCAATAAGGAAGGAGAGCTTGTCGGAGTCCAGCAGACCGTTATTTTCCAGCATCATAATGACTTTTCGATGCGGAGCTAAGTCTTGCATCTTACGGGTATAGTTAGCGCCCATCTGCATCAGCTTAATGGCTTCCTCTGGATTTTTAATATCCAAGGTACGACCATTAGCCTTAATAGGCTTCATAACTGTTTCGTAAAACGCTTTATAGTCAACTGAGGTGTTTGCATCCTCTGACGTAGGCTTTTCACCGTTATCCGGTTTCGCCTTACCGTCAGCTTGCTCGGTGCTCGGCTTATCCCCATCCGTCGATTTGGTAGCAGAATCACTTGGAGCTTCAGCAGGTTTTCCACTCTCGGTATTGACCGGAGTTTCCTTCTGCTTATTATCGCCATTTTCTTCAACATTACCAGTAGAAGAAGTTTCTACTTCTTCGTTCTGTTCAGTTGAAGGCTTATTGGCGTCACCTTGTTCTTCTTCTGGAGGAGTTTGTTCTTCAACTGGAGGGGTAGCAACTTCACCTTCTGGCTTATTAACAAGCTCAGAAGGTGAGTTCATATTCATAATCTCTTCGTCGGACATGCCCAATGGGTTGTCCGACTGAGTGTTCTTCTCAGTCGGAGTAGTCATTATTCACCCGCCTCTTGTCGTGCGATTTCAATTTGTTCTTCCAGATTAGGCTGGTCAGATTCAGCCACATCACCCATACGAACTGTCACAGACAGCCAACGTTTAAGATGACCAGCAGCCTGAGCCAAGGCCAGAGCATCTGCACGTTCTACAGCACCCAGTGAAGGGTCAGCAGAAGTTTGAGCATAGCGAGCACACTCTTTGACGCAGAACTCTTCCAGAATCAGTTTTTTGAAATCTGGGTTCTTCGACAGGTTGAGGGCTAAATCTCGCAGTGCAACGAGGTCTTTAGACTTGTTCAATTGCTGTTCAAGAGCCATTACTTCAGACATGAGTTACCTACATATTTAAGTTCGGATTAAGGGATGGATCCTGAGCAGGGTCAAAATGCTTGGAACCCAATGATAATGACGGATTTACTGCCGACAAATTATCTCGTTGAATAGTAGAGTCTGGAACCATTGCTTGTCCAGCGTTATTCAAGTTATCACTAAGTTGGTTGAACCCAAATGCAGCAGGAATATCCGGCTTAGTCTCAGTGCCGTTTGGCAGCTTACGACTTTTCAGCAGAGCCTTGGTAATCTCAAGGTTCTGGTTGCCTTGTGCCTGTGCTTGTTGGCGTTCCATTTCACGAGCATGTTTAGTACCTGTTTCAGTCTCAACAAAGTCGAGATTAGCAGTATCTGCTTGTGCGTATGCCAGCTTAGTTTTGGCAGCATTAAGTTCAATACTGGATTGCAGTTCTTGGTTCTCAAGCTGCTTATTCTGAACCTCAAGCTGTTTAAGCATTTCAGCCATTGGGTCTGGAGTTGGTTTCCAAGTAGCCAGCTTATGAGCCAATTCAGGCATACGTTTCAGAGTCGCAATCTCGGACAGGATCATCATATTGATTGAAGGATCCATGTTCGGGCCAAGAGTCTGAAGCATAAAGGCCAAGTCCTGAGACTTCTGGTTATCAACCTCAGCAGTGGCAATGTCCACTTCCAGATCGAAGTTACCTTTCAGGTCTTCACGTTTAACCGTAATGAATTGCTCATTCGTGATACGTACCACTTCTTCTTCGGACAGGAACACTGCATTCATTGCAATGATCTTAGTTCCGATCTCAGTCATGCCTTTGGCAAGACGACGAAGAATAGCCATTTCACGTTTTGATGCTGCGTCCAGTGCTCCACGAATACCGGCAGCAACGTCACCGTATGCATCACCAGATACACCACCTGAGAATGCTTTCACACCAGTAAGTGCTTCGGCTTCATTGTTCTGCAAGTTCAGCATGAGCATGGCTGACTGTGGAAGCTCAGGATATTTATGCTCAATGATCTGCTGTTGTGGATTGGTAGCCGGGTTGTAATCGTAGTCTTCACCATTCTCATAACGACGACGGTTCAGAGGATCGAGCATACCCTTAGCAAATCCACGCTGACTGTTTGCAGATCGGCCCATCAGGTCAATCATGCCACGAGTCAGAGCACCCAGAATCTTCTGGTTATCTTCCAGCAATTCTGCATCTGGCTCACCATACAGGTCACGTTTTACCGGCAAATATGGAACCAGAACAAAGGGAAGTTTTTCATCCGGGAACGGGTTACGTTCCATACGGATAACCGTGTCACCAATCCACGTTGCAACGATAGGTTGCAGACGACCATCACCATCAATGTCGTAAAAGCCCCAGTACTCATAGGCTACAACTTTACGGCGAAGGTCATCACCCATTTCAAAAGTCTGAGGGGTAGTAGTCGCATGATCCGGTTTAGTGGCTGGGCCATTACCCTGCCAGTCTACTTTGTCCAGATTCTTGTAACGGTCAGGCTCTTTTTTCAGTTCAGCTTGGTTAGTCTCAAAAGAAACGACAATGAACATAGCCCTGTCCATATCACCATTACAGCTTGGATCGATGTAAACGTTTTCCGGGTTGACCACTTCGACAGTCGGACGGTTTTCCAGAACCTGATCAACCATCTCTGTTTCAGTGCCAGTCTGTTGAGCAGTAACCGGTACACCATTCTCGTGGTAATACTCAACAGCAGCCTTAATCTCTTCAGGTGTTGTCTCGTTATACATACGAGGATTGGACATTTGAAGCTCAATAGCCTGTTGCAAACTTTGCAATTCTTCCTGACTTGCAACGTTGTAATAGGTGTATACCGGCACTTCTTGTGGGACTTTAACAGTCACACGTTTCCAGCCCAGACGAGTAATGCTGGTGCCTTCATCAACAGTGGCACGAACATAGGTGTCAATCAGGCTGACCTTGTTCAGTTTGGTTCTGAACTGCCAGTTAAGTACCAGTTCATTTTGCTTGGCAGCTTCGGCATCTTCATACGTTACCGGACTGACTTTGAACAGTTTGTTTGAGCCAAGGAAAGGTTCGGTCAATGCTGAATAACGCCACTCTGCCTGACGACGAATTAACTTCGGCTGAACGGATGATCGCCCTTTAACTTTCGGAGGACGTTCTTTACCCTTCACCTCCATAAGATCTTTCCAGTGATTGATCTTACCAACCTGTGCATCGTGAGCAGGCTTAGACTGGTCATAATCAACTTTCAACTGACGAAGACTTGGCTCATTAGCCCAGTCGGTCAGTTTAGTTGCCGCCTCTTCACTTGTGCGAGGTAGAATTTTGTCTTCCATCTGCATCATCCGAATTAGTTAATAGTTTTCTGTCAGCGAGTAATTTAGCACTTACCGACTTCAGTTGCTCGTCACGGAATCTAAGAGTTTCCCGGAGTTCTCGTACCAGAGATCTGCCCTGCTCAAGAGATCTGTCGAGTTCGGCTGCATGGCTTGCGAGATTTCCACACTCAGTGGATCCAGCTTCGGACATTCGTTTATATACACCGGCTCTTTTTTCTGACTGGAGCAGGCGACTATTGTAGTCAGACTTAACGCGAGCAAGCTCGACTTGATGAGCAGTGTTTTGTTCAGCCAGTTCATGAGTAAGTTTCTCGGACAGTGTGCGATTGTCTGCTTCCAGCAAGGCATTCTTATCCTGTGCATCTTGCAGAGCCTTAGCCTGTTTCTCTTTGTCTTGGTTCCAGAGTTTAGTGACTGCATCAGAACCGTGGTCTACACCAGCAGACCACAGTTTATATTCACCAAATAGAACCAGAAGAAGGAACAGGGCCAGTATTGCGTTTCGAACAGAATTGCTCAGGCCCATAGTATTACTTTTCCTCTTGGCAACGACTGATTGGTACATTACCAATCCGGTTATCCAGCCAACCAACTGTGTACTGAGGCAAATTGGTCAAGCTCATGTAATAGGTTGTCTGCTGAGCATCGAGGGTTTTAATCATCAATTCACAGGCTTTCACCCTGCCACGAACTTTTTGAAGAGACTGGTATGCTCGAATTGTTCCTGCACCAACTTTACCATCAACATTAATTTGAGGGTAGTCTTTGCCACCTCGGTTGAGGCTGTTCAGCGATAGCTGGAACCAACGAGAAGGGCGTGCTGTTCCAGTGTTTACGCCTGCATCTACCAGTTTCTGAGTAACAACCGGGGAGATGGTCAGCATAGGAACAAAGCCGGGTTTTTCGATATAGTCTTTATAGTAGATTGAAGATGCCATTTCCTGTGTTAGATCTTTCATTGCTCCGGTATAGCCGTTCTGTACTGCAACGGTTTTAGTAACCCCATGATTGGTTTCACCACCCGGATCCTTTGGATCATTAGAGTAACCTCCTTCGACACTAAAAATTGCTGCAATGATCGCAGCAGCTACAGTACCGATACCACCAGTAATGCCAACTTTCTTGGTTGTACTAATTGCCATCTTTTTCCTCCGGTCTTACCCAACGAATAATGCGAGCAAGAGCAATGGCAACGAACATTGCAAGACTGACATATTGAGCGTTAGGCAGTTTCTCTTGAATCTCTCTTGGCAGACTGAACCAAGTGTTGTTGAGGATCTCTAACAGCATTGCAATAGCACCTGCTGCACACCACCAGATAGAAGCAAACTTGTGTGCTTTACGCCAATTATCAATCACTTTGAAAGCCATCTTAAAATCTCCATGCGCATGGTAAAGAGAAACGTAAGAAGACCACCAACAATGACCCATACCCATCGACCCATGATACCTGCACCAACTACCCGATGCTTGATGGTAATGAACTCTTCAATGGTAGGAGCATTTCTTGCCAGACTTTCCTCCACGGTTCGGACACGGTTATCAATAGACATAACCACTTGATTCATAGCTTCAGAACGTTCGGACTGATGCTTTCGAGACTCTCGATCTTGGACGAGTCCCTCGGAAATAATCAGAAGACGTTCCTCAAGTTTCGCCATTTGTACATGCAACTGTGTGTTATCTGACATGGCTCACATCACCCTGTTTAAAGATCGAAAAAAAGGAGAATCAGCGTCTGATTCTCCTGTTAGCGTACTCACTCAGAACTTTCCCAGTTTAAGTTACTATTGATCCCATGAAAAGGAAGAATAGTCCTCTAAGGGGTTACAACCTTTCCTGAACCAGAGAGAAGGATGGAATATTGACCAATTCCGTTGTGCTGGAATGTCAGAGTTCCTGACTTATCTTCTGCGGTAGAAGGCGTGAACACTACGTCCATGCTGACTGAGCTGTTTGCTGCAAGTGTGGCTGGCATCGTTGGCCCGTTCTTAACTTTGAAATCACCAGTGGCACTGATTTGACTGATAACCAGAGGCTGTGACCCATTGTTAGTAATGCTCACGGATTGTGTTGCACTGCCACCAACAGCGACGTATGAGAAGTCCAGCTTATCCACAGATGTTGCCAGACTGCCCACGTTATTTGCTACGCCATAACCAGACAGGGAAACGAACTCATCACCCCGTGCATCACCGGTATCAACGTAGATTCCACCCTGTTTGGATCCAGTAGAAGTGGGAGCAAAGTTGACCACAATATTGCAGGTCTTACCTTCACCCAGAACACCACCTACCGGGCAATCTGTTGTCATCACGAAATCAGATGTGACCTTGATATCTCGGATTGGCAGATCACGGAAGCCTTCGTTAATCAGCGCGACATTCATGGCTCGGCCTTGCTTACCTGCAATGACAGATCCAAAAGTCAGAGATTCAGGCACAAGACCCCCCTTATAGGGGATCCTGTGTGGGTTTTTCTGAATCACACGACTTGAATACTGGTCACTGTATTGGAACTTACTGAGATCCCGGTATTCAATAGCCATAATTATGCTCCTGTTGTGCTGATAGCTTTGTACGTAGCAGCATTGATCCAACGCAGGCCATCAGAGAATGCCTTAATAAACTGCGTGTCATTACCACTACCCACACCACCATTACTCACAAGCACTTCGTGGTATACCCACGTAGCCGGTGACATAGTGGCAAGTTCAGCCATATTAACGTAAGGCATACGATGAGCACCGATAAATTCCTGAATCTGAATGTATCGTTGCATACCGTTGTGAAACACGGGAATGTACTCTGCTGCACCTTTAGTGGCTTTGTTCTTCTGGAACATAACCAGATCACCACTATCGAGGTTCATGCCCAGACCATTACCAGCGTAATCACCACCGTTAAAGGAGAAACGAGCAGGCACGTCAACAAGGTTGGCAACAGCAGCCAGATCCGCATCAGCAATATACGTGCCATCTGGACGGAAGTAAGTCGGGTTCCCTGTATTGATACGAGGAATACCGGTTACGTCTTGGAACAGAGCAGCAAACTTCGCGTACTGACGCATACGGACGTAAACGCCCAAAGACTGCCAGCTATGCACGATTTTAACAGCACTGATTGGACAGTTTCCTGAACCATACCAGTGAGCCTCTACCGAGGTAGTAGTTTCCTGTTGTGGCTGTTTCATCTCCAGATGAATAATTGCTTCACCGGAACCAAAGGAAGTACCACCGGGACGGTTGAAGTCACCTGACGCACTATCCCAGTTGGCTGCACCCACCAGACGCATCTTACAAGCGTCACCCTGACGAGGCATAACGATTCGGCCAATGTAGAACCATGAATCCACGTTCTTATCATTAGCCAAGACGTTATTAGACCAGTTGAACTGTGTTGCAACACCACAATCAAACAGAGAACCAGTCATGTTAATTGCGACTTTACCCTGATCATAGGCGTTGGTTACAGAACCCGGCAGTGATGCCCCGTTATCCCATGCTGGATCATAGCTGGTGGCATCTTTACTAAGGGTTGCACCCTGCGCCCAACGACAACCGATCTCAATGATCTTCGCATATTTAACAGCCGCTGGATTGGCACTGTTTTCCATCGTGATGTTATCGAGAGTCCAGCCACCCTGACTGATATCGAATGGATATTCGTTACGGTCGAACCAACCGTTATACATCATTGACTGACCAGCACGGACAGCAAGGAATGCATACTCACCGGTATGAGATGAGAAGTTGAAGTTTGACAGTTCGATAGCTGTTGAGTGGTTCCAACCGCCTGGGTTTTCGTTCGACCAGCCTGCAAAGAAGAATGCTGCTGATCCACGGTAGCTGTAAACCTGATTCAGCTTGGTGTCGATGGTGTCTTTTACTTGGAAGCAACGACCACCAGCATCAGTCGAAACAAACTGACCGACACGAACGTATGCACCACGAGTAACACGGTTCACCATGAATGGCTGAACACTGCCTTTACCATCCCAGTGAATGTTTGACACTTCCATACGACGAGCACGGAAAGCAAATGCTGGTGTAGTGGTAGTTTTGTTGATCGGCAGCAAGGTAACACGAGGAATTACCCCGAAATTACACTCTGGCCCACGGATTTTGAAAGCACCAATCTCGCTATCACCCAGATCCAATGCACCAATACCGAAAGCACCTGTCGGAAGTACAACACCGTTGCCGTAAGTAGAGGCCAGATTCAGTGCCAGTGCGTCAGCAGTACTCCAGTCATGCATACGCTTGATAGCTGGGCCTGCATCTGACGTACCGTTAGGAATTGCACCGAAATCAATGATGGTTAGTTCACTGGTGTTCTTAACATCACGTTTCCAGTGCCAGTTTGCATTGACGGATGCACGATAACCGCCGTCTTCTGCACCCGCAGCATTGACTGAAATCATGATGCCACCACCGTAGCCCGTACCAACTTCGTATTCTTTAAGGAACACACGTTGACCGGCAGCAGTTGGAACCAGTGTTTTCAGTGCAGCCCACGATGGGACGCTACCAATGTTTTTCAGACCGTCCTGAGCAGCGAATTTTGCATAAATTCCTGTCTCAACAGCAGCGATCTGGGCAATCAGTTCATCTACTTGGTTCGCTACCTGATTAATCAGAGCCAATTCAGCTTCGACGTTCAGGATACGGGCCATGTTGTCATTGACGTTCTGCACCGCAGCGATGTGATCACCCACTGCCACGACTTCAGTCAGATTGTCAAAGACTGCACCGATCTCTGTCAGGTGTGGAAGAATGGCTTCAATAGAAGGCAGCTTCTGATACACAGCCAGATATTCAGCTTGGTGCTCATGCAGGTCTACAAGAGCGTCAGCACTCTTACTCAGATCGATGAGTGTAGCGATATTCTCATCAATATTGAGCAGTGCAGGCAAATTGGCAGCCAAACTAACCAGTCCGTCAATCTGTGCTGCAAGCAGCTTGATCTCAGCAGTGATAGTGGCAACCGTATTTACGTCTTTCATGTTTTTAGAGACGTTCAACACGTCCAACATGTTGTGTGCAACGTCATACACCTCATGGAGATGGTATGAAACGTGCTTAATGTAGGCCAAGTTCAACGCCACATAGCGAACAGTGTCGTAGGCATTGCCAATGAACTTATCCACAAGCGGGGCATTGCCACCATACGGATCGTTTACCGTTCTCATATTCATGCTTTTATACCCATCCTAGCTTTTCAAAGCGGGAGTTAGTTGTGGAGATGCTTGTGTTGACCAAATCATGTTGCTCCACTTCATCACAGATGGTTGAGTAAATGCTCAAATGCTCCTGAGACTTAACATTACTCACATCAGTGTTCATGTGGCTAAACACTTTGTAGGCAATAAAAGCAACGAGTGCTCCTTGCAGTACATCCGGTAATGCGATCTCTTGGTCTTCCCGATCATGCAGAAGCTCATCATGCTTTGCCTGATAAAGAACACTGAGTGCAGTACCTCTGACCGGGCGAGGAACCTGCAAAATCTTACCTGTGGGCGTGAAAACAGAGTCGGCACGGTTATTGTCATTAAGTGGGAGTTTATGCCCACGGCTATTATAGACAGCCAGAATCTTAATAACATCTTCCGTAAATGGTTCATTAAAAAGATCTTTAATGTACGGATATCGTACTTCTTCTGGATCAAAGTATGACTCTGCATACTTCCTCAAGAGATGATAATTGGTGATATGGTCTACCAACTCAATCATCACATCTTTTTCTTTCAGGATAAACCGACCATACAGACGAGTAAGTCCCTCATTTGCATAGTGGATGATGCGAGGTTTTGCGTCATCTGTGATTTTTCCTGAGCCTTCCATGCCAATAGATAAGTTGCTGAGTTCACCATAAGAGAGCGTTTTATACAGATCAGAAATATTCATCTGGGCCTCAGACAATGTAGCTCGACAAAGCTGTAGAATTGTTCGGAACTTCATCCTCGTCCCAAACAGACGTTTCATCTGAACCAACAAGAGCAGATTCAGAAGGTTTCCACGGGTTGAGATAGCCCAACATTGAAATGCCATCAATGCAGTCATCATTCTTACCCTTCAGTCCTGACTGGGTAGCCAAGCGAAGCTGCTCCATGATCATGCCCATGACACTGTTGTTGATTTTCAACTCTTCCGGGAAATACATTTTACCCGCTTTGAACCAAGGAACAACGATATTAAACCGGCTTAGCTTATCGGTCACTGGGCGAATACCCGGATCACCTGATTTCGCTGAGCTGGCAAAGTTGAACCAGACATTACGCAACAGCATCTCACGCTGGAGCCACTGGATAAAAGCATTTTGCTGACCGGTCACTTCAATACCCACAGACTGTGGTTTGTACTTCTGCGAAAGTCGGAACAGGTCATCAATGTTCTTGTCCATCGTCTGACGTTTAACGATACCGTCTACCCAGAACCAGTCACCATTGGCATTGTATGCCCAGACGAAAATGACCGAGTAGTCACTCTTCTGCTTACCGCTGGTGGCGAAGTCCGTAGTTATATAATAGTTATACACGCCGGGATTTTGCAGCAGGGTAGCTCGTGAATACCAACGGATTTCTGAATCCAGTACCAGACGTTCTTCGTCGGATGTGATACGCAACATCAGTTCTTGCAGGAAGGCTGAGAGCTTACCGGTCTTCACTGCCATCTCATACTGATCGAGGACATACTCGTAAGAGAATCGGTCTTCCCATGCACCACGGAACTCTTCCTTTGAACAAGGGAACCGTTCGCACACAGGCCAGACGTTCACATCCCAAGCACCAGACTCAACGGCCTCAATGAGAATGTCATCTTTATTAAACGGAGTACCGTTGAAGATCACCTTACGCTTAGTTGGATCGAGTGCATGGTTCACGCCTTTATAGACAGTATCTTTAATAGCCTCCATTGAGACTTTGGATTTACTGTCATCATCACTTACTAAGTCATCCAGTACACAGAGTGTTGGACGTTTACCGAAGATCTTCGTACCACGAAGACCGGTCTTAGCACCAAACATCTTGATGCCAAACATATGACCTTCTTTGTTCTTGAACTCGATATAGTTATCAGTGAACTTTGCAACTGGAAGCCACTCTTGCAGGAACTCACTTTGGTTGTATCGGAACTCAATGTTCTTTCGTGCAGACTTAACACCGTTATCCATCGAGTCAGAGACGTAAATCATACCGTCAACTTTACCGAAGCCCGGTAGTCCACCAAACACTGCAATGAAAGGAGCAAAGTACTCCATAAAGAGAGTAGTCTTTGCTGCTCCACGGAAGCAGAGGTTAGCAATGTATTGGCTTCGGCCTACTACTTTGTCGAGCATCGCCAGATGAACAGGAGGTGTTTTATGGCTTTCACCTTCTACACCGTTCACCAGTTTAATGAAGTTCATGAACATCAGAGAGAACTCTGACGGGATGTACTTACCACTATTGAGATAAGAGTAACTGACATCATCCAGCCACTTATCAATGTCCTGCTTAATTAGTGCCATCGTCTACAGCCTCGTGTTCAAAGATTCGGCTACCGGCAATCGCCTGCACAGATTCCCCACTTTGGATCTGCTGTACCTGCTGACCGGCTAACTGGGAAAGTAACCCACGCAGTTCGTTAACACCAGACTGCTCACGCATATCAATGTTGAGAAGTGGGCCTGCCTCTTTAGGTTTGCCCAGATGAGTCAGGATACTGTTAGCTGCTGCCACTCGGTCACGGGAGCAAACGTCAGGGTCTTTCATGATTTTTGCTTGGGTGTTGATTGCCTCTTGGTAAAGGTCTTGGTTCAGTACCCAAGTCGGAACAAGAGTCTGTTCCAGAATCAGGTTCACTAACTTACCTCTAGCATAGATAGAGACAAACGAGGCAATGTCCTTCTGACCTTTACCTGCTGCCAGCATATCCTGATAACGCTGAGGGAAAGTCTTGAAGTACGATTCCTGATTGCTGTAACCCATCAGCTTATAGCTGACAAAAGCTACAGCATTGAGATAGTCCTCTGTCTTGAACTTACCTTCCTTCAAGACTCCGGTGTATGAGATAAAATTATCTCGAATCTGCTCGGCAATGAGAGGCTCTGAACTGATGGTGTTGATTTTATCCACCAGCGTTTGTGTCACGGCATTTTTGAGATTGGCAGGTACTGCCTTTTGAACCAGATCAAGAGAGAGCATGTCGTGTAATCCCCTATATAAAGAAGGGTGCCGTAGCACCCCAAAGATGGAACCAGTAAAGGAAGGTTAAATCTTACAGCCTTCGCAATCATCTTCGCCTAAGTCACTGACCAAATCATTTGCCAGCTTCTCTTTATAACGCTGCTCGCAGATACGGAAACCAAGGAACTGACCAATCTGTCGCTCGGCATCACGCAGAGCAAACTTCTCACCCCACTCCTTATTATAATTTTCGGCAGAGGCACATGAACTCTGACCAACAATCTTGAAACCGTTATGCAGCGTCAGCACACACAGTGTCATCAAACCCACATAGGCATACTCTACCAGAGATACCTCAGCATGGATTTCTTCATGCTTCACTCGTGGTGCCTTTGCAGCGTCTTGCATTTCTTGTTCAGTAGGGACAGTACTCATTGACATTTCTCCAGTTGATTTATACTTACCTTATAGGGTAGTTTAAGAAAAATGTCTATAGCCTTATGGAAATGGAAAGACCCCCCTATTGCTATTTATAAGGGTTCCCCTTATAAACAACACCAAGGACAGTAGCACTCAAGGAAACCGTGAGTTAACGGAACCAGATGAAGGAATGCTCGCCTCAAACCACATTAGCTGCCATGTTATGTGGGAAGTAGTCTCTGCTATACAAGAGGTTCTGATTCATCCGTCTAAGCAACGTCACTGCTCAAGATAAGGGGACACTAGTCCCCTTTCTTCTTCTCAGTCATTAGAGATAACTTTTCTATAAAGATATTCCGCATATTATTTGGGTTGCCCAATTTTTTCATAGGTAAGTCTTGATGCAGGGTACACTGGGGGCGGAGCCACCATCTTATATAAAGTACCCCCCCGGTACTCTGTATACACTGTACACATGTACACCCCATGCTTGCGCATGGTATGGCACTATCGCCATCCATCTCAACTCATGAGGTCATCACATGTCTACTACTCGCTTAACCTTTGGTGCTGCACTGTCCACTGTCACTGATACTCTGAATGTAGTATCTACTGTGGCTAACGTAGCAACTAAGTCAGTCGGTATGCTGGATGCGTTTGTTACTAACGCAGCAGAGAATCAATCATTACGTATGAAGCTGGAATCAGCTTCTAAGATTGAAACTCTGATTGAAGAAACAGCATTAGCTGATACTGAACGTCAGATGAAGATTAAGAGTTACTTAGAAAGTAACGGTAAAGAATCATCAGAAATGTTCAAAGCTAATCAGGAACGTTTACGTAAAGTACTCGAATCTAAATAACAACTTAAACCTAACTCTAAATGAGTTAGGTTTTTAAATCTTTAGATAGATAAGCAATAAAGTAGATATAAATTGTAATTCTTTTCTTTGGGCATAAGAAAAGTAAAATCCCTGCTTACGCAGGGCTAGGCCAATTCTGGCTAATCACCTTACCAATATAAATTTGAGGAAACAAATCATGGCTATCGACTTCGATAAACTGTCATTCGGCAAAAAAGAAACTGGCTCTACTCAGTCTAAAGAAACTCAGCAAAAAGCAGAGTTCTGGCTGAACATCGGTTACGGTGTTGAGGTTCCAGTTGAAGGTGGTGGCACTGAGGAACGTTTCGTTTCTCTGCCACAAGGTATCCCTTTGGATACTCAGGAACATGTTGCCGTTAAAGGCAAGAATCAGGAATGGAAAGCATTCCAAGCTGCTCGTAATGGTTTGCTCGACCAAATCATGGCTGCTGCTCAGTCGCTGGAACCGGGTGAAGATAAAATCCTGAACCTGCAAATCCAGCTCCGTCGTGTCAATGCTGACACCGAAGAAACTGTGGATGCATCTACCAATCCATTCGCTGTACAGCTCAAGCTGTAGTACCAAAACAAGGCTACTCTTCGGAGTAGCCTTTTATTTTTACTTTCTTAAAACTAACTCGATAGTTCTGAGGTGTTTTGGCGTGAAGACACCTAAAAACTATCGACCATCAATTAGATATATGTTGGAGGAATAAATGAGCATAACTGTAACCTATTTTCAGCGACCTACTGGAGCCAGAAAAGAACTGGAGGTAACGGAAATCAATGCCGATGATGAGGCATGGTTTAACGAACATCGTGTTGCCATTTCAATGGAAGATGATGTGACCAACGATAGTTTCATTTGCTATGCAGACTGGGGAGCCAAAGATACTGAAGGCGAACCTATCGAAGCTATTGAGTTCTCTCTGAACAAATCCTGTCGTGAGACATTGAGTCGGTTAAGAGAAGTCACTCAGCATATGATGGAGAAATCTAAAAATGCTTAATTTCCTGAAACAGTATCAGGCATGGCTTGATGCTGGTGCTCCAGAAGGTGAACCATTCAGTCGTAAAACAGGACTGTGCATTAACATTCTGTTATTGCCTGACTATGCACTTGTTCGTTCTGAACTTCGCACAGCACTCTTCACTGATTTCAAAGATACGGTCTATCCATTCAACAATGGAAGACCAAGTGGCTTCATTAAGGAAATGCAGAATGGATCTGCTCATCGGAATAAAGCCCGCAATGCGTGGGTTAAGAAGATGATCAATGAAAGCTGATTGTCAGTCTGTGGTCAGAGAAATCTGTGCCAAGAAAACAAATCAAGTCGGCATAGCTTCATGGTATGTCGATAGTCAATTCGCCAAAATCTACGTGAGGCTGATAGACAACAAAATGGTGCGTGAGCAACCCACTGTGGTGATCTCAAGCATTGACGTATTTGAGCCAAGACAAGGTTATTTCACATGTCTCATTGAGACACTGAGAGAAACCGATTATGTCATTGAGGTTGAAAATGTACTCAATGATGATCTGGCTAAATATCTCCTATCTATTGGCTTTGTCCGATACAACCCTCTTTCATTTGACAGGTGTTATCGTGATTGCTTACCAAAGAGTGTGCCTTTGTGGTAAAGGCTTAATGTCTCGTGCTGACCATAAATGTGGTCATTGCCGAACCAGAAAAGAACAGAAAGCACTGGACACATATTTCAGGTCTGATGTTCAACGTATCGTAGTATTCGGAGGACGTGAGTTCGAAGATATTAATCGTATGGAGTTTGTCATCAGACAACTGGTAGATCAGAACTTTATAACAGACCCGTGTGAACTGGTATGTGGCATGGCACGAGGTGCAGATATGACAGCTTATGAACTGTTCAAAGATCTGGGCATTCGTATCCATGAGTTCTGGGCTGACTGGGAAAATAAAGGCAAAGCTGCTGGCTTCATCCGTAATGGTGAAATGGCAAACTTTGCTGACGTTGGAATTGGTTTCTGGGATGGAAAATCTCCCGGAACAAAGCACATGATTGCTACAATGGACAGGGCAAAAAAGCCCTGCATCGTTGTGAGATATTAAATGCTTTTAAATCCTAATGCCCATCTGTGTGAGATTTGTGGTGAACCAAGAAGTAAACGGGTTCATCGCAAATGCTCACGTATATTGCAACAGCAATACGATCCAAAAATGAATAAGCGTATCAATACGGCTATCCGTCTTGATGATATGAAAGACTCTATGCAACGTGAATTGTCCGTTCGCATTCGTGGGAGAACTAAAAGTGGCTTATAAAATACTGCGTGGCTTTCATGCCATCCTGCCTAAAGAAGCAATCGTCATTAATGATTACACCGAACTTAATGTTGGTGACTCAGTAAAGATTGGGATCCAATGCCAAGATGGTCAAATTGAAAAACCGTGGGTGACTATCGTCAATAAGTTCAGCGATGAAACATTTCATGTCGCTATTGATAACGATCTGGTACTCACTCACAAGCATGGTCTGAAAGATAAAGACTTGCTTATCCTCAACCGTGATCAATTACTGGCAGTGTTGAAATGATTACTATCACTGAAAAGCCTGAGCCACCAGCGAAAGTAAAACTGGGTGTTCTCAAACAAGGTGACACTTTTGTCATGGATGATGACAGGCTGTTTGTCGTTACAAATAAGTGTGAAGGAAATAATGTTATTTGCACTCGTTTAGGTGGCAAAGAATCAGGATTAATAACACATGTAGGTGCTACTGCTGTAGTGCTTCAGGTTAACCTTTTAGTGGAGATAACTCGTTTATGAGCCATAAAACAACAGCAACACTGGATGAGCACACCAAGCAGTTAGGCTTCTGTGGCGTCCATGCAGCAAGTGGGGAATATATGGATGTTCCATCTGGTATTAAAAGCAGGCCAGAGTTTGAGAAGTTTATTAAACACATCAATATGCACAAAGAAATATTCCTTATCACTGAAATCATTCTGGATAACTAAATGAAAACAATCTTAGTCACAGGTGATGCTGGCTATAACAACACTGAACAGATTATGAAAGACCTTGAATATCTGTTCCGTATTAAAGCATTACCTGAAGTATTCGAAGTTATTACAACTGAAGCACCGGGTGTTGAAGCTGTAATTGCTCCTGTATTACGTGATGCAGGTATCTCTGTAGTGAAAGTATCAGAGTTACCTGAAGTCATTGATATTGTTGTCGTGTTCCTCAACGACAAAGAACAACGCAGCACTGACATTATGATGCATCAATGGCAGTCACGGCGTCCTGTATATCCCTTCAAAGTGAGCTACTAAAATGAAATGGTTAATTCTTTTCTTGTTTGCGTTCAATGTTCAAGCCAAGGTTGTAGCGTGGGCTGAAATAACTCCGGGTACTGAACTGGAGCTTAGCGATATTGTTCCAGACGAACACTCTGTTCGTTTAGTCCCGTTGTGTCAGTCTGGTTTTCTACTCAAGCAGAAAACAATTGGCCATATCGAACCAATCTACGGTTGCTGGGTAGCAACGGATAACTGGGTACAGGTTCAGTATACTGACCTCAGTACTCGCTCATATCCAATAACGGAGTTTTATAATGAACGACCTCCTCGTCATTAATAAACACCACCAGAAAGTCGGTCTTAGTGACCGACATTTTTATATTGGCAGACCCTCTCCATTAGGTAATCCATTCGAGATCAGCCATCTGGTTGATCGTGAAGATGTGATTGCTGCGTTTGAGCCTTACCTCAAACGTAAAGTAATGGAACGTCATATTCTCATCTGTGCAGAGTTAGAACGCATTGCTGAGAAAGTGTTAGACGGTACTGGGCTGCCAGTGTATCTGGTGTGCTTTTGTAGTCCCAAAGCGTGTCACGGTGATGTGATAAAGAATTTAATCCTCTCAGCTATAGCTGGGAACCAAGGAGCGTGAAGTAATGAACGGTTTGCATGAAGACTTAGTTGATATGCTCAAGCAGCATGGTGCTGCAAAACTGATTATCCGTCTGCATACAGCAATGGCAGATGATCAGGATATGCGTGAAACCAGCCGTGTCGAAGACAAATGTCTCGACTGGATGCGTCAGGTTTCAGAACTGGCTCAAGCTGCTCTGGATGATGAAGCCGAGCGTAAAGCTGAGCAGGAAAAGAAAGAAAATCGTCGTCGTTAATTCAAAAGCCACTCGAAAGAGTGGTTTTTTAAATGTTGAGGAGATCCCAAATGGGCAAAAGGATAGTATTCAATAAAGGTGATCGTATTCCCAATACTCGTCTTACCTTTATTGAAGATTTACCACCAGTCAATAAACGCAGAGTTGCAAAGTTTCTCTGTGATTGTGGTAATTACGTAGACCGCGACCTGAACTGGGTTAGGTTCTTAAATATCACTTCCTGCGGGTGTTATAAGACTGATGTAATGACTGAAAGAAATAGCAGTCATGGACAATGCAGTCGAGAAGCAAAATCAGGAGCATATCGCTCATGGATTGCTATGCACCAACGCATAAAGTATGACCCACATTATGCACATATCACTATCTGTGCAGCGTGGTATCAGTTCGAAAACTTCTATGCAGATATGGGTGATCGTCCTCAAGGACTCACTATTGAACGCATTGATAATATGGGCAATTACGAACCAAGTAATTGCAAATGGGCTACTCGTTTAGAGCAAGCCAACAATACTTCTATCACAAATAGGACTAAATGATGGCAAAACGAGTATTTGTTTTCGGCTCAAATGAAGCCGGTATTCACGGCGCTGGTGCAGCTAAATATGCTTACGAAAAGAAAGGAGCAAGATATGGGTTTTCATACGGGCAATCAGGTGATTCCTTCGCCATCCCAACCAAAGATGAACGTATTCAAACGTTACCCCTGGAGAACGTTACTGCTTACGTGTACGGTTTTCTGGCTTACGCTATTGGGCGTCGTAAGCTCACTTTTCAAGTTACTCGCATAGGCTGTGGCCTTGCTGGTTTCAAAGACGAGCAAATCGCTCCGTTATTCGCTGGTGCTCCAAAGAACTGTCTGTTCGATGAAGCATGGCGTCCGTGGTTAGGTGACACAGTGGAATACTGGGGAACATTTAATGTCTAAAGAAGATGCTCGTCTGACCCAAGCATGGTCACGGTTCTGCAATGCTCGTGTTCAACTGATTGAGAATGCTGTTCGTACTGGCATGTCTGATCAGGTAATGCACGATGTGTTCTCGTCCGAGAATGCTAAACAGCAGTTAACTGAGTTAATTGCATCTGTTCGTACTTATGTGAAAACAGAGGATCCTCATGCCTGATAACTTCATTCAACGCAGCAACTTAAAGTTTGCTGGCGTAGACGAGTGGTATCGTCTGGTGTTCAAACACGAACAACGTGGCATTTACTTCTGCTCAGTTGATCGTCTGTGGGAAGAAGGTGACAGTAAAGAGACTGTTCAACAGTATCTGGATCATGCTGACCAGCTTTACATCAAAACTCCAATGACTGATTTCGAAGGTGAGCCTTCTCATCCGGTAGCAATACGGTGACATTATGGCAAAGGAAGTAATCTGTCAGTACTGCAATAAGCCAGCCAAGCTGGTTCAGGCTGATGTTATTTACCCACATCGTCCTGACTTAGCTGATAAGTATTTCTGGCTCTGTTCACCCTGTGATGCCTACGTAGGCTGTCATAAAGCTGGTGTTGGTCACGGTGACGGTACTCGTCCACTGGGCATACTGGCTAATGCTGAATTACGTCAGGCTAAGTCTGCTGTCCATGCAAAGCTGGATCCACTCTGGAAAGAGGGTAAATGCACTCGTCGTGAGGCGTATGCAATGTTAGCCGATGCAATGGGCATTCCCAATCATGAGTGCCACATTGGTATGTTCACTCTCAAACAATGTAAACAAGCTCTGCTGTTATTGAGCCAGTAGGAGCAGTAATGTTAATTAATACTATCTCACGTACTGATGCTGTCCGTCTTGTAAATACCACCGGTAATGAAGTACTTCGATTCCCGGAAGGTAATCGTAATGACGCTGCTAATGTGGAACAACTACGTATCTCAGCAACACTGACCAAACTCAAACTGTCTGGAACAATAGGAAGTAAAGTTGTACTCGTAGTTCGTGAAAACGAAGTAGCAGTAAAGGCCGTAGTCATCTTTAAGAAATGAACCAAGAGGAAGAAGCGATGAATCAGTTAACTGAGCATCAGATGCAACTCGAAAAGCTGTTCAATAAGAACCAACTCCTGCCACGTTTACGTAAAGAGTTCTCAGAGTGTGAGGGCTTTAACTTCGTTGCGTACCTTGAAGCACAGGGTATCAACGTCAAACTGGGCATTGACCTACTTTGCCAAATGGCACTACACAAGCGTTGTGACTTAGAGACACTCGTAGGGTGTCTGCGTAGTCACTGTGACACTGCCCAAGAGGTAGTGGATGAAATTATTAAGTGTGCTGAGGCAGACTTAGTGACTTATAAAGTCCAACTGCGTCAGTTCATTGTCGTATTCGAAATTGATGCTGACACTCAAGCAGAGTTAGATCGTTTCCAGTACCCATTACCAATGGTAGTGGAACCAAAGGAAGTACTGCATAACAGACAGAGTGGTTATCTCTGCAATAACAGTTCGCTGTTATTGAAGAACAATCATCATGAAGATGATATCTGTCTGGATCATATCAACCGTATGAACCGTATTAAGCTGAAGCTCAATATGGACACTGCATTAATGGTCAAGAACTCATGGCGTAATCTCGATAAGCCGAAAGAGGGCGAGACTAAGGAAGACTTCAACCGTCGTGTACGTGCATTCAACAAGTACGATGAGACGGCAAAGGATGTAATGGATGTACTGTTGCATGAAACAGATACATTCCATCTTACTCACAAGTATGACAAACGTGGCAGAACGTATTGCCAAGGTCATCATGTGACCTATCAAGGTAATGGCTGGAATAAAGCAGTCATTGAGTTTGCTGACGAAGAGGTAACTACGCTATGAGCCAAGAAGATAAAGACGGTTTACGTCCATATATCCCAGTATGTGTAATGGGTGGTGCTGAAGCTAACGTCAAAATTGACGCTAACAACATCGTTGTACTGACCACTCACCATGCACAGACTGCTGAGTTAACTCCAGTGGTTGTATGTACTAACACTGGGGAGTTGGAGAGCTTTATTGAAGCCCTTCAGCACCTGCTGGAACATGCTAAAGAGCATGATGAACGTCCGAAGTCAGTACTCGATACTGACTTAGCAGCAATGCTGAACCTGAAGAACATCCACTAATATCCCTGAATAAGCTAAGGAGCGAATGATGCAGCTATTCAACACTGGTATCGACTATCTGAAAATTGACATTGCAAGTAACTTTGGTCTTGATAAGAAGACATGGAATGAGCGTGTCGAGTGGTATGATGCCAACGAGGGCAATCTATATAACTTAGTGGAACGTGCTGAAACACCCGCATTGTTCTATGCTGGTATTAAAGCCATTGAGAAAGCAAAAGCTGGTCAGGCCAGTGGTTATCCAATCTCACTGGATGCAACATCATCAGGCTTGCAGATTCTGGCATGTCTGACTGGCGACCGTAAGGCTGCTGAACTGTGCAACGTTCTGAACTTCAGTGAAGAAGGTGTGAACCAACGCCGTGACGGTTACACCGTAATCTATAACGCAATGGTCAACCGCATCGGTGAAGAAGGCAAGATTAAGCGTGACGATGTTAAGCGTGCGATTATGACCGCCCTGTATGGTTCAGAGGCTGTACCGAAAGAAGTATTCGGTGAAGGTCTGCTGTTGTCTATCTTTGAAGACACAATGGCAACTATGGCTCCAGCAGCATGGGGACTGAACAAAGCATACCTGACTATGTGGAACCCAGAAGCATGGTGCAACTCATGGGTGCTGCCAGATAATTTCCACGTTCATGTGAAGGTTATGGCACCAGAGGTGGAGACTGTTCACTTCCTGAATGAGCCAATCGACATTCAGCGTTATGTGAATAAGCCAGTGGAAGAAGGCCGTTCACTGGGTGCAAACACGACTCACAGCATTGATGGCATGATCGTTCGTGAAATGGCTCGCCGTTGTGATTACGACGCTGACCGTGTACGCATGATCCGCACAATGGTGTCAGAGATTGAAGCTGGGTATACACCGTCTGTAATTGCAGACGACAAGGCTGAACTCGTTGAGACACTGTGGAAGCACTTCAAGGCATGTGGCTATCTGTCTGCTCGTATCCTCGACGTTCTGGACTACACCAACATCATGATGGTGGAACTGGAACCAATCAAGGAACTGCTGGCATCACTGCCTGCTAAACCATTCAAAGTCATTGCTATTCATGACTGTTTCCGTTGCCTGCCTAACTATGGCAACGACCTGCGTAAGCAATACAATAACCAGCTTATGCTGTTGGCCCGTAGCGAACTGCTCAGCTATATGCTGACTCAGTTGCTGGGCCGTCATATTGAAGTGGGTAAGGAAGACCCGGAAATGTGGCGTGAAATCGCCGAGGCTGACTATGCGTTATCTTGATAAACGCGACTGGTTCTTCATTGTGTTCATCGGCACAGTTGGGGCTACACCACTGCTTTACTGGCTATTCGTGTTATAAACTGGACTCCCTTCGGGGAGTCCTTATTTTTTTTGACGGAGATGCACATGGCTATTCTCAGAGTTGCTTACAACCGTAAGACCAAGGTAGCTACTCTGTACCCGATTGGTGCTGCTGCCCCAGATGGATCAGAGTATTTAGGTGTTACTGCCAACGGCACAACATTTTACCATTCTGTTCAGGCACTCCTGCGACAGATTGGGGTAAACTCGATGGCCCCTGTGAGCATCGTGTTCTGTGACAATATTGCTGCACCTGCACCTGTTGTACCGGAAGAACCTGTTGTTATTCCAGACCCCGTGGAACCAGCAAAGAAGGGGATCTTCTGATAGATCTCTTGCTGGTTCCTATACTGTAGTGAACCACGTAAACAAAAAGGAAATGGTCATGACTCACATCGTTAAACTGGCTCTGTCTAAAGCTGATGAAACTGTACTGGTGCAAACCACTGATGAAGAACTGCCAGAGGGCTATGAAGCTCTGGGCCGTGCTGCATCAGGTACACACCTGCTGGCTATTGACGAACTGCTGGGCAATGGTTATGGCGTTAAAGCTGACGACCTGACTATCAAGTACAGCGACAAAGCAGAAGCCTATCTGGGCGATGCTCATCATAATCTGGCAGACAATCCTGATCTGTCTAGCCAGCATCAGGAAATTGATGAGCAGGTTCAGAATCCTGAACCAGTACCGGTACAGCCTGTTGATGAGCAGGTTCAGACCAACGATACTGGTTTAGTTCAGGAGCAGATTGATAATCATGCACCTGCCGAACCAGTAGAAGAAGCTGATCCAGAAGTTGTGGATGAAAACAAAGCCGACGACTCTGAGCAGGTTGAGGAAACTCAGACTGACGAAGAGAAGAAAGACGCTGAGTAATTAATCCTGCATAATGAATAAGCCCCCAAATGGGGGTTTATTTTTATATAAGGAATTTGTCATGGTCACTCTGAATGTATCGTATAACCCAGTAAGCAAGATCGCTAATGTCAGCGAAGGTACTTCACTGGCTTCTGGCTTTACCAGCATCGGTAGCTTCCAGCATCCTGATGCCACTTACCCAGATTCATACGTGATTTATCACGGTGTACGTGAACTGCTGTATCACGTCACTCCGGGTAATCCACCCGTTAAAGGGGCGAAGTTCCCGAACAATGTCACCGATATGGCGTCAATCAGTATCGTGACTGTTGCTGTACCAGCACTGACTGGGATCACTGCAACGCCTTCAACGTTGGCCCTGTCAGTTGCTACTGACGCAGCCAATGGTAAGACTGTTGCATTTGCTCCTGCACCATCTGGTGCGGTACTGGGCAATCTGGTCATTAAGACTGCTCCTGCATCTGCCACTGCAACAGCAACCATTGCAAATAACGTACTGACTGTTAAGCCAGTAGCAGTGGGTAACACCACTGTAGTTGTCAGCAATGGAACCAAAGACGTTACCGTAACGGTAAACGTGTCAGCTTAATCGCTAGACTTTTCTTGGTTCGATTAACAATGAGGCCACTATTCAGTGGCCTTTTTATGTGATATTAATTCCCTTCAAACTTACTCTGAGGTTACACCATGCGTAAACATCTGCACTCTGTGCTCTATTTTGTCTGTTCGTTCTTTAGCGTCCATTACCACAACGACTGGTTCGTTGACACGCTGCGTTTCACTGTCCGTTATGCAGTTGAGAAAACTGCGGCAGTCATTGCCGGTGTTGTCCCGGTTGCTCAGTGGAAAGTGGTTGAACGATTGTATGCCCAACGTGTGCGTACCATGCTGTCGATGAACTCTGCTGATCGCCGTCATCCAAGTATGCCGGAACCAGTACCCTGTTAGTCACTGAACAAGAAAGAAAGGCTCCCAAATGGGAGCCTTTTTTATTTGGTCAATCAAATCCCCTGCGAGGAACCAAGCATGAACGAAGAACATTTAACCCAATTGAAAATAATGACCAATTGGTATGGCACGTTTGCAGTAGCCGAAGCACTGTCCAAAATTGGTCGTGTTAAGTGCGATGGTGATTATGTAAATAATCCCGGAGCCATTATTCACCGTGATACACAGGTTCTGGAAGATGCTGTGCTTGTCATGCGTCACTCACATCCTTTAAGGGGTGCATAATGTTATTCCCACAGCAATTTAAAGTCGTGGCTCAGATGGAACACATCATGGGTGTGTTTCTTCAGTCCGAATCGGCTATTCGCCCTCATTTTCATCTTACTGGCCCAAGTGGATCCGGTAAGTCATTTCTCGTCGCAGAACTCTGCAACAAGATGGGCCTGCCATTCATTGAGATGAATGCTGCTCAGCTTACTGCTGAAGGTCTGTCCGGTAACTCACTGTCTAAGGCATTACGTCCTCTGCGTGAGCACTGGAACGCACCGAACGTCATCTTTGTGGATGAGTTCGACAAACTGTTTCAAACCAACGGTGAGCGTACTGAGAGCTTCCGCTCACAGGTACAGGATGAGTTCCTTACCTGTCTGGAAAGCAAGTACGCCAGCGTATTCACTGACTATGGCAAATATGAGCCAGTGGTGGTGAATAACTCACTGTTCATCTTCGGTGGTGCTTACAGCAACCAGAAGATCAACTCCCTGCCACAGCTTAAAGATGCCGGTATGCGTACCGAGTTTCTGGGCCGTGTTCCACTGGTTCTGTCCACTGAACCGGTTCCGCTTACTGAGCTGAAAAAGCACATCACTAAGCTGGAACTGTACCAGCATTACAAGAACCTTTACCCGCAAACGGAAGACAAAGTGGCTGTTAAGGAAATCACTGAGATTCTGGTTAAACAGAACAAAGAGACTCCTATCGGTATTCGTCTGCTGAACACAGCTATTCATCTGTATTTTATGCGAGGTCTGTAATGCGTGACTTGTCTACGCTTCCTGAATATCTAAAGGCTGAACTGGAACTATTTCTGGCTGAGCCAGCTTATGTAACAGCGAGTGAAACACTGCTGATACAACGAAACGGTGTCCAAGTTTCTCTGAAGTTTCAGCGAGACGAAGACGAGTTCATGACAGGTAAGCCTAAGTTTAAGGATGACTAATGTTTGATGCAATTATCTGGATAATCATTGCTGTGTGCTTCTACTTTGTGGGAAGCATAACAAGCACAGAAGACACTCAGCACGCTATCTGGGACGACTGCTTTAACGAGCAGAAGTTTGTCATTCGTGACGTTACTTTCCAGTGCCATTACATTCCGGGTTCTGGTGGTGGTGAACATGTGGAGTTCGCTAAATGAAAGCCCCTGATCGCCGTACTGAAATCATCGACCGTATCTACGAGAAGGTGAAAATCAAAGATACCGGTTATCTGGTTGACGGGGTTCCATCGCCTTGTCACTTATGGCAAGGCCCGACTTCTGGCAGTGGCAGAGGTAAGGGCTACGGTCGAATCTCGATCAACAGCGTTACCTCTGCTGTGCATCGGGTCAGCTATACCCATTATTTCGGGTATATCCCTCTGAAAAAACAAATTGATCATCTCTGTAACGTAAGAAATTGCGTTAATCCAGAACATCTGGAGATGGTCAGTCATCTTACAAACCAAGCTCGTCGTGCTCGTCGAGCCAAGGAGAAATCATGACGAGTGACTCTTCTGCAATCTGGGCATTAATCGTCGGTTTCGTACTTGGCCTATTCGTTATGGGCATGGCTAAAACGTATTTTGGTGACTACGCAACAAAACCACTGATGGATGCTCGCAAAGTCTGTGAGCAATCTCTTCCTCGTGATCAGGTTTGCGTGGTCAATTACATCCCTAAAAAGGAAAAATCGTAATGAATCGTCAAGCATTATTCGGTCTTATGGCTCTGGAAGCTCTCCTTACTCACTCGGCTGCACGTCAGGCCAAAAGCGAAACTCAGCATCAGAAAGATCTGCGTGGTAGCGGTCGCTCTACCAGTCTGGCTCTGAAGCAGGCTCAGACTGCTCTGGAAGCAGCAACCCGTGGCTCAGCAATTGAGGTCTATGACCATCATGATACTACTGAAGCTCATGCTGAGCAGGCTAAGCGTGTCTCTGCTGTACTGCGTGCTCTGGGTGTTGATCACACTGTATGCGGCAACGTCATTGACGTGGAACCGCTGAAGCGTGAACCAGAACAGGAACTGCCAAGCTGGGCGGTTGGTATTAACTCTGACCTGCAACTGGTGCCGGGTGCTCAACTGATCACCAAAGATGCTCGTCGTCACGGCAATGCAGCAATTAGCTGTATGCACGAAGATGAGCGGGGCGTCGTCTACTGTGTCGTCACTGACATTGGTAATCACATCCGTGTGAGCAAAGACGAACTGAACGAAATGTTCGAAGTCGGCGACTACCTGATGGATCCACAGGAAGTGGCTGCACGCTGTAAGTAAGCCTATGAAGTTCACGGCTTACGAAGTTATCTGTCTGAGCGAGCACCGTCACTGGCCTGATGCGCTGGTGACGCTCCAACTCGCTGCGACATGTGCTCGGCTGGATCAACGTGAAGTGGATCCAGCAATAAGAGCATGTGCTGCCCTGTTAGCCTACCGGTTAAAGAACAAAGATTTACAGTCTCTGCTTCTGAGTATCGTCATCTCTGATCGACCTTCGAATCTTGTCCTGACGGTTAAAGACAAGGTGGATGCAATGGTGAAATCCCTCCGTAAAAACGGTGGAGATACCTTTGAAGCTGATAGCCCTGCTGAATTGATGCAGGCGCTGAAGAAACCTGTGAAACCTTTCATTCCCTATCTGGTAAAGCGTTAACCCGTTTTTTGGTTGTTTAAATCTGTGAGGCACAAAGGCTGTACCTCTTACAAAACCCTTACTTTGAGAGAAAAGAATATGTCCCGTAATCTGACCGAAGCACAGCAGCAAGTTGAAGTAGCAACAATCAAATATCACAACGATTCTCTGATGATCCCTAACGGCATGTCCGTTCAGTCGGCTATTGATCTGCTGGAACGTCAGCGCGATTATCTGGAAGAGAAAGTTGCGATCACTCGCGTATTCGATGCATTCCCGTTCGACGGTGCAAACGCTCTGGCTGAATGCCTGACTGCACAGTTTGGCTGGGCTGCTGCCGAATCTACTCCGGGCTTCTTTGGTTCAACGCCTCCACAGATGCTGACCATCGAAGTGGGCTTTAACGAAACTCGCCGTGTGCCGTGGGGCCGTTTCTCACTGCCGGGCATCAAAGGCTATATCGAAACATCTGTCAGCCGCAAAGACGGTCGTATTGCATTTGCAATCGAAGGCACCGTGAAGCGTAAAGACGAAGCGAACATCGAAGCTCTGCTGGATGGCGTAGCTGAATACCTGAAGGTAAACAGCATTTACGCTGGTAAAGCGATCAAGATCCGCTTCCTCGACGACAACGGCAGTCTGCTGCAAATGCCAGAGCCGAAATTCCTCGATACCTCATTCATCTCCCGCGATATGCTGGTCTACAGCGCGGAAGTTGAGCAGGCAATCGAAACCAATCTGTTCACGCCGATCACTCGCATGAATGACTGTATTGCCAATGGCATTCCAGTTAAGCGTGGTGTTCTGCTGGGCGGGCCATACGGCACCGGTAAAACAATGGCTGCAACTGTTGCAAGTCGTCTGGCTGTTGACGCGGGTATCACCTACGTCTACGTGCCACACAGCGATGAACTGGCTTATGCCATTGAGTTCGCTAAGCAATACGACCGCACTGCTGCCGTTATCTTCTGCGAAGATATTGACCGTGCCGTAACCGGTGAACGTTCTGTTGAGATGGATGACATTCTGAACATCCTCGACGGGATCGACACCAAATCCAGCAAAATCATTACCGTGCTGACCACGAACCATCTGGAAAACATCAACCCAGCTATGCTGCGTCCGGGCCGTCTCGATGCGATCATTAACGTGAACGCACCTGACGCTGAAGCAGTACAACGATTGATCCGTCTTTACGGTGGCAAAACCATCGCTGCTGACGAAGATCTGAGTCGTGCTGGCACTATGCTGGATGGCACCATTCCTGCGGTCATCGCAGAAGTGGTTAAACGTGCGAAGCTGGTACAACTGGGTCTGCAAGAGCCGGGAACCAAAGTAGAACGTATCACTGGTGATGCGATCTATCAGGCTGCCCTGACTATTCAGGATCAGGTGAAACTGCTGGCGGATATGTCCGAACGCAAAGTTGTAGAACCGACCTTCAATGAAGTTATCGGTAAGGCACTGTCTACAGTGCTGCCTGCTGCTCTGGCGGATCTGTCCAAACAGGTTGACGAAATCCACTCTGAAGTGGGTGCGTAAACCGGGAAACCCCTCTTCGGAGGGGTTTTTTCTTTTTTAGAAACTTCCCAGTTTTCTTTGGTTCATCACTTACCGGAGATAAAAAATGTCAGAACCTCTTGTGTATACGTGTACACCACGTCAAACACGCCAATTCATAATGGAGTGCATGGAAGCAGGTTGTGTTCCATTTGTCACTTCATCGCCCGGTATGGGCAAATCAAGCATCATGCGTGACATTGCCAGACAGGGCCGTTTAAAACTGATCGACCATCGTCTGTCTACATCACCACCAGAAGATCTGTCCGGCCTGCCTCGTTTCAATGAGAAAGGTAACGCTGAGTTTGCAGCATTTGAAGATCTGTTCCCGCTGGAAGGTACACCTGTACCGGAAGGAATGAATGGCTGGATGGTATTTCTGGATGAGTTTAACTCAGCCAAGAAAGAAACTCAGGCTGCTGCGTATAAGCTGCTGCTGGACAAAATGACCGGTCAGAAGAAGTTGCATGAGCAGGTGTGGATCACCACTGCCGGTAACAAAATCACTGACCGTGCCATTGTGAATCCCATCGGTACTGCAATGCAGTCTCGTGTGATCCATCTGGAAATGGTCATCGACTTTGACGAATGGCTTTACGATGTTGCTCTGAAGAATAACTATGATCCACGGATCATTGCGTATCTGTCGGCGTACCGTTCTAAGCTGATGGATTTCAATCCAGCCCATAATGAGAAAACTTTCTGTTGTCCTCGTACATGGGAGTTCATGGATGATCTGATCAAGGTCAATGGCATTGTGGACACTTCTCGTGCTCCGCTGTTCGCCGGTACAATCACCTCTGGTGTTGCTCTGGACTTCATCAACTTTACCAGCGTCTACGACAGTCTGGTGAGTGTGGCTGAAATCCTGAAAGATCCGCTGGGTGCTCGTCTGCCTGCCAATAACAATGGCAACTGGGCAACTGTCTCAATGATGTTCGAAAACATTACAGAGACTACATTCCCTCTGTTGGCTCAGTATGCTGACCGTTTACCACTGGACATGCGTGTCCTGTTCTATCGGTTCTGTATTGTGCGTCATCCGTGGGTGCGTCAGGCACCGGGATTTGCGGCTGCAACTGTTAATCTCAGTCGTTATCTGCACGGCTGATCCAAGAGGAGAAAGGTATGCAGGAATCAATGGGTAACTTTGACCCTCTGGTGCTGACCCGTGATTTGGACAGAATCAAGGCAAAAGTGTTCTTATCCAAGAATGCTGCCTTTCTCGGTTCAGTCATGTGTTCTGCCTCAATAGTATGGACAGAGGAAGTTAACACTGCTGGTGTTGATGGCCTCTATCTGTACTGGAATCCCCACTGGTTTTACAAAATACCAGAGGAAACTCGTCGTAGTGTCTTTCTTCACGAACTCTGGCATATCGCCCGTATGCATGGGCCTCGCCGGGGTAATCGTGATCCAAAGGTCTGGAACTGGGCCTGTGATCTTCGCATCAATAATGATCTGGAAGATGAAGGCTACACCTTTGCCGGTACAAATCCGTGGAAGGATCAGCGTTTCGGTGGCTGGGTAGAGGAAGACATTTATGACTTTCTCGTTGCCAATCCAGAGTACCGTCCATCAGGTGATGGTTCGTGGGATCCGAACGGCGAGCCAGACATGATACAGGGAGATAATGAAAATCTTCCTGATGTTGTCGGTGCTGTTGTTCAGGCATCTCACCAAGCGAAAATGTCTGGTGAACCCGGTACTATGCCGGGTGATATTGAAGAGATCATTAAGCAATTTCTTGCTCCGGTAATTCCGTGGGAAGCAATGCTTTATCGCTGGATGAGTGACCAGCTTGATACCTCATATTCGTGGCAACGGCCTAATCGTCGTTACTCCGATATGTATCTGCCAAGTCCTCAAAATGACGATGGCAGACTTGAGCATCTGGTGTATTACTGGGACGTTTCCGGTTCCATTACCCATGCTCAGGCTGTACGTTTTAACTCTGAAGTAAGATACGTCAAAGAGACATTCAATCCTGCGAAAATGTCTCTGGTGTTGTTCGATACCCGCATTCAGCGAGTGTATGAAATCACAGAAGAGGATCCATTCGATGAAGTGGAGATTGTGGGCCGTGGTGGTACATCATTGGTCTGTGTTCGTAATCACATCGAAGAGATCAAACCAACAGCAGCAATCATCTTTTCTGACCTTTTGGTCGAAGAAATGGAACCACTGACAATACCGATCCCGGTGTTGTGGGTAGCTGTTGGCAATCCATCTGCCACTGTTCCCTTTGGGGAAATCATTCATATTCGAGGTTAACATGATCGTAAACCGTGGAGCACTACTCCGTAAGTCTCCAATTGCTGATATGGAAGAAACCAAGCTCGTTGCTCACGGTACTTCCTATGGCTTGTCTGAAGCTGGCTACGATATTCGTATCGCAGAAGAAGTACTGTTCCACCGTGGCAGTTTTGTTCGCGTCGATGTGACTGTCAGTAACGGCAACTTTGCTCTGGCATCTGCAATGGAAAAATTCCAGATGCCACCTGATCTGGTCGGGATTGTTCACGACAAATCAACGTGGGCAAGACGTGGCCTGTCTGTACTCAATACCGTTATTGAACCGGGCTGGAAAGGCTTCCTCACTCTGGAACTGGTTTACCACGGTACTGAGGAATTACTGATTCCCGCAGGATCTGGTATTGCACAGGTGATCTTCCATGAAATTGCTGTGCCAGCACAGTATGAAGGGAAGTATCAGAACCAAGAAGAAGGCCCACAAGAAGCTCGTGAGAGCGTGTAAGCCTTTCTCTGGTTGTAACATCCCCCTTTAAAAACAAATGAGAGAAAAGCTATGTCTTTGATCAAAGTAACACTGAGCGATGGTACTCGTGCTGACTTTCTGGCACAGAACATCATCGCTGTAGTAGAAGCACCAGAAGGCTGTGAACTTCTTGTGGCAGGCGATTCATATGCTGTCAAAGAGTCAGGCCGTTCTGTGCGTGGCTACGTCAAAAAAGCTCTGGCTGCATCTGATGCGGCAGAAAAACCTGCTTTCTAAACAGGTAGGACGGGTATAATGCCCGTCCTTTTCTTTATTGGCTCAATCAAAGAGGTTCTATGCGTACTCCCTTAAAGTGGGTTGGCTCTAAAGCTCGCATTATGGACAGACTAAGCCAGTATTTGGTTCCCGGCAGTCGTCTGGTAGAACCCTTTGCTGGATCTGGTGCTGTCATGTTAAATACCGATTATCCCCGTTATTTGCTTGGCGATATTAACCCGGATGTTATTAACTTCCACAATCATGTAAGAGATAATCTTGATGAACTCATCGACTCAGCAAAATGGCTCTTTGCTTCGGGCAATGCTGAAAGCGTGTATTACCGTTATCGGGCTGACTTCAATCAGTTTCGCGATCCTACTATTCATCGCTCTGCACTTTTCCTGTATTTAAATCGTCACTGCTTTAATGGCTTATGCCGTTATAATCAGTCCGGTCAATTTAATGTGCCATACGGTAAATACCCAAAACCGTATTTCCCGGAAGTAGAACTAAATGCTTTTCGTGATATGGCTCAACGTGCCGATTTTAAATATCAAGGTTGGTTAGCAACACTGAAAGAAGTAAAGCATGGTGACGTGGTTTACATCGATCCACCATACATTCCAATTAGTGCAACGTCTGCATTCGTGAACTATGCACCGGATGGCTTCGGCCTGCCTGAGCAGAAGGAACTGGCAGAAGCACTGGAAGATCTGGGTCAGTATGGCATTCCCATTATTGCCAGCAACTCAGGTGCTGTCTTGGCTCAGACTTTATATGCCAAGTTCAAGATCAACAATATCTTTGCTCCTCGCTCCATTGGTGGTGCATCAGTAGCAAAAGAAATTATCGCAACGTTAAACTGTTGAGGTCTGTATGATCGTGCTTAATAACGGGACTATCTCGCATATGTCCCGCGAAGAATTTTATAAACTGGTGTTCAATGAACGCCAGTTGGCATTTGTTCAAAGTCTTTACCCAGATTTAAATAATCTGGATGAGCAGGTAATTTCAGTAAACTACGGAGGTAGACTTCGTGGTAAACAAGCAAACTGTATTATCTGTGATGATATTGAATTTAATGGTCATCCAGAACAAATTAACCCTGTGAAAAATAAATCACAGATTAAATCAAATAGCCGAACCAAGAATGGAAAGCATCCATTGCCATTTTATCTTGGTTCTCGTCGGAGATATTAGATGGATGTATTACAGAAAGCTCTTGCAGGTACTGAGGAACGTAAAAACTCCAACCGTGAGTTTCATGTTTGCCTCACTTTATTGGGTTTGCCTGACCCTGTTCGTGGCACGGTTAATGTGACACCAACGGACGTTCAACTTACTGAGTTCGAACTGTCCAAAAACGGTAGCTGGCTCCAAGTGGAGGCACCACCAGTATTCATCGTGCGTGAAGTGATCACTTCCGCTCGTGTTGTTTATCTTGATGGGGGTGCGTAATGGCATCAGCTTTCCTTGAAAAGAAGCAATTCGTACACCTCCGTCTGGTGCTGACTCCCGGCGAAGCCGAACGGCTGAAAGACATGATGCAAAATCCTGTGCTCTCTCCAGAAGATGAGCCAGAAGAAGCATTTGCCGTTCGCCAAGCCATTTTCAATGAGCTAAAGCAAGCAGGTGTGTAATGACCATTTCAGTCAAAGTAATTGCGGATAGCATTAATGAACAGGGTAATCGTCTGACTACTCTGCAATTGCGCTATCCACGCTTCATCCACGCTGAACTGATGACCCATCGTAAGTTCAGTCGTAATGCGTCAAGCAGTCGGGCCATTCCAGTAAAGCGTATCATCGCTGATATTATGGAAGATCCGGCTATCCCGATGCACTGGGGCAAGAACATCCCCGGTATGCAGGCTCATGAAGAACTGGATGATAACGTCATTGTTCCTCTGGGTCTGACAGACACTATCGAAATCTCGAAAGAGCAGGCATGGCTTACTGCGCGTGATCGTGTGGTGAAAATTGCTGAAGGCTTTGACAATGCGGGTTATCACAAGCAGATCGTTAACCGTCTGCTTGAGCCGTGGTCACACATTAATGTGCTGGTCACTGCAACCGAGTTCAAAAACTTCTTCCACCTGCGTTCGCATGAAGATGCCCAGCCAGAGATCCGTATTCTCTCTGACATGATGCGTCTGGAAATGGAAAAGTCCCAGCCTGTTTTACTGGATCCGGGTGAGTGGCATTTGCCGTACATCCGTCCAGAAGACTGGGAAACTGCCCGTGCTTTCGCTAAACAAGGCCGTATCACTCGTGATGAGCCGTCAGTGGAGGAGATCACTCGTCTGTTACTGAAAGTCTCTGTGGCTCGCTGTGCTCGTGTAAGTTATCTGCTGCATAGCGGGCGTGAAACCTCCGTTGAAGAAGATCTGAGCCTCTGCACTAAACTGCTGGGTTCCGCACCATTACATGCTTCCCCGGCTGAACATCAAGCGACACCTGACGGTGTTGTTGCTCAGACTTATGGCCGGATTGCATGGGCTAATGTTGCCCTTCACGGTAATTTCACTGGCTGGAACCAGTACAGAAAGACACTTCCTTTCGAGAACGTTCCGGGCTAACAAACAGGGGGGCTTGTTTAAAACCTTCGGGTAGTCAGCTTTCACCTGACAAAACAAGTCACCCCACCTTTTTGCTGTGTGTAGTCTTTGGCCCAACTGGATGTTGGGCCTTTTTTATTGAGTCTTTATCGAGGGGTAGTAGGGCCAAACCTCTATGACTGACCGTGGCCCGGTTAATCACACGAGGGCTGCTGCCCCACGATAAACACTCATCAACCCTTACCCAAACATCCGAGGTAATAATGGAAGTATCAAACAGTACTCAACAGGCAGTATCTGCAACATTAGGCGCAACCAAGACCATCGCTTTTGAGATGGTTCAGGATGCGTCCTTCTTTCAGATGCTGTCTTCCAACCTGTACTCCAACCAGAAACTGGCTGTAGTGCGTGAAACTCTCTGTAATGCATGGGACTCACACATCGAGTCCGGCATTACTGATAAAGCTATTCAGATCGAGTTCACCAACAACAATGAACTGATCATTCGTGACTTCGGTGTAGGTATTCCTCATGCCATGATCGGCAAGGTTTATGGCACATACGGTGCTTCAACCAAAAAGAATGACAAGGCAACCACTGGTGGCTTTGGACTGGGATGTAAATCCCCATTCGCTCTGGTCGAAACCTTCCGTGTCATCAACTGCTGTGAAGGGCGTAAAGTCATTTACAACCTGTCTCGATCCAGTGCTGAAACTAATGGCCTGCCCGGTATTTCTACGGTGCTGGACATTCCAACCACTGAAACGGGGCTGTCCGTTATCATTGAAATCGAACCTTCTGATGCTCAGGAGATCCGGGATTACTGCTACGCCATTGTGAAACATGGCGATATGAAAGCAGAAATGGTCAATGAAGAAGGTGAAGCCTTTGAAATGCCCATCATGAACCTGCCTGCTGTTACTGGCTCTTACATCATTGAGAGTCCAGAAAACCGCTGGTGGTATCGTTACATGGGGGATCATCAGGTCTTTATTCGTTACGGTGCTGTGGTCTATCCCATTCTCAGAACCCCGGCAACACAGAAAGCTGTGGAACTGCTGGAAGACTTCTGTGACATGGCTCAGTTTCATCGCATTGTGGTTCAGGCTGAACCAAGCACACTGGCATTGACACCAAACCGTGAGGCTTTGTCGAGCCAGAAAATGACTGAAGACGGTATCGTTAACATCTGTACCGAACTGGTCAAATGTATTGAGCGTGACTTGCAGGCAATGATTCCGGGTGCTCTCAACAATCTGGAAAATAAACTGGCTGCTGGCTTGCCTGTAGACAACTACAGCCATTATCAGCGTCTGGACTTCTGGGGAATGATCTGGCCTCAGTCGTTGCGTAAATATTTCAATTCTGGTCTGTGCTTACAGGTAAGAACGAAACAACTGCAACGTATGATCAATGCAGAACGTGCTGGCTATATGCGTGCATTTGGTTTTGGAAATCCAAAGCAGAACAAGGCATTGCGTAAATATCGTAAGAATATGCACGATATTAGCGATAGCTGGAACCAAAGACACAAGCTGAAGATGATCACTTTCCGTCTGCAACGTGAAATAGTGCTAAAACCTCTGAGCAAAATCTTTGCGAAGCATTCTGATCTGTCAATCAAACGACTGATGATGAGTGACAGTGGTAGCTATGACCGTTATCTGCGTAAGAAAGGCTTTGTGGAACACCTGCCGGAAACTCCAAACGGATTGCGTGACCTGATGCAGAACAAAGTCATATTCCTGACTACCCGTACCAGTACGGTAAAAGGAGCAATCACTGACTGCCCTTCTGTTGATAAACGCGATACTGTCTGGGTGTACAAGCTGAATCAGAATGAAAAGTCTGATCTGGCTTTCAAGGCATTCCGTGATGCTGGTTTTACAGTTATCGATCTGACGACAAACTTTGACTGGGATAAAGACGCACAACAGCGTATTGCTGATAAAAAGGCAAAACAAGCTGCTGCGGCTGCTGCTGCCAGTAATAAAGCCCCTGTCGTGAAGAAGCAGAAGAAAAATCTCTTAATCACTCTGCGTGGTTTCTTCAACGGGAAAAACAACCTGTCCATGAGTTCGGCAACTATCGAACGTCATAAGTCAGATCTGACCTGTGATAAGCCTATTGGCTATATTCGCAGTAATGAACTGGGCAGCAACATTGGTGGTGTCTTCCCGTATGCTCTGCTGACGGATGAAGAGAAAGACGGCATTGTTGTTGTGCGTAATGGCACAGAACTGAACATGGCTAAGAACCGTGGGGCAAAGCCTTACGTTCCTATTCTGGCTCGTAAGTTCATGACAGCAATTGCTGATCCAGCATTCAAAAAGTATCTGCGTATGGAACGACGCAAGGGACTGGAAAAACTCCCAAATGTAGGTAAATCCATCAAGATAATGAAGTTACTGGGTGTATCTCTTCCGGGGTTGGATAAACTGCGTTATGACCCTAATCTGGAGTCATTAGTTAACATTCTGGATGCATATTCTGCTTACAGCATGTGCAATAAGTTAGGCGATGACTGGACAGAAGCTGACAAGGATCTGTACCGTGAAGTAGATGCTTATTCTTTAAGCGATAAACTTCCGTTCCTGTCACGTCTGGCTGTCTGGAATGTGGATCCAATCTTACGGCGTTTCAACGAACATGACCTGCTGGATCAGATCAAGCAGAATCCTGAGTTGGCGTCACCGATTAAAAAACTCGTTCTTATCGCGATTAAAAACGGAACCAAGTCATGAATAAAACACTGATTACTATCGTGGCACTGTCCATTGATAGCAAGTGGGCCATCCTCTACAAAGAAGATGGCTCCACTGTGAAGCTACAACAGGGGGATGCCCGTCTCCCTGAAGTGGTGAAGCAGGCCAAAGAGCAGAAACTGGGGTCAGGCAGTAAAACTGCGGTTGTTGATATAACTCCGATTGTGGCTGTTCGTCAAGAGTACGAAGCAGCCGAAAAAGGTACGAAGGGGCTGGTCAAGTTCTTCCGTGTTGCCAAATCGGTAATCAACAAGCTGATCAATACTGAGTCGCCTACCGAAGTTCCGGTTGAAGCTGCTCACGTATCGCCACTGGAAATCGGTGTGAAGCCGGGGGATAAACTCCCTGAGCCTGAACCTGTTATTCCTGTGGCTCCAGTTGTTCCAACCGCTCCGGTCGTTGATCCACTGCCAGAAATGCCAGTAGAACTGACCAACGATCAGAAGGTTGATGCTGCCCGTGAACGTATGGATATGCTAATGGGCAATGGTGCTTCTACCACTGCTGACGTGGCATTCCATACACCACTGGACGAGAGCAAAGAAACCATTGTTGCGGTGAATACCTCAACTGGTTCTGTGCTGCCGGACGCTCACAAGATGGGCCACCAGCTTCGTCAGTTTGCCAAGCTCCAGAACTATGCGGGGTACACCAACTTCGTGAAGCGTCTGGAACTGGTCGTTAATGACCGTGGTCACTCTGTCGAAGACCTGATGAAGTTCATTGAGAAAGGCGATCTGCCGATTGCTGATGATGGCTGTATCGTCATCTACAAGCGTCTCAATACCCGTGACAGTGCTGCTGGCATTTACGTCGATGTGCATAGCGGGAACATTCGTCAGAAAGTCGGTTCGTATGTCTTCATGCGTCCGGGTCTGGTCGATCCAAACCGCCGTCAGGACTGTTCTAATGGTCTGCATGTGGCGTCACTGTCCTACCTGAGTTCATTCTCTGGTGGTGTGACAGTGGTTGCTAAAGTGCGTCCAGAAGACGTGTTTGCTGTACCGGAATACAGCGTCAACAAGATGCGTGTGTGTGGTTATCACATTCTCGCAGTACTGTCGGACAAGCTGCGTAATCTGGTTAACAGTGGTGGATCTATCTCGTCTGTGCCGGAAGGTGCAAAACTGCTGCACGACATTCTGCGTGGAAATCACATCAACGTGATTGAACACGTCGAAGTTGGTGGTCATAAGGGCAGCAATGTCACTTATACCAAAGTGGCAGAGCCGACTATTGAGAAAGCGATCATCGCTGCGGGTGAAGCTCAAACGCTGGAAGAGAACAAGGTCGATGAATTAAGCGTCCCTGTTGCCGATCCGGTAAAAGTCACCGATCTGGTGGAACCAAAGCAGAAGGAAATTCCTGTGGTCAAAGTAGGTAAGAAGGCTAAGGCCAAGAAAGCCAAGCCTGTGAAGGCAAAAGCTACTGCTAAGGTATACACCAAGTCTGGTGCAATGCTGGCAATGTTTAACGGCCTGAAAGATGCTCAAACATCTGACGTGGCTCATGATCTGGCACAGAAAATTCTGGCTATGAAATCAGGAGCCAAGAAAGGCTGGGACAAGCTGGGCTTTACCACTGACGAAGTTAACTTCGTTATGGGATCGCTGCGTAAGCAGAGTAACCCGAAAGCAGAAGCAATGCTGGAAGCTCAGAAGAAAGCAGAAAAGCGTAAAGAGTCTGGTCGTGCCAAGTCTGGTTCACCAGCAACTCTGATCCGTGAACTGCTGGATCAGGCTCCACTGAGCAAAGCACAGTATGAAGCAATTCTGCTGTTGAAGAAGAAAGCGAAGAAAGGTTGGGCTGCACTGGGCGTGACTCCATCGGAGCAGGCTGATATCGAGCAGAACACCAAGTAATCGGTGACTTCCATAATACCTCTAATCCGTATAGGATTAGAGGTATTTTTTATGGGAGTTATAAACATGTCCAGCGTATATCGTTCTAATCGAAAGGCTGAAGATGCAGACATTGTTCGCTTGAATAGTGTTGGTCTGTCTCTTGCCACTGTTGCAAAGCTGTTGGGTGTTAATCCAACCACAATCACCCTGCGTCTTCGTTCACTGGGAATTGACCCTGCTGATACTCGTCGTGCCTTTATGGAAGACGTGTTTAAAACTCTGAGTGAACCAAATCAGGAGTGGCTGGCTGACCAGCTTGGCCCTCACCTTAACATTAAAGAGTATGTTCGACAGTTGATCGTCAAGGCATACCATGAGCGGAATCCGTAAGATGCCAAACCCTTTATTCGATACGCAGTTATGGTTTCAGAAAGCCGTACCTGTACCGGCGACTAAAAACGTCAATGTGCAGACCGGAGTCCACTTCGAAGAAGTGGTGGAAATGCTGCAAGCCATGAAAGGCACAGACCATACGACTGATGTTCTTATCAGTCAGGCCGCTGATTATTTAAGTAATCTGGCTGACCATCTGAAGAAGTCTGATGAACGATTGAAATATACCGTTCCAGATAGAACAGAAATGCTGGATGCACTCTGTGATCAGATCGTCACTGCTGTTGGTACAGCACACATGCTGGGTTATCAAATCCACGGAGCCATGATTGAGGTGAATGCCTCAAACTTCTCCAAGTTCGTTGATGGCGAACCCGTCTTCAATGAAGATCGGAAGATCATGAAAGGCCCGGATTACTTCAAACCGGATCTTAAAAAGTTCCTTTAATTCCTCGTGAAGCCTTCTTCGGAAGGCTTTTTACTTTTGGAGAAACCGATGGTTAAGAATTTAGACATCGTGCTGAATGCGGGTCAACGGGCCGCATCCGATGGCTTCTTTGAGTTCCTGTTGGGCGAGGAAAATGAGATCATTATCTCTGGTGCTGGTGGCGTGGGTAAAACGTTCACTATGGGCTACATGATTGACCAGATCATGCCTCGCTACTTTGAAATGTGCAAAATGCTGGGCATCCCTGTCCAGTATAACCAAGTGGTAATGTGCGCAACTACCAATAAGGCTGCTGAGGTTTTATCTCTGGCAACCGGTCGTGAAGCAATCACCATCCATAGTTTCCTAAACTTAAAAGTTCAGGATGATTATAGAACTGGTCGCACTACTCTGTCGAAAAATGGTAACTGGCGTGTTCATCAGAACATGATCATCTTCATTGATGAGTGTTCGATGATCGACAGCCCCCTTCGCAATATGCTGCATGAAGGCACTTTCAACTGCAAAATTGTGTATGTGGGTGATCATTCTCAGTTGGCTCCAGTGATGGAAACATTGTCACCAATTTATCGTGACAATCTGAAAATGTTTGAACTCACTGAACCAATGAGAACAGATAAGCAGGCGTTGTTGGACGTTAACCAACAGTTACGGGAAACCGTAGCAACTGGCGAGTTCAAGCCTATTCAGATTGTGCCGGGTGTAATTGACTTGCTCAATGATGATGAAGCATTGGAAGAGATTGATCAGGTCTTTATTGATCCTGAAGTTAATGCTCGCATCCTTGCTTACACCAACAGCCGGGTACTTCAATACAATGATTACATCCGTAATTTGCGTAACCTGCCAGACGATTTCATTGTCGGTGAGCATGTCATTAACAACAGTGCTGTACGCATTGGTAAATCTGGTTTGTCTGTTGAGCAGGAAGTCGAGATCATCGCTCGCTCTGAGCAAACCGAAGTCATTAAAATGGCTGACGGTGCTGAGTTAGTTGTTGCTCGTGCTGATTTAGAAACCCGTCTGGGTGGTGTATTCTCCGGCGTACCATTGCCAGTGGATCGTGACCACTACAATGCGTTATCAGATTATTACCGTAACCGTAAGAACTGGGTAGCCTACTTCCATCTGAAGAACACCTATCCCGATCTGAGGCAACGTGATGCGTGTACCGTGCATAAGTCACAGGGTTCATCCTATGACACCACGTACATCGATCTGACCAACCTATCCACCTGTCGTAACCCAGCTTTGGCATCACGTCTTATGTACGTGGCATTTTCTCGTGCTCGTAACCGTGTCGTGTTGTTCGGTAAGCTGGCACCGAAATTCGGAGGCTTAATTGAACAGTGATAACTCACTTTTTAAAGCAATCACGGAGATCATTGAAAAACTCTTTCAGGCAGAAAAACGCCGGTTACAGAATGGTATTGATCGACTGGTTGAGCAGCATCAGGAGATCACTAACGATGCCCGGACTGGCTTCATGTACAACGGCGTGTACTTTCGTCATAGCAAGACTAAGACGATTGAGCGTTTGCCTATGCTGGCATGGGATTTAAATGATGCCATGTCTGCCCATCTAAAGGATGAAGCTGCTGTGATGCTGGACTGCCAGCAGATACGCCAGACGCTTTATAAGCTGATGAGCGTTGCACAGTCTGAACAGCAACTGCGTGATGTGTTACCTGATTGCATTGTCTCTCTGGTTCCCCAGTTAGATAAAGTCCCACGACAAGATCCTGTGGAATTGCTCATTGAGCATGACCCCCGTCTGATGCGTCAATACACTAAAATGCTGCCAAAAATGCAGTTCTACACAGTTAGTGGAATCCTGTACTGAGCCAAGGAAAAACAATGAACTATCTCGTTTATAGCGAACAGGAAACATACCCTGTTTGCCTCTTGGTTCCATCCATCCGTAAGGATGAAATTGCTCGTCATTACTTCACAGATTATGGCATCACTCCTGATGATGTACTGGTGCTTACGCTTCACCAAGCAGAGGGGAAAAAGAAAACCCCGATGGGTGAGATGCGTCAGTATATCGTTGAAGAACTGGTGCCTATCTGGAAGGAACAGGGTGTTCAATATGTCCTGTGTGCCGACTCCGACTATTTCAAAGCTCTGACTAAGGCTGCAAAAGTTGAAGCTAATCTTGGTTATGTCATGGACTCTGAATACGGTGTAAAGGTCATTTATGTCCCGAACTATCGTGCAGTGTTCTACGATCCAGACAAGGTTAAAGCTAAGATTGCTCAGGGTATGAATGCCCTTGTTGCTCATGCTCAGGGTGAGTATGAACAACCCGGCACAGACATTATTCACTTCGCTGCTTATCCACGTCAGCTTCATGAAATTGAAGGATGGCTGGTCAAGCTGCTGGAGATGAATGTGCCACTGACTGTGGATATTGAAGCGTTTAGCCTCAAACATCACACAGCCGGTATCGGTACGATCACCTTTTGCTGGAACAAGCATGAAGGCATAGCCTTCCCTGTGGATTATCACGAGGAAGAGTGGATCGACGAAAAAGAAGGCAAGCACTATGGGCGTAACGTCCGTAATGAGCCAGTGAGAAGAATGCTTCGTGCTTTCTTCGAACAACTGATCCAGAAAGCGATATATCACAATATTGCTTATGACGCATATGTACTGATTTATCAGTTATATATGACGGATATTCTGGACACAGAAGGCTTGCTGAACGGGATGAATATCCTCCTGAAAAATTGGGAAGATACCAAACTGATCAGTTATCTTGCCACCAACAGTTGTGCAGGTAACAAGCTGGGTCTGAAAGACCAATCGCAGGAATTTACCGGCAACTATGCTCAGGACGAGATTAAGGATATTACCAAGATTCCTCTCGACAAACTCCTGACCTATAACCTCGTGGATGGTCTGGCGACGTGGTATGTCGCTGAAAAGCACTATGACACGATGGTAGCCGATAACCAGTACAGCATTTATGAGACGCTATTCAAGCCAGCTACTCTGGATATTATCCAGATGCAGTTGACAGGTATGCCTCTGAATATGCATCGGGTTCTGGAAGTGGAAGAGGTGTTACAGGCTATCTGTGATCTCTCTCTGAAGCGAATGCGTGATTCGAAGATCATCCAGTCGTACAGCTATCGAATGGTGGAACGCTATATCGAAAAGATGCACGAGAAATGGAAGACCAAGCGAACCACGATAGACGAGGTATTAAACTCGACTAATCCCAAAGTGGTTGAAGCCGTTACTTTTAATCCGAACAGTAATCTGCAATTGCAGGATCTGCTGTTTAACGTGCTAGAGATGCCTGTTATCAGTTTAACTGACAGCAAGCAACCAAGCACAGATGGCGACACCATTACGGCATTGCTGAACCACACGAAGGATCCCGACATACTGGAGTTCCTGCAAGCATTACAGGATTACGGTGCAGTAAACAAAATCCTGACCAGCTTCATACCTGCAATGAAAAATGCAGGACTGGGGCCGGATGGCTGGCACTATCTCTTTGGTAACTTCAACCTTGGTGGCACAGTTTCGGGCCGATTAAGTTCTTCTGATCCGAACCTGCAAAACCTGCCAGCAAACGCAACAATGATGATCAACGCTGCAATACTGGCACGCTTCCCAATGCTCAATGCATTTGTGAAGAAAGGGAAGTTATCACTCGGCAAAATCATCAAGTACTGCTTCCAAGCCCCACCGGGCTGGATGTTCTGTGGCTTGGACTTTGCTTCATTAGAGGATCGTATCTCTGCACTGACGACCAAGGATCCAAACAAGCTGAAGGTATACACCGACGGCTATGACGGTCACTGTCTACGTGCTCATGCTTACTTCGGTGAGAACATGCCGGATATTGATCCAGACTCTGTGGCGTCTATTAACTCCATTGAGAGTAAGTATCCGTTGTTCCGTCAGGACAGTAAGGCTCCAACCTTTGCTCTGACGTATCAGGGTACACACCACACTCTGATGAAGAACTGTGGTTTTGCCAAAGAGAAAGCCATGCTGGTTGAGGATCGCTTTAAAGTTCTCTATTCCACCAGTATTGATTGGGTTAATTCCAAACTTGATCAAGCATCCAAAGACGGTTACATCACGGCTGCTTTCGGCCTGCGGGTAAGAACTCCGCTGCTGAAACAGGTTATCCGTGGAACCAGTAAGACACCATATGAAGCAGAAGCAGAAGGCCGTACAGCGGGCAATGCTCTGGGTCAGTCATGGTGTTTACTTAACTCCCGTGCTTCAGCCGAGTTCATGGGTAAGGTCAGAGAAAGTAAGCACAGGCTGGACATTCGTCCATGTGCTCACATTCACGATGCTCAGTACATGCTTGTGCGTGACGACATTGATGCTCTGATGTTTGCCAATGAACATCTGGTGAAAGCCGTGCAATGGCAGGATCATCCTGACATTTGTCACGACGAAGTTAAGCTGGGTGGTGAGTTCGGAATCTTCTATCCAGATTGGGGTAATGAAATTACCTTGCCAAATGGAGCCACGGAAGAGGAAGTATTCTCCATAATTGAAGAAGCCATGCAAGCTGCGTAAGTAGTATACTTCCCCAGAACATACACTGGGGAATAACCATGACTCAATCAACTGTAAACGTCAATGTAGTGAATGGTGCCAACCAAGAGCAGGTAAAACTGGTTGCCGCTATTATGATCGATCCAGCTAACGGACTACCGATTTCTTCTGGCGGTAGTTCCGGCACTTCTTTAGTGGATTTCGAACTGTTACTTATTCAGGACTCAGCCGGTGTACAGGGCATTCGTCGTGAAATTTACGACAACGGTACTGTAATCGTGACCTATGAAAAACTGGATGGTTCAGCGTGGACTCCAACAATGCCAGTTACTCTGGTATCTCCAGCACTGCCACCAAATGCTGCAACCGCTTCTGCTCAGGCAACTTTGCTGACTGTGGTTCAGAATTTACTGGCTGCTGCAAAAATGCCAACCTACTCTGCTGTGACAATTCTGAGTGCTGTTACCTCAGCTTCTGCTGGTGCCACGGCTACTGCATTTGGTTCACAGGCGTGTACAGGTCTGGATATTGTCAACAACTCAACTGTTGATATTGAATATCAACGTGGTGGTGCTGGGCTATTTATGACCATTTCTGCGGGTACTTCCCGTATGGTGACGGGCATTACCAACGCCAGTCAGATCAGCATTCGTCGTGTGGATCAGGTTGCTACAGCCGTAACCATCAAAGCGGAGGCATTTGCCGTATGATGCGTCGAGTTCCCTTTTTGGGTTCACGGTCACTTACTGGCTCTAACTCTTTTTCACGAAGGGGTATTGCCGTACTGCCCGTGTTCGTGGTTCAGCCTGTTGCTCAGGTTCTGTTTCAGGAAGGCGGGGCATTGCAGATCACGGGTATCGTGGTCAGGAATGCCACCAGCTATCAATGGCAGAAATCTACCAACGGGACAACATTCACTGATGTATCAGGCCAAACAACACCTGATCTCAGCATGACTAACGTTACCGGAGGGACTGTTACCTATCGTCTGAAAGCAACCAACGATAAGGGATCGAGTTACTCAATCCCGGTACAAGCAGCATCGGTTTACATGATCATCCAGAATGACGCCAGCCCCACAGATGGCAGTTCAATTGGAACCACGAAAACCAGTAACACCACGTATACGCATACTGCTTCTGCGGGTACTCGTTACTTCTCTGCTTTCTATCGTAACTTCAGCGATAACAGTGCATTCACTCCACTGGGTGCATCAACTGCTCGTGCATTAGTTACATGGTCAACGACAAATGCGACTGTTGCACCTGTGTCTAACGTCAACAGTTTCTCTCAGAATACCTGTAAGACTACAGCAGGATCGGCAACGCTTACTGCTGCAATTGGTAATCTGAGTTCAACGTTGGCATGTACCATTAGCTGATTGATTTATAACGACAATATTAAAAGGTCACTAACTTAGTGGCCTTTTTTCTTTGGGTGTTCTAACATAACCACCCCAACATAAATTGTAGTAATCCTCGCAGGAGCCAACATGTCCGAAGAATCCAAAAGTTTTTATCACTTCATGGTTGCAGCCAAAATTATTTTTGGGCCTGCTGTTGATGAAAACGATACTACTGCTGCCGTAACCGGCGTACAGGGCATCGAAATGAATGCCGTGGTGCTGAACGACAGTGAGAAGTTTCCGGTCAAGATGATCAGCCGTGCTCAGCAGGCTGCACACATCCAGTTCCTGAAACGCATTGGTGACGAAGCTGCCCAAAGCATTCAGGTTCACGATGTAGTCATTCTGAACCTGATCCCGCTGGGCTATATGGCTCAGGACGAGTTCAACGTTCTGCCAGAAGGTGAACAGGCTGAGCCAGAAGACAAAGCTGCTAAGCCAGATCTGAAAGTTGTAAAGCCAAACACTTTTGATGAGTAAGGAATCATCCGGGGGCAGGGTTAATTATTACCTTGTCACCATCCTGCATCCTCAGCGGGAAGATCAACCTGCTTACAACGCAGAGTGTGAGGACATTATCGACGCATTAGGTATGACGTTTGATGAGGCCAATATCTTTAAAGAGATCTGGCGTCGATCTAATGAACGTACTCATGGCTTGGGTAAAGTCGGAAACACACCTCTCAGAAGTGCTGAGAAAATCGCTCATTACGCAGCGAGAATCTTAAAGAAGGCAGAACGAGAGAAGTAAAACCAAAGCACTGTCAGTGTTTTCTCTGGCAGTGCTTTACTGTCATTTCTCAGGAGATCTCCCTTTGAAAATCACCAATAACAGCAACATTCCACTGGCCTTGGGTGTCTGGCTGTTACACGACGAATACGATTACATCAACACACCGAATTATATCTCGGTGACAAAGATGATGAAGCCGTTGAAGTCTTTAGTACTCGGCCCACGGGTCGATCAGTCAAGTCAGGAATCTGACTTGGAAGAGTTCGTATCTCGTGCCTTGGGTCACTCTCTACACGACTCCATTGAGAAAGCGTGGAAGGTGAGCTACAAGTCCTCCCTTAAAAAGCTGGGTTATTCCCAAGCCATTATCGACAGAGTTCTCATTAATCCGACGCATGAAGAGTTGCAGTCGGTCAAAGATCCTATCCCTGTTTACATGGAACAGCGTCTTTTCCGTGAGATCAAAATCCGTAATGTGACGTTCACTGTGGGTGGTAAGTACGACATGGTTGCTGAGGGTATCCCTCACGATAACAAGTCTACCACTGCTTATACGTGGCTGTTCGACAGCAAGGACGATGACTACAAGCTCCAGATGAGCCTGTATCGTTGGATCGATGCTGGGCAAGAACATCCGGTTATCACTGAGGACTATGGACGGATTAACTTCATCTTTACCGACTGGCAGAAGATGCAGGCGAAGACCAATCCAAACTACCCACAAAGGCGATTAGAGCAGAAAGCTATCCCTTTGATGGCTGTTAATGATACCGAGAAGTGGGTTAGGAATAAGATTGAACTGCTGGTGAAATATTATCAGGAGCCAGAAGAGAACATACCGGATTGCACACCAGAAGAACTCTGGATGAGTGCTCCCCAGTATAAATACTATTCCGATCCAGCAAAAACAGAGGGGCGTTCCACGAAGAACTTTGACAGCTTGGCTGAGGCCAATGCATTCAAAGCATCCAAGGGGAAAGGCGTAATCAAAACTGTACCGGGTGAGGCAAAACGCTGTGCGTATTGTCATGCTGCACCGGTATGCAAACAACGGT
>Ga0308171_1000560_pt1 | contig 74497 bp, 62 predicted proteins | sample PhyGR1_FD_202135 | JGI IMG/M metagenome (GOLD analysis project Ga0308171, IMG submission 202135) | Phyllosphere microbial communities from UC Gill Tract Community Farm, Albany, California, United States - DLSLSG.R1 | ecosystem: Host-associated > Plants > Phyllosphere > Unclassified | place: USA...
CCGAACAGAGCAGTCAAGCCCGCCAGAGCCGATGGTATTGCCGTAACAGGTGGGAGAGTAGGTCGGTGCCTTTTTTTACACGGAAGCCCTTGCTGGAAACAGTCAAGGGCTTCTTCGTTTTAGGTATACTTCCGTACTTCCCCCTGGCGTCATTCTGCCATAGTGGTATGACGAACCGTTATATCCCTTAAACCCAATGCTCGCTTGCCGCTATCTCCGCTGATCCCTTTACCGCTATTTCCCTTGTACCGGACCTCCCCTGATGCATACCTGCAACCACAGCATGCGTCGTGGATAAGCGGATCGCAGTATAATCGGAACATTTGCAAAGGTTGCTGAACCTCCTTTTCCTAGCCACGTAGGTAGTTTATACTAACTCGTATAGGAAAAACTAGATCGTATATGAGAACTTACAGACCGATTAACAATAAAACTAGCGCATAGAGTTACTACCCGGACACCAATCATTAAAAGGATATAGACCCCGCTCTGCTATGAAAAGAATGGAATTCTGCTATTGATACCTCTTTAAGAAGAATATAAATCCTCAGGAAATGTGATGACGGTCACTTTTGTTTTCAGCTCTTGTCTCGAAAAAGGGCCTCCTAACAGTGTACTTCTGCTAAGTTATTCACAATCAGTTTTCATAAAATGGAATTAGCCGAAACAAGGTAGCTCATACAAAAGTGACGTACATCACTTTTGTAGGCATTGTGCATCATTAGATTGTCATAAAATGCTGCTTATTTTTGAACCAGAATCAACAATTTAAGTAATGCAGTTAGAGCAATTTAATTACGACAACAAGATTGTCAGAAATTTCGGAATCGCTACCATTATTTGGGGGATAGTTGGTATGACCATAGGATTGCTTGTGGCGACGCAGCTTGTTTGGCCCCAGATGAACTTTGGATTGCAATTTACAACATTTGGCCGTGTACGTCCTGTACATACCAATGCGGTGATTTTTGCTTTCGTGGGTAATGGTATTTTTATGGGAGTCTACTACTCCTTACAGCGGGTGCTTAAAGCAAGAATGTTTAGTGATGCTTTGAGTAAACTCCATTTTTGGGGTTGGCAATTAATTATTGTTGCCTCGGCTATTACACTGCCACTAGGTCTTACTTCAAGTCATGAGTATGCCGAAATGGAATGGCCAATTGATATTGCAATTACCCTTATTTGGGTAGTGTTCGGTATCAATATGTTCGGTACTATTATCAAACGACGCGAACGTCATATGTATGTCGCTGTTTGGTTCTATATTGCCACATTTGTTACTGTAGCAGTATTACACATCGTTAACTCCATCCAATTGCCTGTAGCGGGCTGGAAGAGCTACTATGTCTATAAGGGGGTACAAGACGCACTGGTACAATGGTGGTATGGTCACAACGCTGTTGCTTTCTTCCTGACAACCCCTTATTTGGGAATGATGTATTATTTCCTTCCTAAAATGGCCAATCGTCCGGTCTACTCGTACAAGTTAAGTATTCTTCACTTTTGGTCTCTGATCTTTATTTATATCTGGGCTGGTCCCCACCACTTGCTATATACAGCATTACCGGGTTGGGTACAGTCTTTAGGGGTTGTATTCTCCATTATGTTGATTGCGCCGAGTTGGGGAGGTATGATCAACGGCTTGTTGACCTTACGTGGTGCATGGGATAAGGTACGAACAGAACCCATGCTAAAGTTCATGGTCGTGGCCCTTACCTGTTATGGTATGGCGACTTTCGAAGGTCCTATGCTATCCTTGAAACAGGTGAATGCAATTGCTCACTTTACCGACTGGATCGTAGCACACGTACACGTAGGTGCATTGGGATGGAATGGATTTATGACATTCGGTATTCTATATTGGTTGATACCACGTATTTATAAAACAGAACTATATTCTAAAAAATTGGCATCAACGCACTTTTGGATTGGTACATTGGGTATTTTATTCTATGCAATACCTATGTATTGGGCAGCTGTAGTCCAAGGCTTGATGTGGAAAGAATTTACACCAGAAGGTGTATTGAAATACCCTAACTTCCTTGCAACAACATTGGAAATTTTGCCAATGCACATGATGCGTGCATTAGGTGGTGCGCTTTATTTGTCTGGTGTATTCCTGATGACCTTCAACTTGATCAAAACAATGCAAAAAGGTAAGCTTTTGGCCAATGAGCCTGCAGAAGCACCAGCATTGTTACCAGTTCAAGTAAATGAACAATCGCAACACCGCCGTCTCGAACGTAAGCCGATCTTATTTATGGTGCTGGCACTTATCGCTATTCTCATCGGAGGTATGGTTGAGATGGTACCGACTTTTACGATCTCTAAAAACGTTCCAACAATCGCCAGTGTAAAACCTTACACAGCCTTGGAACTTCAAGGCCGGGATCTTTACGTCAGAGAAGGTTGTGTGAATTGTCACACGCAAACTATTCGTCCATTTAGATCTGAAACTGCCCGCTACGGAGAGTATAGCAAGGCTGGGGAATTTGTTTACGATACACCGTTTTTATGGGGGTCGAAACGGACAGGACCTGATTTACATCGCATCGGGGGAAAATATCCAAATAAATGGCACTTTGATCACCTACTGGATCCGACAATCACCTCTCCGGGAAGTATCATGCCGACCTACCCTTGGTTAATCGATCAGAAGCTGGATAATTCTATTCTGCAAGATAAAATGAAAGCATTACGGAAATTGGGAATCCCCTATACCGATGCAGAAATTGAGCATGCTGAACAGGATCTCACCAAACAGGCACAGAAAATTGCTGATGATCTAAAACAAAATCAAGTGAATGTGTTAGCCGATCGTGAGATTGTCGCTGTAATTGCATACTTACAGCGATTGGGCACAGATATAAAAGCAGCACCAAAGGTCGCTGATAATATTAACGCAAATCAATAAAGCCATGTTTAAGCAAATAACAAATCTAAACGGAAGTGAGCTTTATCTAATCGCGTCACTTTGGATCTTCTTGATTTTCTTCATTTCAGTAGCAATTATGTTGTTTCGAATGAAAAAGGACTATGTTACGTACATGAAAGAATTGCCTTTGGAAGAAGATGAAACAGAAAAGGAACTGAATCATTCACCTGAAAGTCTATAATATATGAGTTTATTATTGGATACTGCACCTGCTACCGCGGAAGTTGTTCAATCTACGATAGGATTTGGTACAGATAATTTATACACAGATATCTTAATTGTTGTATTGATTGTTGTGATGTTGGCTCTTCTTGCTTCGGCACTGATGGTTAACCGCGCGATGAAATCGATTATTAAGATTACGATGCCTGAATTGGCCAAGGAGGAAAAACTCAAAAAGGCGGCAAATAAAGGCTGGATGAAAAGGTCGTGGAACAAGATCATGGGGATCAGACCTATTTCAGAAGAAAAAGATATTGTCATAGACCATGAGTATGATGGTATCCGCGAATTGGATAATCCGATTCCGATTTGGTTTAACTTTCTTTTTTATGGAACGATCTTTTTTGGCCTGGTTTATTTATTTGTTTATCAAGTCTCGGGTATCGGAATGAACCAGGATCAGGAATACGAACATGAGATGGTTGTCGCTGAAAAAGAACGACAAGCTTACTTGACTGCTTCTGCGAGCAATGTAGACGAAAGTAGTGTCGAGTTTCAGCCGGAAATGGCAGCGGATGGGAAAGCCATTTTTACGGCCAACTGTGTAGCTTGTCACGGTGGAAGTGGAGAAGGTGGTATTGGACCTAATCTGACTGATAAGTTTTGGCTGCACGGTGGCGAGATTAAGGATGTCTTCAAGACTATTAAGTACGGTGTTCCTGATAAAGGTATGGTACCCTGGGAACAAACTTTAAGTCCTGCACAAATTGCACAGGTTGCCAGTTATATTATCACTTTAAGAGATACACATCCTGCTAATCCAAAAGCTCCACAAGGTGAAGAGGTAACCTATGGTGGTGGTGAGGTGGCAAACGGAGAGAAAGCAGCGGATGATACCAACACAGATCCCGCTAAAGCAGATAAATAAATTGAAATAGCAATGAGTACAGCAGTAGTTAATAGTGCCAATAATGGCGCGTCTAAGTCTAAAAAAAGACAATGGATTTATGCCAAAAAACCGCAGGGTGAGCTTTATACAAAAAGACAGTGGGTTGGGTATTCACTACTGTTGTTCTTGTTTGTGGTTCCTTTTATCAAAATAAATGGTGAACCGTTTCTCATGTTCAACATTATTGAGCGAAAGTTTTCCATCTTAGGAAATCTTTTCTATCCGCAGGATCTCTACATATTCGTATTCGGTATGTTGATCGTGATGGTATGCGTGGTTTTGTTTACGGTTGTTTTTGGCCGGGTCTGGTGTGGCTGGACTTGCCCACAGACTATTTTCTTAGAATTGATATTCCGGCGGATTGAGTATTGGATTGAAGGTGATTGGCAACAACAAAAGAAATTGAATGCGGGACCAAATACGGATCAAAAGCAGTTGAAGAAATTTTTGAAACATGCCATATTTCTGATCATATCATTTTTCATCTCCAATATCTTTTTGTCTTATATCATCGGTGCCGACGCTCTCATTAAAATCATCACAGATCCCTTGGACCAACATATTGGCGGATTGATATCAATTCTCCTATTTACATTGGTTTTCTATGGCGTATTTGCTTATGTCAGAGAGATTGTCTGTATTGCAATTTGCCCTTACGGTCGACTACAAGGGGTACTCTTAGATGACCAAAGTATCACTGTTGCTTATGACCACAGACGTGGAGAGCCGAGAGGAAAACAACAAAAGGATGCAAAGACCTCTCAGGGGGATTGTGTGGATTGTAAACTATGTGTACATGTATGTCCCACAGGAATTGATATTCGAAAAGGCTTGCAACTGGAGTGTGTGAGCTGTACGGCTTGTATTGATGCCTGTGATGCTGTCATGGACAAGATCGAGAAACCTAAAAAGTTAATCGGTTTTTATCCAATGGGTGAGATTGAGGGTACGCTCAAGAAAAAAAATAACACCAGAACAATCGCTTATTCGGTCGTACTTGTTGCTTTAATGTCTGTCTTCTGTTTTCTATTGTTTAACCGTTCTCAGGTGGATGGAAGGTTGCTCCGGGCTAAGGGCAGTACCTATCAGCTTCGCGATGACAAGACAATCAGCAACCTGTATTCTTTGGAATTGATTAACAAGTCTGGTAAAGAAATGCCTTTTAAATTGGTCTGTGATGATCCGCGTTTAAAGATTCAGGTGGTTAATCCTATTCAAAAATTGAGTAAGGATGGGCATGCCACAATGAGCTTTTTTCTCATTATCGCGAATAAGGATGTCGAGACCTATAAAAGTAATGTCAAATTAGCTATCTATTCGGGAGATAAGAAAGTGGAAACTTTAAAAACCACTTTTATAGCTCCTCCCGGTATGAATTAAAGAGAAAAAAAAATGAATTGGGGTACAAAGATTTTTTTAACCTTGGCGGTGTTCATGCTGTGCATCGTCGGAGCAGGTATATATATGGTGAGCCATGACTCGGATAGTCTGGAGGAAGATGACTATTACGAACAGGGATTGAATTACGATCAGGCTTACGATAAAAAACAGAATGTATTGATGATGAAAGAATCACCAACTGTCGAAATCAGAAAAGATACCTTATATATTCGCTTTGTCTCCAAAGAAAATAAAGGGAAATTGCTGTTCCGAAAACCTTCGGATAATCGATTGGATAAGGAATTACCATTTCAGACAACAGGTAACCTATATACATTGCCCATTTCCACGTTCGATAAAGGAATGTGGAATTTGTATATAGACTGGAAGAGTGTAGGTAAAGAGTTTTTGTTTGAAGAGCATATTTTATTTTAGTTTACGGAAATGAGCTATACCTATTTTGCGTTTTTTATGGGTTTATTTGGGAGCATACATTGTGCGGTTATGTGTGGCCCGTTAATTTTTGCCATAGAAGGGCGACAAGGTTTTGGCTGGCATGTTTTCTTCAATAAAATACTGTATCAATCTGGCAGAGTACTTACCTACGGCTGTTTAGGCCTCATGCTCGGTACGATAGGTTCATTTGCCCAGCTTCAGGGCTGGCAGCGAAGTTTGAGCTGGGCCACCGGGATCATATTGATCGGAATAGCATTATTTCAGCTCCTTGGTAAGCATAACGGGAAGATTGCTAGCTGGCAGACTCGGGCTGTACAGCCTGTTGTACGCTTATTGTCGAAATGGCTCTATAAACCGGGAGGTAGTTTTGTTGCCGGTATACTCAATGGACTGCTGCCCTGTGGTATGGTCTACATGGCACTCATGTCGTCGATTAATGCGGATAGCCCGCAGCAAAGTTTTTTGTTTATGCTGTGTTTTGGCTTGGGAACCATTCCGCTATTGTTTTTATTTTCTTTTCTGGGGAATTTTTCCAGATCTTTCAAAATCGGTTTTTCGAAATGGGTTCCTTTTCTATATTTCTTGTTGGGAATATGGTTTATACTCCGGGGAGCCAATTTAGATATTCCCTATTTAAGTCCATTTATTCATGTCGATGGTGCAATAAACTGTGCTTAACGACAAACAATATGTCGGTGCTAAGTATTATTATATTTCCTCTATAAATAAATTTCTCAATAGGCAGAGGAGAGATCGATAAATTACTTATATATGCTACGCAATTAAATTGCATATAAAAGGTAATTTATCTAAGTTTGATAAAACCCTTAGCAGACAATATGGAGGTACTTCATCATATTTTACAGATTGCGTTACAATATTACTGGATTCCTTTGCTTATCCTTTATATTGGTGTAATCGGAACGATCCTGATCGAAAACCGTAACCCTTCCAAGACCATCGCCTGGATTATGGTCATTGTCTTCTTGCCTGTCATTGGATTACTCAGTTACTATTTCTTTGGGCAAAAATTTAAGAAGGTCAAAAGAATGAAACGTGTGTACCGTGAGCAGTCGAAAAAGCTCATGGATGCCTGGCGTAAAGAATCCGAAATTATGGAGGAGCATATTGATACCTTAAACGAACGTATCGGTAGTCTGGCCATGGTATATCGTTACCTCAAAAATCAAAAGATCTCTACATTTTCTCTCAATAACGATGTAACACTGTTTATCAATGGGGAAGAAAAGTTTCCGGTACTTATCGATCAGCTCAAAGCAGCTCAGCACTCCATTCATATGGAGTATTATATCTGGGAAATGGATGAAATAGGTCAGGAGATCTTACATATTTTAGAAGAAAAGGCAAAAGCTGGGATCACGGTTCGTCTGATATTGGATAGTTTTGGTGCTCCGGATGTCATTAAATATTTGCGGCGGCATAAGCCTGATTTCACATTTCAAGCCTTTCTTCCGGTGACTTTTAGTTCCCTGGCAAACAGTAACTACCGAAATCACCGTAAGATCGCGGTCATCGATGGCAAAACTGGCTTTGTGGGGGGGATCAATATTTCAGACCGTTATATTAACAATGGAAAAAATGAGATTTATTGGCGGGATACGGCAATGATGGTTGTCGGTGCGGCAGTGAATACTTTGCAAATTCAGTTTTGGAATAGCTGGAACCAGACAGAGGCTGAGTCTTTTGAATTGGGGCGTGGTTATTTAAACCGATTTCCGCTCACAGATGAAGATGCAAGTGGGGTAGGGTTTACGGCCAGTGATCCAGGGTCCCCCGCGCCGTTCAATATGGAAGCAATTATTGCGGGGATCAACGAAGCAAAAGAATATGTACAGTTGTGCACACCTTATTTTATTCCCAGCGATCAATTGACGACGGCTTTAATGCTGGCGGTGTCCTCAGGAGTGCGTGTGGATCTGATGTTGCCGGCCCAGTCTGATTCATTTTTTGTACAACATGCTTCTTTCTCGTTTATTAAACCGCTGCTGGAAAGAGGTGTCAATGTATATCTCTATAAAAAGGGCTTTCTTCATGCCAAAACGATCTGTATTGATGGGAAGCTCGCCTATATTGGTACAACAAATCTCGATATCAGAAGTTTTTATATCAACTTTGAGATCTCCGGGATTGTCTCGGACAATGCACTTTGCGACCGTCTTAATGCGCAATTTTTGGCTGATATTGAAGTTTCCGATTTGATTACAATCCGAAGATGGATGCAGCGTAGCCGCTGGAAAAGAGGGGTCGATTCAATCTGTAGACTTTTAGCGCCATTGCTTTAAGTTCCTTTATCCTTCTGGGAACTGCCCATTGAATACGCATAATAAATGTTAAAAATACCCCAATGAGGTTGGTCTTTGCCTAAAATTGAATATATTTAGCTATTCATTTTTTATTCTAAGACTTTCAATGAAGCACATAAAACTATTGACTTTATCGATAGGACTGTTAGGAATGGGGACGACTTATGCGCAGACCACACCTACATTGCCTATTAATACGATCGTAGAGCGAGTTCAGAAATATTTTCAGGTCTACCCAGTTGAAAAAGTACATTTGCATTTTGATAAACCGTATTATGCCGTTGGGGACACCCTTTGGTTTTCGACCTATTTATCCCGTAATCTAGCGGAATATGAGCCGAGCAAAATTGCTTATGTGGAAGTGTTAAATAGTCGTGATTCGCTTATTCAGACGCTTAGAATTCCGTTGGATAAAGGTGTAGGAAATGGACAGATTGTATTGGATCCACAGTTTATGTCGCAGGACAATTATCGATTCAGAGGCTATACAAAATGGATGGCAAACTTCGATAACGCTTATTTTTTTAATAAAGTAGTCCCGATAGGTGATGTCATCAATAAGAAATTGATTACGAATATTGAATTCCAGAATAATATTGGAGGCAATAAAACCCAGGCTGTGATACAGTTCCGCGACCGTACTGGAAAACCGATGATCAACTCAAAGATCAACTGGGAATTTGTCTCGGGATGGGAAACTTTCGACAAGGGAAAAGGTGAGACCGATGGTCTGGGGAAAGTAACGATCAACCTGTCCGCGAAAGAAAAGGAAAATCTGGAGAAAGGGCAACTGAAAATTAGCATTCAGGAGAATAAAAATGAGAAGCCACTGTCGAGCTCTTTCTTGCTTAAAAATGCTTTATGGGATGCTGATGTACAATTTTTTCCTGAGGGAGGAGATATCATCGCTGGATTGGCAAAAAAAGTTGCCTTTAAAGCCGTTGGATCCGATGGAAAGGGACTCAAGGTAAAAGGCAGTATTTTGGACTCAAAAGGCAAGTCTGTTGCCGAACTTGAAGACTTTGGAATGGGCATGGGCTATTTTTCTCTTCTACCGCTTGCTGGAGAAAACTATCAAGCTGTCGTAAAGTTTGAGAATGGGCAGGAACGCAAATATAAATTGCCCGCTGTGGTCAATGACAAGGCCAATGTGGTTTTTGTGAAACAGGATGCTACGAATGCAGAATTTGCAGTAGTGACCAGCGAGGAAAATTTTTCAAAGAATCAGGGTCAATCCTATTATGTTTTGGTGCAGTCCAATGGTCATCTCTGTTTTGGTGCTCAGGTAAATTTAAAATCCTCTTCGGCATTGGTCAATATTCCCAAAGAGCGTCTGCCAAATGGTATTGTCCAGGTAACCTTATTGAGTCCTGATGGAAAACCGATCAGCGAGCGCCTGGCCTTTGTTCAAAGCGAAAAACTTTTAAATATTCAGGTGACTAGCGATAAACAAAGTTACAAGGCAAAAGACTTGGTTAACCTAAAACTTGCTGTCGACAACAATGGACAGAAATTTCCGGGAAGCTATTCTGTAGCTGTAATTGACGAATCCAAAGTCCCTTACAACGATCAGGCAGATCTATCCATTGTGAGCAACTTTCTATTGACTTCGGACCTGAAAGGAAATGTGGAAAATCCAAACGCCTATTTCGATGAGAAAAATCCCAACCGGGATAAAGCTTTGGATGCCTTATTAATGACACAGGGATACCGTCGTTTTGATTACCCTGCGCTGATAGCAGAGAAGTTGCCACAGATCAGTTTTCTTCCAGAACAAGGGATTGAATTGTCGGGTATCCTTCGGATGAATACCGGACGTCCTTATCCAAACGGTGGGTTACTATTATCTGTACCTTCCCGTAATATAAAAAAGGACGTGTATACGGATCAGAATGGGCGATTTACATTTAAGGATCTTGTGTTCCCAGATTCGTCCAAAGTAACCGTGAACGCTAGATCTAACGATAACTACCGAAGCTTGGTTATTAATATGGATCAGAGCTTTTACCCCGAGATTGATAAGAATAATGGATATAAGAGTTATTTTGTACCTAATATAGATCAGGCTTTTGCTCCTTATTTGGCAAATAGCCGAAAGGAATATCGAAAATCGATTCTGTTGGATGAGGTCGAAGTGACGGCCGTAGTGAAGAAGGTAATCACTAATAAAGATTTTCCTTCGATTTCGGGGCTGTCCATGCCGGAACACCGCATTGAGCCTGAGCGTTTGACGGGCTGTAATGTGTTGACTATGTGTCTTCAAACGGTATTGACCGGCATTACTTATGACCCGCAGACATTGAAATATTATGTTTCCCGCGACTATAATGCGGGTGGACGCACACCGGTTCAATTCTTCTTAAACGGTATGGCTATTGACGAACCTGGATTGAATAGCATCAACGTCGCGGATATCGAAGGTATCGAAATCTTCTTACGTGATGAATTGGGTACAGTCTCCAGAATGTATCAAAATAATGGTGTTGTGTCAATCTATACGAAGAAAGTAGAAGCTAAGAAACCACGCATGTCATTGAGTGAGATTGAAAGCATGTTGCCTAAATCAAATGTAATCGATATGTATCCTTTGGGCTATATTAAAGAACGAAAATTCTATGTTCCAAAATATGATACGCCGGAAAGAAAGGCTGCAAACGATTTGAGAACGACCATTTACTGGAATCCTAAAGTCACGATTACGGAGACAGGGGAGGCTGCTGTTCAGTTTTATAACGCCGATGGAAATGGAAATTACAAGGTAATTGTCGAAGGAATGGATCAAACAGGCAATATTGGCCGTAAGGTTATAAATTATCGTGTTCAGCCATAAGGTCTACGAGGAGGAATTGAGGGAAAAACAAAAAACACCTCCTTGATGGGCAAGGAGGTGCTAACTAACCAATTATAAACCTAAATTATGAAAAGTATTTTGTCGCTTTTTAAAAGCGCTAATATTCTTATTTATAACGTATATTTCAAATCCTATGCCAAATTGAATAAACGACAGATTTGGCAGATTTTTATTGATTTAACCTGACTATTCTATTTGTTCAGATGAAAATAACATTGCCTGCAGCGCGGTTCGTAGGCTTCTTTTTCACCTAAAAGTACCGTTGCTGTATCGTTTGTCAGGCGATAGGAATAATTTGCAGGAGCGCCGCATTGCATGCATACCGCATGGACCTTGGTTACATGTTCAGCGACCGCCATCAGATTGGGAATAGGGCCAAAGGGTTGTCCCAGATAATCCATATCCAGGCCGGCAACAATTACCCGAATGCCACTGTTTGCCAATTTGACACATACTTCTGTCAAACCGTCATCAAAAAATTGTGCTTCATCAATTCCGACGACTTGCGTTGATGAACTCAGCAGTAGGATAGCCGAAGAATGGTCGACAGGTGTCGATGGTATGCTATTGCTATCGTGTGAAACAACCAATTTCTCATCGTATCGCTTATCAACGGCTGGCTTAAAGATTTCAACATTTAGACGTGCATATTGTGCTCTTTTTAGCCTGCGGATCAATTCTTCTGTCTTACCCGAGAACATCGAGCCACAGATGATTTCAATGCTACCATATTGAGCGGGGCGCAAAGCCAAATTATGTTCGGAAAAAAGCATTTGATTAATTTAATTTTGCCGGAAGGTCTGCAAATAAGGTGATATTTGTAAAATGACCTCCTATTATATTCTGTTTTTGACGGTGCTAATATCAGAATTAAATATTAAATTTGAGAAGCAAAAAAGTGAACGTAAATCCAAATATTTAAAAATCAAAGGATTGAGTTTTCCACTTTTCGGCCGCTTGAAGGTATAAGTATTATAAATGATTAATTGGTGATTTCAAACAGAATTATGGGTACTAAAGAGGAAATTTTTAATAAGATAGGCGATTTATTACAGGATTTAAATGGACAGTATCTGACCCTGTCAGAGCAAGGGAATTTGTCCGAAATTAACGAATTAGTAACATTGGAAGCTAAGGCACAAGCTGTAGCAGCATATATAACTTTACTTAAAACAAAGGCCGTTCTTCAGGAAAATCAGTCGCAGCATACATTAAGTGCCGCGGCGCTGGAAAGTAAAAAGATTGGATTTAACGATTATTTTACCCCTCCTTCTACGATTAGAACATCAGCACATCAGACTGTTGCTGAACCGCAAGATAAAACCGCTGAAGCAGTTCAGCCGGTTGAAGATTTCAACCCTAGAAATGAAGAAAGCACTGTGGTAAATGAAGAAACCAGTATGGGGGAAAAAGAAGCCCCATTCGTTTCTGAAAGTGAACCTGTAAAATCGGAAGAGCCTCGTTCTGCAATTGTTGAACCTGTCGTTCCTCCCGTTGCTACAACACCCCCGGTTTTTGCAGATGCCCCAGTGGAGGAATTAGCTTATCAGGCAGAAAAGAAAGTCACTGAGCAAGTTGAAGAACCTACTGTCGTGGTTAACGAGGTGATCGAAGAACCAAAAGAAGTTGTTATTGAACAACCGCAGGAGGTTCTTATTCAGGAAGAAATTAATACAGTCGTTGAGGAAGTTCCTGCTAGACCCTTGACCTTAAATGAAATTATCTCTCAACAGAAACAGGCTGGCGTGCAGAACCGTGTTTATCAGGTCAATCAATCTGGAAGTACGGATAAGCTGACAGATATCAAAACGGGCATTAGCTTAAATGATAAACTCCTTTTTATTAAAGATTTGTTTAATGGCTATAGTTTGGCTTATAGTGAAGCTGTCGAATTATTAAACAGGTTTACAAGCTATGCGGAAGCGGATGCATTTTTACAGACGAATTATGCCATTAAGAATAAGTGGGCAGATAAACCTCATACTGTCGAAAAATTATACAATGTCCTGCGTCGGAGATATAATTAGATAGATAATCAATAAAAAAGCTCTAGTTTCGCTAGAGCTTTTTTATTGATCTTTATTTTGTGCTTTTAGCTTAATTGAAACTGTAGCCAATCATTTCCTTCATGACCATAAACAAAATATTTTGGCTGAAGGATTTCCGCTAGGGATTCGAGCATACCTAAATAATGATATCCGGGATTCTGTGCAAATTGCTGATCGGTTATAATAAAGACCTGGTCGAGCTCAATGGCTTTTGAGGAAGCAATAGCGGGTACGTCCAATAATTGCGGGACATTCATGAAAGTGCCTTCCCCCTGACTAATCACAATGATTTTATCGGCTTCATTTTCCGTTGTAACGGGAATTCCGCCAGCTATTTTGATGGATTCCTGTAGATAAGCAGAGCGGTTTACTTCCAAGGGTTTTATCTGATCCAATACCAAAACTTTTGGTCTATCTGTCGCTGAGATAAACTTAAGCTTATGGATAAGAATACTGGTTTCGTCTTCAATCTTTTCAATCAGTTCAGCTATTTTGTCGTGAGCGTCGAGATGGGTCCCGATACTTTTGACATAGGAGATCATATCATCGATGTCGATAAGGTGCGGACGTTCTGAAATTAATTTATCATAAGTTTCAGTTGGAATAGTTGCCGCATTGAGGCCCAACTGGTCCAAAATATGGGCGACTAATTTTTCTTGATTGCTTTGCATGTTGCAAAAGTACAAAACCTTCATGACTTCGCAGACACCAAGAGCAATGAAAGCGAACTCAAGATTCTTTCTTGCCAATTATATCAGACACTTTCAGAAAAAAGGGGAGCATTGGCGAAAGTAAATTAGCAATAGTAGGTATGCTGAGATTTTCGTAAATTGGCCTGAAATAAATGATATAAATATGTTTGACAAATTATTTCAAGCGCAGCAAAAAGCGGAAGAAATCAAGAAAAGATTGGATTCAATTTCTGTATCTGGCGAAGTGGAAGGCGGTTTGATCCGTGTGGTAGCGACGGCGAACAAAGAGATAAAAGAGGTTATTATCGATCCTGTATTTTTATCAAACGCAGATAAGGAAGAATTGGAGGAGTTGCTTGTGGTTGCTTTGAATAAAGCAATTGCACAGGCGGAGAATATCAGTCAAGCTGAAATGCAGGCTGCAAGCAAGGATATGTTGGGTGGATTAGGTGGTTTATTTAATCAATAGCGATATTATAATGAAAGCGACTTATTACGGACAATCTTGTGTAGAGTTTGATTTTGATGGAACAAAGGTTCTTATGGATCCATTTGTGACTTATAATCCTCTAGCAAAGGAAATTGATGTGAATGCAATTAGACCGGATTATATCTTTTTAAGCCATGGTCATCAAGATCATGTGGCCGATATGGCAACAATCCAAAAGAATAGCCAAGCGACAGTTCTGGCAATTGTTGAAACTGCCGATTGGGTGAGAAGACAAGGGGTTGCAGACGATAAGGTGATCGAGTTTAATTTAGGCGGGACGGTGCAGCTTCCGTTTGGTTCGGTGAAAATGGTGTATGCCGCACATACCAATAGTACTCCGGATGGTCAATATGGTGGTTTCCCAGTAGGATTTGTCTTTAATGTACAAGGCAAACGCATTTATTTCGCTGGTGATACGGCTTTGACCATGGAAATGAAACTGTTGGCCGATATGAACTTAGATTGGGCATTTTTGCCGATAGGCGGGCACTATACGATGGACGTAGATGACGCGATCAAAGCGGCTGAGTTTGTTAATTGCGCACGCGTAGTTGGTATCCATTATGATTCTTTCCCCCCAATTACGATTGATAAACAACAGGCATTGGATAAATTTCAAAATGAGGATATTTCATTGTCTTTACCGAAAATCGGTGAGACATTCGATCTATAAAACAAAAGCTTCCTAATTTCGCGGACCAACAGCAATGAAAGCGGACTGAAGATTCTTTCTGGGCAATAACACTTTTAGAAAAAAAGCCGGATTTAATCCGGCTTTTTTATTTTACGATGGATTTAGACGGATCTCCTGTTTATCACGACGATATCACAATCTTTTTAAGATCCTCAAGACTGAAAAGAGGGATATCAATAATTTTATTCTTAAGAATCTGCTCTTTGTTCTCCTCAAAATAAAAAAGCTTCCATTCGCCATTTTTATATTCTAGACTACTGAGATTTTCGATCCAGTCGCCTGAGTTCATATAGGTACAGGTTCCTTTTCTGGTAATGACTTCTTTGATCTGAGGCTGATGGATGTGTCCGCAGATGACGAAATCATAATTTTTTTCAATTGCCAGTTCGGTTGCTGTATGTTCAAAATCCGATATATATTTGACTGCTTTTTTAACTGAATTTTTGATCTTTTTGGAGAGTGAATACTTTTCTTTACCCATCTTGTCCAGGCAATAATTAATCACATTATTGAGCTGAATAAGTTTGTCATATCCCCAGCCGCCCAGTTTGGCCAACCATTTCGAATGATGGATGGATGCGTCGAATACGTCCCCATGAAAGATCCAGACTTTTTGATTATTGAGCGAGAGAAGCAGTTTATTGCTTAGCTTGATATTACCTAATTTGAGATCGGTAAATTTACGGAGCATTTCGTCGTGGTTGCCTGTAATGTAATGTACTTCTGTACCCGAGGAACTCATATCAATAATTTTTTTGATGACTTTTAGATGTTCCTGTGGGAAATAGCTTTTTTTAAATTGCCAAATGTCTACGATGTCTCCATTCAATATCAGTATTTTGGGAGATACGGACTCTAAGTAAAGTAAAAGTTCTTTCGCTCTACTCCCGTAGGTGCCGAGGTGTAAATCTGAGATTACAAGTATATCAAGGCTTCTTTTCATTTGCAATAAATTTGTTTATTCATCTACGTCTCCAAAGATGTCTGAACCTTTGTTGATTTTTGTTGTTCTTTTGCCTGTGGAGGGCTTTGTTTTACCTCCAGCGGATTTGTCTGCAATTAATCGATCATGAGCTGTTTATTTTACCGGTTTTTCGCTTATATAAGCCACGATTTTTCATTCGATAAATCTATTATCTTCTTTTACAAAAAAAAGATACTTTTATTTTGTACCCATGAAATTCCTGTTATTAAATCATTAAAATGTCTTGTAAAACGGTATGAATTAGTTTATTGGAAATTAATATTAGCGGCGGATTCGGGGAGCAGCGGGGGCAAAAAATAAAGAGTAAAGGGCTGCTATAAACGAAAAAAGGTATCCAATTGTTATTGGATACCTTCTAGTATGTTAAAGATTATTTTCTTTTTTATTTAGCAGCTGCAGCAGCTCTATCGATGTGGAATTGTACTAAATCGTCAATAGGGGAGCGTAAGATTTTACCTACTTTCATTCCATATTGTTCTGCTTTTTCAGCTAGTACATTTCTGAAATTATAGCCTACTGAACCGATACAGTTGAACGTGTAGCTTTGATAATTAGGGTATTTGCTCACAAGATTTCTGAAAAATGCTTCAAAAGCCTCATCTACAATATTCCGTGTATATTCGATATTTACATTATTGTCATACACAAATTTGCTAAAGCTCGCACAGAAACGATTTGGCATAGGTTTGGTATAAACCGCGTCCATAATTTCGTCTTTTGTCATTTTATATGTGTTCCAGAACACTTCTTTAACATCTTTAGGCATTAAATTACGTACATAGTCTGCAAGTAATTTTTTACCGATATAACTACCAGAACCTTCATCACCTAAAATGTAAGCGCCTGAGTCAATGTTTAATGTAATTTCTTTACCATCATAGATACAAGAGTTTGTTCCTGTTCCTAAGATCGCTGCAAATCCAGCTTGAGATCCTAATAATGCTCTTGCTGCTGCAAGAAGATCATGTCCTACTTCAACTTCAGCTGTAGTAAATACTTGTTTTAAGGCGTCAACTACAATCTGTGCTTTTTCTTTGTTATGGACACCAGCACCATAATAGTTTACTTCCGCGATTTTTTCAAAAGGTAAATCTTGTGGAAGTCCTTTTTTTAGGGAGTTTACAATGTATTCACTATCAACAAAATAAGGGTTATACCCTTCTGTATTGAAGTAGATTTTTTTATTCGAATCGTCTAACAAACACCAGTTTGTTTTTGTTGATCCCCCGTCAGCAATGATTATCATTATTGAGTAGTTTTAATTGTGTTTATCGTTATAAAATGAGTAATCAATTCATTAATCAATTCCCCGAAAATACATTTTTTAATTTTAAATATCATAATTTATCCATGTATTTTTCAAAAAATAAATTTTTGTAGTTTGGTGACTATATAAAAAAACTGGCTTAACGATATTGTTAAGCCAGTTTTTAAGCTGTGTAATAAAATTGTTTAAATAGTGTACTATTTACAATTAGTGCGGGGTCCTAATGACCTCCTTCAGCCTCGATTTCGTCAATGTTGATCCCTTGTTTTGTTAATATTCCCTTAACAAATATTGCAAAGAAAACAACATAACAGAATCCGATCAATGGTAGGATATACGAATTATGGATACCAATGATATCTGCTAATTTTCCTTGAATCGGAGGAAGAACACCACCGCCAAGAATCATCATGACAAGGAATGCAGAGCCTTGAGCTGTATATTTACCTAAACCAACAATGGATAAGCTGAAAATCGAAGACCACATAATTGAACAAGCAAGACCGCCTGATAAGAAAGCATAAATGGCAACCGTACCTGAGGAGAACAAGCCAATTAACATCGCAATGATGCCAAATAATCCGAAAATAATCAGTGTACGGGCTGGTTTCTCTTTACTAAGGTAGAATGCTACAATTTGAAGAATGATACATACCACATAATAATAAAGGTGTGACATTTCAAAGCCAGCAAGGGTATTGACTCCAATGATGATGGAGAACGCAATCAAAGGAACGATAATCAATAGTGTACTTTTAGTAGACTTACTTAGGTTAAACGCTGTAATGGCGCCCGCCCAACGGCCGATCATCATACTTCCCCAGTACATCGATACATAAGGTGTAATCTGCGACGACTGCAAATGACCAAATTCTTTCAATGTTAATAATTCGCCTAGGTTACTGCCGATGGCAACTTCGATTCCCACATAGATAAATAAGGCGAGCATACCCAAAGCCAATTGCGGATATTTCATTGCGCCCCAACCTTCTGGACTTTTTTGTGCACTTTTATTCGAGAATAATAATCCACCAATAACAACAACCAAAGCACCCGCCAACCACAACATACGTTGCATTTCGAGTGGTTTGGCGACTTCCTTAATGTGTAATTTGAGCTGGTCAATCTGAACCTGATCCGTTAAACTGGAAACCTGTTTGTGTAATTGCTCTACTTGCAAGGCTAAATCACTCTTATAACTTAAGAAAACCGGTGTGAACATACCAAAAAGAAGGATGGTCATGATGATCAATGTGCGTAAAGCTTTATTGGCTTTTTCCATTGGCTCATCGCTGATTCCGGCAGGAACTTTTTTGCTGAAATTAAATAATGCTGCTGCTAAGAGGAACAAAAGACCAACACCTACATAAAGGTAAACAACCTTGTTTAAAGGAAGGTTGGCGATTTCAGAGTCAGAAATTGGTTCAAAAGTTCCGAATAAGGAAAACCCGATCACAAGTGGTCCTATGGTTGTACCGAATGAATTGATACCACCACCTAGGTTGACGCGGGAAGCACCAGTTTTTGGATCACCCAATAAAACGGCAAATGGATTTGCAGCTGTTTGCTGTAATGAAAAACCCAGAGCCACGACAAAAAGTCCCAGCAACATACCTACATATAAGTTTACTTCGACTGCGACAATCATGGCTGCTGCGCCCAAAGCGGAGAAAAGTAAACCATAAACAATACTCTTTTTATATCCCCATTTTCCAACCAGATCCTTTCCGCCGATTGAACTGAAGATAAATAGTAACAAAGCACCGATATAATAGGCCGTATAAAAAGCAAAGTCTATTAACTGTGATTGAAACTGGTCTAAATGAAAGTAATTTTTGCAGAACGGTATAAAAACACTGTTCCCTGCCGCAATGAACCCCCAAAAGAAAAACACAATAATCAATGTGTAGAGTGCGGGGTAATTGGTTTTAGTTTGTTGCTGTTCCATATAAGGGATCTAAAAACTTAAATTTTGAAAGGTACGAACTTATGAAAAAAAATATAAATTCAATCTAAAAATGTTGTTAAATCGTTTTACTAGCTACAATAGTAAATATTTTTTTTGAAATATTTTGAAATAACAAAATTTGTTTTTTTCTTTGTCTAGGTTCTCAATATTTAATCCACTTCGGGTTTAAAAGAAATCATTAAGTTCTTCATCTCACTTAATCTTGGAAACTTGTTTAAGTGTGTAATCAGAATTCAGAATAAAGCTCAAAAAGAAAATCCAAAAATCATACACAACACATTAATGGATATTAACGAATTAAACGCTAAACTCGTATCAGAATTGCGCGAGATTGCTAAGTTGATCGGTATCGCAGATGCTGATAAATTGCGTAAACAAGAATTAATCGAAAGAATTAGCAATACTGGTGCAGAAGAGGAAGCCGCTCCAGCGCCAGCTGAAAAAGCAGCTAAAGTAGAGGAAGATAGTCAGGAACATGCTGAGCGTACACGTAAACGTGTAAGGACTGTAAAAACTGCGGAGCCTGTCACGGTAAGAAAGCGCGAAGCTTCTGAACATGACGAAAATCCTGTTACTCCAGAGCATGCGTCAGCAGTAGATAAAGGTTCCCAACCTGAAAAAGCACCTCAAACCCCTAAAGCAGAAACCACTTCTTCAAGTACAGATTTCGATAACGTCATCGTTAATGAGGGGGTATTGGAAATTATGCCTGATGGTTATGGTTTCTTACGTTCATCAGATTATAACTATTTGACATCTCCTGATGATATTTATGTATCACAATCTCAAATCAAATTATTTGGTTTAAAAACAGGGGATACAGTACGAGGTTGTATTCGTCCACCAAAAGAAGGTGAAAAATATTTTCCTTTGGTAAGGGTTGAAGCGATCAATGGACAAAATCCTGCTGAAGTACGTGACCGTGTTCCATTTGATTATTTAACACCATTATTTCCTGATGAACGTTTAAATCTGGATATGGGAGTTGGAAATTATTCCACTCGTATTATGGATTTGTTTACACCTATAGGTAAAGGTCAACGTGGATTGATCGTTGCTCAGCCGAAAACAGGTAAAACAAACTTGTTGAAAGAGGTTGCAAATGCGATTGCAAAAAATCATCCGGAAGTTTATTTGATTATCTTATTAATTGATGAACGTCCAGAGGAAGTTACTGATATGGCAAGAAGTGTGCGTGCAGAAGTTGTTTCTTCTACATTCGATGAGCCTGCTGACCGCCATGTGAAAATTGCGAATATCGTGCTTGAAAAAGCAAAACGTATGGTTGAGTGTGGACATGATGTCGTTATCTTATTAGATTCTATCACCAGATTAGCGCGTGCATATAATACTGTTGCTCCTGCGTCAGGTAAAATTTTATCCGGGGGTGTGGATGCGAATGCTTTGCATAAACCAAAACGTTTCTTTGGTGCTGCCCGAAATATTGAAAATGGTGGTTCATTGACAATTTTAGCAACAGCATTGACAGATACCGGTTCTAAAATGGATGAAGTTATCTTTGAAGAATTCAAAGGTACAGGTAATATGGAATTACAATTGGATCGTAAGCTGGCGAACAAACGAATTTTCCCTGCTATCGATATTACAGCTTCTAGTACACGTCGTGATGATCTATTGACTGATAAAGAAACATTACAACGTATCTGGGTGCTTCGTAACCACTTATCTGATATGAATTCTACAGAGGCTATGGAATTTTTGCAAGGCCAATTGCGTGGAACTAAATCGAATGAGGAATTTTTGATCAGTATGAATGGTTAATTCCATCAAATTTTGATATTTTAGCCATCATTTCTAATCGAATGATGGCTTTTTTTAATATAAAATATCCCGTAAATGAAAAAACATATCCCAAATCTGCTGACTTGTCTAAACTTATTTAGTGGCTGTATTGCTGTATTAATGGCATTGAAAGGTAATATACAAGCGGTTACTATCTGTGTGTTTGCGTCGGGGATATTTGATTTTTTCGATGGGATGGTCGCGAGGCTTCTTCATGTTAAATCTCCAATAGGAAAAGAGCTCGATTCATTGGCAGATATGGTTAGTTTTGGTTTTCTACCTGGGACGATCATGTTTACCCTATTGACCAAAGTATTTCCTGATGGTTCTCAACTACCTTATTTAGGGTATGTCATTACCATCTTTTCTGCCTTGCGTCTGGCAAAGTTCAATCTGGATGAGCGGCAGACGTCTGATTTCATTGGTCTAAATACACCAATGAATACATTCTATGTACTTTCGTTACCTTATATTGCTGACAAATACCCGCAAGTAATTTTAAATCCGGTCGTTTTGATTTGCAGTGTTCTTTTGACAAGTTATCTATTGGTGAGTGAAATTAGGTTGTTTTCGATGAAATTCAGTTCCATGGACTGGAAGACGAATAAGTTTCGCTTTATATTTCTGCTATTGACGCTGATCTTGTTTATTGCTGGCCAATTTATGGCTTTACCGATTATACTTATTTTATATTTCCTATTGTCGGCATTGCATTTCAATAAAAAAAACGATCTGGTTTAGATCGTTTTTTCATATTGTTCCAACTCAAATAGGAGCTCCTTCATTTCGATATCAATGATATCAAAGGTGGCCCGGAGTACGTCAAGAGAATCCTTGTTTTTGGCATTAGCCTCCAATTCCTCAAATTTATCTTTTAGGTGAAAAGCACCGATATAATCCATCGTCGGTTTGATATGATGCGCTGCATCTCCGATCTTTTGAGGATCTCCTTCAGCCAGGGCCTGACGGAGCTTGTCGAGGTCGACCGGAGTTTGAATAAGATACATTGATACAAATTGTTTGATTAATTCTGGATTGTCAAACATGTTTTGGTTGATCAGTTCAATGTCGATATGGTTCATCGTTGCTAATTTTCTTTACAGGTAAGTCGTCTTTGCATTTATCCAATAAATATACGTTATTTTTTTTGTAAAGGGGATGGATATAGTCTGGTGCTATTTCGACTAAAGGTGCGAGTACAAATCTTCGTTCTGCAATAAAAGGATGTGGGATACGAAGTGTGGGCAGATCGATTATATCTTGGTTAAAGTAGATGAGGTCTATGTCGATTACCCTTTCGCCCCATTTTTTGATGCGTATACGTCCCAATTCCTGTTCAATGGACTGGGTGATTTCTAAACAGTCAAGTGCCTCAAGATCGGTGGTTATGAGAAGGGCCTGATTCAGGAATGCAGGCTGGTCTTCCACTCCCCAGGCGGCAGTTTCATAGATCGAAGAAGCGTCAATAATTGCTCCGATCCGTGATTCAAGCTGTTTTCTCGCTAGATCAAGCTGCTGAAAACGGTCTCCAAGATTGGTGCCCAAGAGTATGTAAATCTTATTCATACCGCTAAATTAAGGTTTTGTGCCTCGTGGCTGGGTGAATTTTAATTTTAATTGTCCATTGGAATGTAAATTTTTGTCGGTTAGCCTGCCATAACTTCCTAAAAATATTTTGCAGATGAAATAAAAGACTGGGTGAATAAAAAATATTGCCTTACCTTTAGTGAGAAATAGGTCTTTCTCTTGGAAGATGTGTTATTGATCGGATTTAATTACAAAATATGAAATCATTTTTTAAGTACGTATTGGCTACAATTACAGGGATTGTGATCTCTTTTGTAGTACTTTTTATTGTTTTGATGGGAATTATAGGGGCTATTATCAGTTCAGCCTCTTCTGACCAAGAGATTGTTGTTAAGAGTAATTCGGTTTTATATCTGTCCTTTGACTATGGTATTACGGAGCGAAGCGAGGCCAATCCGTTGGGTAGTCTCAATCTTCCTGGTTATTCGACCAAAAATATTGGATTGGATGATATTTTGGCGAGGATTAAATATGCGGCTACTGACGGAAATATTAAAGGAATCTATTTGGATGCGAGTCATATTGGGGTTGGTTTTGCTAGTTTAAAAGAGGTAAGAGATGAGCTTTTGGCCTTTAAGAAAACAGGTAAATTTGTTGTTGCTTATAATGCAGGATATGATCAAAAAGCTTATTATGTTGCGAGTATAGCTGATAAAGTGTATGTCAATCCACAGGGTACAATTGATTTTAAGGGGCTGGCGAGTTCAACCATGTTTTATAAAGATCTATTGGATAAAGTGGGGGTAGAGATGCAGATTGTGAAGGTAGGTACTTTTAAGAGTGCTGTTGAACCGTTCTTTTTAAATAAGATGAGTGATCCCAACCGTTTGCAGGTAACCTCGTACCTGGGAAGTATATACAGTACTTTCATCAATGAGATTGCGGCGAGCAGAAATATTGCTGCTGATTCATTGCGGGCCATAGCGAATGATTACCGGGTTCGGGATGCGGATGATGCGGTGAAATATAAACTTGCTGATGCCAAGCTGTATAAAGACGAGCTGTTGTCAGATTTGAGAAAACGGTTAAAAATTTCGGAAAAGGATGAAATATCCTTTGTTTCTCTGTTAGATTATAATAAAAAGATCAAGGACGATGCGAGTGGATCTGAAATTGCGGTCCTTTACGCTGCTGGCGAAATTGTAGATGGAGAGGGGGCAGGACCGGGGGAGATCGGCGGAGATAAATTTTCGCGTGAACTACGGAAACTACGGGAAGATGATGCCGTTAAAGCTGTTGTTTTGCGTGTCAATTCACCGGGAGGATCAGCGTTGGCTTCAGATATTATCTGGCGTGAAGTTATTTTAACTAAAAAAGTGAAACCTGTTATCGTTTCTATGGGTGATTTAGCGGCCTCTGGTGGGTATTATATCTCGGCAGCAGCAGATTCGATATTTGCTGAGCCTACCACGATTACGGGTTCTATCGGAGTATTTGGTGTAATTCCTAATTTCCAAAATCTAATGAACAATAAAATTGGGGTTCACTATGATGGTGTCAAAACGGGTAAGTTTGCCGATTTGATGACTTCTTTTGATCGTCCATTGACAGCTGAAGAAAGGGATATCATCCAGCGGGAAGTTGACAAGGTATATGGTACATTTACTAAAGTTGTTGCGGACGGCCGTAAATTATCCATCGCTGATGTTGATAGTATTGGACAGGGAAGAGTTTGGACAGGTGCGCAAGGGGTGAGTAATAAATTGGTTGACCGTCTCGGGAACTTGGATGCCGCTATTCAAGCTGCCGCTAAAAAGGCGAATTTAACCAACTATAAAGTATCTCAATACCCTGAAAAAGAAGATCCGTTCACTTCAATCCTGAATAATTCAAAGGAAAAAGTGCAGGTCTGGGTAGCAAAAGAGCAGATGGGTGAATACTATCGTTATTTTGATGTGATGAAAAAAGCGACTGCACAGACGGGTGTACAGGCTAGGCTGCCTTATTCCGTTGAGATTCATTAATGGTTGATCTCTCCAAGGATTTTTATCGTGGCTTCATGGTATAGCATGGGGTATAACGATGCCGGCAAGGACGATCGGAGGTAAGAATTGCCATCAATAAAATAATTATTCTCATGAAAGCAAATGCTTTTTTTTATATTTAGCTGTTCGTTTGACAAAACGACCTAATCCAAAATCAATAAAGTTACATAATGAAAACAGTAGACGATTTAAATTTTGCAGGTAAAAAAGCCTTGGTACGTGTGGATTTCAACGTGCCTTTGGATGAAAATTTCAATATTACGGATGATAATCGTATCCAGGGAGCGGCTCCAACGATAAAGAAGATTTTGAATGATGGTGGAAGCGTTATATTGATGTCCCATTTAGGAAGGCCAAAAGATGGTCCTACTGATAAGTATTCATTAAAACATATTGTTGCGCATCTTTCTCAAGTTTTAGGTACCGATGTTCAGTTTGCGAACGATTGTATCGGTGCTGAGGCTGTAGAAAAGGCAGCTGCATTACAAGCTGGTCAGGTTTTATTGCTTGAAAACCTTCGTTTTTATAAAGAAGAAGAAAAGGGAGATGTTGGGTTTGCTGAAAAGTTGTCCAAATTAGGTGATGTCTATGTGAACGATGCTTTCGGTACAGCGCACAGAGCTCATGCCTCGACAGCAATTGTAGCACAATTTTTCCCAGGCGCTAAATATAGCGGTTACTTAATGGCTGCTGAAGTTGGAAATGCGGAGAAAGTATTAAATAATCCGGTTAGACCTTTTACAGCAATCATGGGGGGCGCAAAAGTTTCCGATAAAATTCAGTTAATAGAAGCCTTATTGGATAAAGTCGATAACCTTTTAATCGGTGGGGGTATGGCTTATACATTCATCAAAGCTCGTGGTGGTGAAATTGGTCAGTCATTGGTTGAGATGGATAAACTGGATTTAGCGAATGAGTTAGTAAAAAAAGCAAAAGAAAAAGGTGTAAACTTGGTTATTCCTACGGATGCTCAGATTGCAGATGCATTTTCAAATGATGCAAATGTATATGATGGTCCTAATGATCAAATTCCTGCAGATCTACAAGGTTTGGATATCGGTCAAGAGTCTGCAGCAAACTTTGCTTCGATCATCAAAAATTCTAAGACAGTTCTTTGGAATGGCCCGATGGGTGTTTTTGAATTTGATACTTTCGCGAAAGGTACTAAAGCCGTAGCTGATGCTGTTGTGGAAGCAACCAAGAATGGTGCATTCTCTTTAATTGGAGGTGGAGATTCTGCTGCTGCGGTAAGTAAATTTGGAATGACTGAAGATGTAAGTTACGTCAGTACAGGTGGCGGTGCACTTTTGGAATACATGGAAGGAAAAGTTCTTCCGGGTGTAAAGGCACTTGAAGATTAATACGAAACGATTTTTTTGAAAAGGGGCTGTCCAAAAGGTTGGATAGCCCCTTTTTTCTTGATATTTTAGCATATACACCTATACAGGAACTTTTCAAATATCCAATTCTGAGAGAGTTTGTTTTTACTTTTTAGACATCCTTTTTTGTTTTAAAAATTTGGGTATCGCAATTTGAACTATTGATGTAATGTCAGATTAAATCAATTATCTGTTAAATATTTGTGTAGTACTGGTGAGTTTTTATTGTATTTACTAAATTTATCATGACATGGTTATATATGCAGATATTGATGGATGCTAATAAAGGTAAAGAAAAAAGTAGTTCTGGTTTTTTTTCGGTACTGACGTATAATGTAGCGGGCTTGCCCGGGATTATATCCTCGGCGATTACAGGTAGAAGCCGGAGTATTGCTGAAATTGGAAAGAAGATCAATCCCTTTGATATTGTTAACGTACAGGAGGATTTCAATTATAATAGAAGTTTATATTGGGGTGGGAATTTACATCCGTATCGCACGAAAACCAAGGGGCGTGTTCCCTTTGGTGATGGTCTTAATACCCTGTCTCATTTTCCGATGACCGATGTTGTCCGGGTTCCCTGGAAGAAGCGTACAGGAGCTGATTTTCTGACACCCAAAGGCTTTACCCTGGTTCAGGTAGAGATTGTTCCAGAGGTCTGGCTGGATGTATATAATGTGCATGCAAATGCGCAAAATAGTAGGAAAGCTTCCAGTGCACGCCGGGATAATCTCAACCAGCTGCGCGATTATATTGGAGAGTATTCGACGGACAGGCCACTTATTGTCATGGGGGATTTTAATGCGCATTATAGTTTTTGTGATGATAATCTCCATGATTTTATGGATTCCACAAGCTTGGTGGATAGTTGGGTTGAGCTGGAAAACGGTGGGCTGGTGCCTGAGGCAAGGCACGAGTTTAAGCCGCCGCATATGTTAGCTATCGGTAATCAGAGCGAATCCATTGATAAAATTCTTTATAGGAGCAGCAGCCATCTTCGTCTTGCTGCCCGGGATTATAATATAGAAAATAATCTATTCACCAACCTCAAGGGATTGCCACTGTCCGATCATTATGCTTTGGCCCTGAATTTTAATTGGGCGATCCACCCTTAAGTGTGTTTCCCTTCATTTGCCTTAATAGGTGTAGTTTAAACTGAATGTCGGAACTACACGTTGTGTTGTGGTATTGTCGTTGATATAGATGCCTTTAATAACAAATTCGAAGTCTGGCAACGGGTATCGAAAAGCATTGAAATCAAACGAGAGGTATGCTCCAAAACTTTTTGGTGTAACTTCCTGGTGCTTATGGATATTTTGATAATCAGCAAATATTCCTCCTTTTACACGTTTAATATACGCTAAGGATCCTAATCCCAGATCGGGATAAGCTATTGGAAAACGGTAGTTGACCAATAGGGTGTTTTTTACTTTTTCATATCTATAGTAGCTGAATCCACTCACTAAGGGGATATCGTTGATGTATTGATAGATTCCAGACCCCGTTTGAGCACTCAATCTAATCTGAAAGCCGTGATTGCTCATGAATCCGGGGAGATAAAAGACTGTTCGTGCTGATAAAATTTCACCTTTTGCATTATTTTCAAAGGGGGTATGTCTATAAGTTATACTGAAATTCTGGCCCCATCGAGGATAGAGGTCCATACTCGCCATCCGGGCATTGCGATTGAGGTAAAGTTGATAGGTTAATGGAAAAGCGGTTTCATAATTAAAGTTTTTGACGTCAGTTCGGCTAAGATCATAGCGTCTTAGGTAGGCGGTAGCCAGGTTGAAACCCGTGGAATAGACGTAGTCTCTTCTATAGAAGGAGAGAGGGATAGAGATCTGTGAGGATATATAATGTTCCCTCCAGTCGAAACGAATGCTGCTATCCGGTTTGTTGGGGATGCTTGCCGCGGCGATCTGCCCCCTGTTTTCGTAACGCAAAGAGAATTTCGGAAAGTATTTATTGTAGGTAAGTTCGGCGGAGTATACTCCTTTTCGAATATCAGTATCGTATTCGTATCCCAGTGCAATCTGTGTGGTGTTTAAGATGTTGTTGGATAACCAAAAGACGCCCGGTTTAAAATTGTCGAAGCTCTCAAAATTACTGCTGCTTAAGGAAAGACTATGAAAATTGAAGGTTCGTCCTAGGCCATTATAGGGGACGATCTGGTTATACTGACTGGTATCCACTGGGACTGAAGCGATGTTTTTGATGCTGTCTTTGGTCAATGCCATGCCATAGTAATGGGAGAAATAATCTGTTTCCGGTGCTATATCATAGGTCGTATCTATGGTTGTTTGACCAATTTTGTAACCGTTATATTGATAATTATTAAAAAATAACTTCCTGCTGTCTCTGTCGTAAAATGGGTTGAATGCACCAAACTGCGCCTTTGTTAAAAGCTGTTTTTTGCCAGATAAAAGATCTATTGTGTAGATATTATCGATACCATTGAAGTTTGCTTTTGTAATAACTTTCATACCTGAAAGGTATTGTGGTCGTTCGTACTGCTGATTACCCCATGCCGTCAGATTGGTGATTTTGTCATTTTCTAGGTCTATTTCACACAGTGCGGTTCCGGATTGGGATAATCGTATGCCGATTATTTTATTTCCTTCGGGGCTAAAAGACGGATGTTGAAGCTGTTCGGCATTGCCTATTTTGATCCTTTTGATAATACTACTGTTTTTAAGGCTTATAAGCGTTAGGTAGCTGTCGTTGGATAAATCTACCTCGACGCAAGCGATTGTTTCGTTCACGGGGCTAAAAACAGGTGAATAGTATCTGGTTTGTTTTGTAAGCTGCTTAATTTTTCCAGTTTTGAGGTCCATTATATTAATGATGGTATAGGTTCGCTTGTTGAAACGAGGGTCTTTTCGCAGTTCATCCCATAGGATATAATTGCTGTTTACGTCAAAATGGGGCGTTAGCTGGATACCGGTTTTGATCAGTATATTTTCCTTTTTTGTACTGGTGTCATAGGTGTATATAGCATTGGTTTTTTGTGGATTTTGCTTGATAAAATAGATCAGACCATTTTTGTGTTTCGGTAACAAATTACTGTTGTAAAAGCTGCTGTTTATAGCATTGATCTCTGCATATTTTTTGTATTGATAATTGCGTGTTTTTTCTTTCCAGATTGCATCCAGATTTGCGATTGTTTTATTGTATAAATAAGCACTGTTTCCGCCTATTTTTTTCTTGAGGACTCGATTAATATTGTACGGATATAGCGGTTTTTTGTTAAGTTCCGAAAAGAGGTCGGCCTCATAGTTTGGAGGTAATTCTGATTTTAAAGTGGAGGTCATCAGGTAACCTATCGTATAGTAGCTTGGAACAATATCTTTGTAGGAACCCAGTAAATATTTGTTGAAACTATAATTGCGATCTGATTGAAAGTTCGCTTTGACTGGCATTTCAAAAGCTGGTAATCTTCCTCTACCCCCATTAGAATATATCGTTTCGGTCAGTGTCGCATCGCCTTCAAAATACCAGGATGGAACGGTCAGTCCATAATAAGCAAGTGCTAATTGTTCGAAAAAAGGTGCGCGCAGTTTTCCTGTCAATTTGTCAAACTGACTCACATGCCTAGACTCGTGAAGGATCAGATTGGGTAGCCAGGTTTGGTTGTCTGGTTCTGCCCCAGCCGTGCTATACAGTTCGGATTTGCGTGGAGATAGCTGTACAAATCCATTGGTCTGGAGATTTGTATTGTGAATAATGAACGGAATTTTTCGCGGTGTTATTTTATAATTTCTAGAAGTCGTACGTAGCGAGGCGCTGACCTGCTGGGCTAGGGTAGGGACTTTACTTTTCATTTCCTCGGGGAAAATAAGCTGGAAATTCTTCGTTTCAATTTTATACCATTTTTGACTTAAGGGGGCTTGGCTGTCTTCAAAAAATTGAGCGAAACTTTTTTGTGAATATATTATTAATGTCATTGATGATAATACACTGATAATTATATTTTTATATTTCATTATTTATTGTTTATTATGATTTTGCTATTTTTTTTAGTTTTATAACGCGTCTTTATATGAACTTTATGTTTTTATATTAGTTGTTTTGTTGTTGAATAATAGTTTGTTATGTTTTTTATATTTTCTATTTTTCTTGCATATTTTCTGTTTGAAAAGACTTGTAAGGTATGTTTTTTTTGTTGAATCATCCACTACTTAGCAAGGTTAAAGCATATGACGAATATACTTAAATAATTGGCGATTCTAAGACTGTGCCGGGAAAATTTGTCTGCTTTTTTAAATAGAAAAATCTGAAGACTATGGGCCGTTACTTTTGGATACCTAATGGAGAGGTAGACGTTGTCTGGTTTGTTTTATTTGATAAAAAAATGGATCGGTAATTAGACTATAAATTTTATCGTCTTTTTGTTCTTAAACCTGTTGAAGTTGTTGGTGAGAATGGTTTTCTTTTTAATTTTTAATAATGACAAAATGTCTTGTTTTTTGTTCCTGGAGATGGGAGGAAAGTGCGCTGTTTGCTCCATTTGTTCCTTCAGATAACCACATTTTATTATTTATTTTTTTATGCAGAATTTACTTTAAAAAAGCGATTTTTGTAACATATAAATTTTGTGTAGATGTAGGATTTTTTAAATTGATTAGGAGATATGGAAGAACTGGAAATGCAGGTGAGTCAAATAGAGCAATTGATAGCAAGTGGAGATTTTGTCGGGCTGGAAGAGTTTTTGAATGAATTAAATATTTCAGAAGTGGAGGAGCTGATTGATGAGCTTCCCGAACATGGTTCACTATTTATTGAGTCGTTAAATTTGAATCGCGCAGTTAATGTTTTTCGTATCCTGGATTTCCCTACTCAAAACAGGATTTTTAAGAAGCTTTCTAAGGCAAAAATTAGTGCCTTAATTAACGAATTGCCACCCGATGATCGTACCTCATTTTTTTCCGAAATGAAGGATGATATCAAGCATTTAATTTTATTGTTGCCGCCCAAAGATCGTGTTGAAGCTTTAGCACTATTGGGCTATCCTGAGGACAGTGTGGGGCGTCTAATGACCCCTGATTATATTACCGTGAAAGAGCATTGGAGTATAGAGCGGATATTGGGACATATTAGGCGTTATGGAAGAGATTCGGAGACCATAGATGTACTGTATGTAATTGATGGTAACGGGAAGCTAATCGATGACATTCGGATTAAAGATGTGCTGATGGCGGAGCCGGATACAGTGGTTGGCGAATTGATCGATCATCGTCTGATCTCCTTGAATGCTTACGATCCGCAAGAGGAAGCGATCAACATTTTTCGGATGAATAATAGAGTAGCCTTGCCTGTGGTTGATGAGCAGGGAGTCATGTTGGGGATTGTGACTGTTGATGATATTCTTTGGGTAGCCAATGAGGAGTATACGGAAGATATGCAGCGTATCGGTGGGACGGAAGCCCTGGATGAGCCTTACCTGGACGTGTCGATTAAAAACTTGGTGAAGAAGAGAGCGGGCTGGCTTATTGTCCTGTTTCTGGGGCAACTTCTGACTGCGACAGTTATTGAGCATTTTGAGGAACAAATGGCAAGTGCGATTATGTTGTTTGCACTGATGCCTGTTATTATTTCCAGTGGTGGGAACAGTGGGTCGCAAGCATCCACATTGATTATTCAGGCCATGGCCTTGGGGGAAGTGACCTTGGGCGACTGGTGGCGAGTCATGCGAAGGGAGATCTTGTCGGGCTTATTGTTGGGGCTTATTTTGGGTGGGCTTGGCTTTCTACGGATTATGGCCTGGCAATCTTTTGCACATAGTTATGGTGAGTATTGGGTGTTGGTCGCATTGGTTATTTCCTTATCACTGGTGGGGGTTGTGTTGTGGGGGTCGTTGATGGGATCTATGTTGCCTTTTGTGATGAAACGGCTCGGTGCCGATCCTGCGAGTTCTTCTGCTCCCTTTGTATCGACTTTAGTCGATGTAACAGGATTATTAATTTATTTTAGTGTGGCGACGCTTATTTTGAAAGGTGTGTTGCTTTAACCGTATTTAATTAGGGATATTGTTGGTTGATCAACTCATATTCATGGAAGGCAAAAGAAGGATAATGCTGGTTTAGGAGCTTAAAAGGCGTTTTTGTAGCGGCTGATGAAAAATTATTCTAATTGGAATTTAGGAAGTTGTAAAAAATGTGCTCAAAAAATTTGTAGTATTCTAATAATCTTCCGATACTTGCATCACGGAAACGCAATAGGGTCTCCGGAAAAATTGAAAAACACTCCTGAATAGCTCAGCAGGTTAGAGCATCTGACTGTTAATCAGAGGGTCGCTGGTTCGAGCCCAGCTTCAGGAGCAATTTAATAACTTACATAACCGGAGTTTTTAAAATATTCAATTTTTCATTCCTGAATAGCTCAGCCGGTTAGAGCATCTGACTGTTAATCAGAGGGTCGCTGGTTCGAGCCCAGCTTCAGGAGCGATAAGCAAATAATTTTATTTGCATAACAAATTAAAATGTACTACTTTTGTACACTCTATGAGAAAGGAATTTCTCGAAAAATAAATTCCTGAATAGCTCAGCAGGTTAGAGCATCTGACTGTTAATCAGAGGGTCGCTGGTTCGAGCCCAGCTTCAGGAGCAATATTGAAACCGGCTTTACGCCGGTTTTTTTGTTTACCATGCTTATTAAAAAACTATGAGTTTAGTAATTATTGGTACGGTGGCTTTCGATACGATAGAGACACCGTTCGGTAAAACTGACAAAATTGTAGGTGGTGCCGGTACATTTGCTAGTCTGGCGGCATCGTATCTATGTGATCAAATTAAGTTGGTCAGTGTTGTTGGGGAGGATTTTGGAAATGACAATCTTGATCTTATTAAGAATCGTGGTGTAGATGTGACGGGCGTTCAGGTGATTTCTGGTGGGCAAACCTTTTCTTGGTCAGGCAGGTATCACAATGACATGAACAGTCGTGATACATTGGCGACAGACTTAAATGTATTAGCTGATTTTGATCCAATCATTCCAGAAAGCTACCAGGATTGTGAATATCTTCTCTTGGGGAATCTTACACCTCAAATACAGTTGACAACATTGGCGCGATTAAATCACAAGCCTAAGTTGGTTGTTCTCGATACCATGAACTACTGGATGAACGTTGCCATGGATGACTTAAGAAAGGTTCTTCTGAAGGTTGATGTTTTAGCCATAAATGATTCTGAGGCAAGGCAACTGTCGGGTGAATATTCTCTTGTCAAAGCAGCAAAAACCATTTTGGCAATGGGCCCGAAATATTTAATTATCAAAAAAGGGGAGCACGGTGCACTTCTTTTCGGAGAGAACCAGATTTTTTCTGCTCCGGCTTTACCTTTGGCAGATGTGTTTGATCCAACAGGTGCAGGTGATTCCTTTGCCGGAGGTTTTATCGGTTATCTGGCCAAAGTAAAGAGTGTAAACTTTACAAATATGAAGAATGCGTTGATTTTCGGTTCGGCATTGGCTTCATTCTGTGTAGAAAAATTTGGAACGGATCGTCTGGTCGATCTTACCGAAGAGGACATACAAAAGCGATTGAACGCTTTCGTTGCCCTATCTCAGTTTAATTTATAATCATTGATCTTTCAGTTTTCCGACAATCTGAAATTTTGAAAATACAGATGCTGAATGAGGGGCTTCTTGGAGCTCCTCAGTTAGATCTTGTCCCGCCCAATGTTCGTAATGCATGCCATTTTTCCAGAGCCTACTTGCTCCGACATCATAAATGTATCCATGGTAAGCAACCCAGATCTGCGGTTTGTCCTGACCATTACGTAAGGCTAGCTGACTTTTGCTATATACCGGTAATTCTTCTGCCATTAGTATTTGTAAGAAGGCGAAGATAGAAAAACTAGGCTACTTTATAAGCTGATAGCGATCTTTTCATTAATTTTCTAGCAACATGTATTCGTGTCTTAACTGTTCCGATAGGGATATTTAAGTGCTCAGATATCTCGTGATATTTAAACCCCTCAAAGTATAGTGAGAATGGAATGTAATATTCTTCGGAAAGACTGGATAAAGCCTCATGGATGTCTTCCATGATAAATTTGCTTTCGCCCTGATTGGCGGACGCAGATAATAGGAGGTTAGCGTTAGAAATATCCTCGTCTTTTGTGATGAAAGAGTTGGTTTTTACGATACGTCTATAGTTATTAATAAACGTATTTTTCATGATGGTGTAGAGCCATCCTTTCAAATTGGTTCCTTCTTTGAAATTTTTAAAATAGGTTACAGCTTTCAGGATGGTGTCCTGAACGAGATCGTTGGCATCCTCGTAATCACTGGTAAAATTTCTGGCGTAGAGTTTTAATGAGTCCGATTGCTCAATAACCATGGTGTCAAATTCATTCTTTGTCATAGCTTAATGAATTATAACTGTTCTTTTTACAAAACAGTACGTTTATAAAATGCGGTTCATTAAGTATGAGGCAAAAAATGCGCCAAAAATGGCAAAATTAGATTTGTTAATATAATTTTAAGATTATTTTAAGCAGAGCAAACGTGTGCGTTAGCTAACTTTAAGTAAATAAAATTAGCTCAAAGTGATGTTTTGCTAAAGTGAAGCCTGTTTTTCTTTTACTGTAAAGATTTAAAAAAATAAAAATACTTTTTTTAAATCTTTACAGTAAATTAACTTCACGCTCTAGCTTAATGCCAAATTTGTTGGCTACATCACTTATAATTTGTTCCGATAGATTGTAAATTTCCTGTCCTGTAGCGTTTTGTCTATTTATTAGTACAAGTGCCTGATTTTTCCATACACCTGCTTGTCCATATTCTTTTCCTTTCCAGCCGCATTGTTCTATTAACCATCCAGCTGCCAATTTTGTTTCATTATTAGGCATCGGATAATGTGGTATTGCAGGATATTTTTCCTGAAGAGGTTTAAATGCCGATGCTGTAATGATAGGATTTTTGAAGAAACTTCCAGCATTTCCTACTGTACTGGGGTCGGGAAGCTTTTCTACGCGGATTTTAGAGACAATAGTCGCGATATCGCTTATACTTGGAGCCGTTATGTTTTCTTTAGCGAGTTCGGCTTCTATTGCGCCGTAGGTGGTATTGATACGTGCCGTCCGGCTAAGCTTATAGGTTACCTGGGTAATGATAAACCGGCCTTTGTGTTCCGTTTTAAAGATGCTGTCGCGGTAGGAAAAATTGCAATCTTCCTTTTCGAAAGTTGTAAAGGAACCGTTATGGGTATCGAAAGCCTGGCATTCATGAAAGACATACATAAGTTCGGTGCCGTAAGCACCGATGTTCTGTACAGGTGATGCTCCAACGGTGCCGGGGATCAGTGCCATATTCTCAATCCCAGCGAAATTATGTCTGATGCAGTGCCATACGAAATCATTCCAGATTTCTCCCGCTTGAGCTGTGACATAGACATCATCACCATCAATTCTAGACTGTATACCCTTGCTGGTCATCCGGATAATGTATCCGTTGAATGCTTTAGTGAATAGCACGTTGCTGCCAGCGCCCAAAACAAAAAAATTCTCGTTAAAAATACCGTTTTTAAAAATTTCGGTCAATGTTTCATTATCATTCACTTCGATTAGAAAATTTGTCTTTTCTTCTATTCCAAACGTGTTGAAAGGTTTTAAAGATATATTCGATTGAATGTTTAACTTCATATTGACTTTAGTTTTCAGAAATTCAAAAAAATCAGCTATCTTTAGCATGATAATCGGTAAAGATAGTATAAACCGTTTATTTAACGATAAAAAATATAAGTTTAATGGGTAATGCAGATGTAAAAAGAATCAAAATTCTAGAAGCTGCGACAAGGCGCTTTGCACATTTTGGAATGGCTAAAACAACGATGTCGGAAATAGCCAAAGATCTCAATTTTTCAAAAGCATTGCTGTATTATTATTTTCCAGATAAGAATAGTTTATATTCTGCGGTTTTCGAATACGTTATTGATAAAATGATCGAAGACATTGAAGATGTCATTGCGAAGGGCGGCAACTTTGAGGAGATCATGATGTATTCCATTGATATGCGCGTCAAGATCATCAACCAATATTATAATCTGTTTGAATATACCATGAAGATGGTGAAAGAACTCCCTGACGAGCTAGAGCAGGTTTTCAAGGAATCTTATTTGCGTGAAGTCGAAATTATCGAAAAGATTCTCAAGATTGGTATTGATGCTGGCGAGATACAGGTGGAAGATATCAACGAAACGGCGCGGATTCTTTTGTATTCGCTTTTTGGTATGCGTATGGGGATATTGAAAGATATGAAAAATATGCTGTTCCCCACAAAAGAAGAATTTGACCATATTCTCAGTTTACAGAAGAAAATGATGAAAATCTTCTTAAATGGTTTACGTTTTCAAGTCGTTAAATAATTTTTAAGAGAGCGTTGAGCGAATGTGCCCGATAATCTGTTTGGCATGAATTCGCGAATTCTCTATAAACCACAGGTGCGTATTTAAGCCTCCACAGACGACACCTGCTAAATATATACCCGCTACATTCGTCTCCATGGTTTCTTCATTATGACTAGGGATGCAAGGTGCTTCTTTGGGAATATCAATCCCTATTTTTTTTAGAAAATCGAAATTTGGACGATAGCCAGTTAATGCCAGTACAAAATCATTTTCAAGTTCAATGATACCATTTGGCGTTTGAATCTGCGCGCTTGTGGGGGTAACTGCTGTCAGACAGCTGTTGTAGTATACATCGATTTCACCTGCAGCGATTCGGTTTTCAATATCCGGTTTTACCCAATATTTTACCCGGGGGCTGATTTCGCTGCCACGGATCACTAAGGAAACCTGCGCACCCTTTCGGTAAGTTTCAAGAGCTGCATCAATCGATGAGTTGCTTGCGCCCACAACGACTACCTTTTGGCTGCTATAATAATGCGGATCATCGTAGTAATGTCTCACTTTGGGAAGATCTTCACCTGGGATATTGAGCAACATAGGTATATCGTAAAAACCGGTCGCAACGATTACTTTATTGGTATAGTAGGTCGTCTTGCTGCTTGTGACCACAAATTCAGCTTCGTTTTTTTTGATGTCCAGAACTTCTTCGAAAAGATGCGTCTCTAGCGCGAACTTTTGCTGTATACGGCGATAATATTCCAACGCTTCCATCCGTTTTGGTTTGGGGTTGGTGGTGACGAAAGGGATATCACCAATTTCCAACCTTTCGGATGATGAGAAAAAGGTCATATTTTGAGGGTAATTATAAAGCGAATTGACCAAACAGCCCTTTTCAAGAATGAGATAGTTTAAATTTGCTTCTTTAGCTTCTAAGGCACAAGCTAAGCCAATAGGCCCGCCACCAACTATAATCAGGTCGTACCGTGTTATTGTGTCGCTCATGGTATAAATGTCGAGAATTTTAAAGAATAAATCAGCTTAAAGCTTTTGGTAGTTCATTTTCTGACACTGCTGTGCTTTTAGCGTGAAGATCCTGAACTATTTTATGCAGATCCTGTGCAATTTTACTGAGAAAGTCCAGTTGTTCGGTCAATAGCTGTCCATCAACTGAACTGACATCAGCGCTGTCAAATTGAACACTCGGAATTTCAATGGCCAAAGGAACAAATTCGCTGACGCTATCGTCAGAATGTAGCAGTTGAATCGATTGTTCCAGGGAACTTAATATTTTTCGAATCGTTCGGACGTGATCCTTATTAATATAATTATTGTCCATCTCGTCGATATGGTTCATTAACGTCACCGAAAAAGAGGCGAGGATATGATTGAATATAACGAATTTATTGACTTCCTTGCTGTATTTCTGACGTTTCTTAGGCTCTGTGAGCATGCGCTGGAATGTCGAGCCCATGTTGGCTGTTTCCACGTAGACAGCTTTACGGGTCAGCTTGTAATCTGTAATGGATGGTGGCTGTCCTGCGATTTCTTTCAGTGCCTGGAAGATGTAATTGTAATTGGCAATGAGCAGCTTGCGCATAGATTCTTTGACTTGCATACTTTCCCAGTTTGGAAAAATGATATAACTGGATAAGAAGGCAATCATCCCGCCGATAAAGGTATCTAATATCCGTTCTTTGGTGACATCCAATGTATTGGCGCTCACAAAGCTGAGCATAATTAAAACATAAGGTGTCATAAAAAGTACGGCAATGACATAATTGACGCGGAAAAGACTATATGCTGTAAGAAAAAAGAAGACCAGAAGCACAAACAATATCGTAGGGTCATGAATGGTCAATAGAATGACTGCTCCTATGAGTCCGCCTATTGTTGTGCCGATCAGGCGCTGGATATTTCTTTCTTTTGTGAGTCCAAAGCCTGGTTTTAAGATCACCATGATGGTCAGGAGGATCCAGTATACATTGTTTGTGATATTGGTTACCTCAAACACATAGTAGGTAACCGACATGACGATTGCCATGCGGCAGGCATGCCGAAATATTGTGGATTTTAAGGTTAGATTTTCGCGGAATTTTTTAAAATCAATTGCAGAGCTTTGGACAAAGCGTTTGGCATCATCGATTTCTTTCCGTTTGACATCGTCAGGCTGCAGATGTGAGTAGCCGTAAATATTTTTAATCCGACGGACCAGATCACGCAAATTGATCAAGACCTTGCGCAAAGCAAAGGTACTATATTGATGATTTTTATCCAGCTGGTCAATTTTGGCATGCAGACGGCTGAGATCTGCGTCGAAATCGTACAAAGGTTTTGGTTGTGTATTTGTATTGAGTTGATAGGCTAGATTATCAAGCTCATTGGTATATTTTAAAATGACATTTTTGAAGTCTTCCAAGATACCGGTGGGGCCAAAGCGTTCACTGATGGTATTATAATCATAATGCGCCGCCATACTTTGTTCGAAGAGGTCGACAATGTCGTTAAAAACCAGTGTTAGGTAACGGCCTGCTTTTGTGGTATCCTTGATTGACCGCTTGCTCTGGAATAATACATCGCGTACATTTTCCTGATGCTGATTGACTTCAACTTGTTTGTCAATTAGTTTGAGGTAGTTTTTGTCGTTGTCAATTTTGGCGTCGTAAAAATTTGCTTTCAGTCGTATATATTCGGCAACATACCGGATTGTTTCCGATAGCTCCTGTTCGGCCAAGCGATAGGGGCGTGCCTGGGTAATCGACAGGCTAATGGCGATATACCATAAACCGCCTAAGGTATAAAATCCTAAGTAATTGATGGCTTCAGCCAAAGGGTAGTGGATCTGTACATGGATCAGCATCATCAGGATGCACATTAGTCCGACGTTGGCCGCTCTTCCATTGAACACCGCAAACATGGCGAATATAAAACAGGCAAGGCCAATAAAAACGGCAAGCAGATATACATTTTGATTGACTATATTGGTGAGAATAAAAGTTAAGGTGGTCAACACAGCACCTGCAATCATTCCTTTTCTTCTGTGACTGGGCGCTCCAGGGGTATCTGATAGGCCTACCAGGAGTGCTCCAAGGGAAACAATGGTTCCATTGGTAAATTGTCCGATGGTTGCAAAGATTAAGACAGGCACGATACATCCGATGGTAATTCGGAGTCCATCTGCAAAATATTGGCTGTAGAAAAAACTTTTTATTTCTTGTGTCTGTTTCATAATGTATAGTACAAACTTAGATAAATTGCTTTTCATATTAAAGACAATTGTTCGCGTATGTTTGCTCTTTTTAATAAGGATGATAATGAGACTATTTAACGTATTCAGGCTTATCTGGATAGCCCTTTGATAATGGAACTATAAAAGTAAAGGACGTTGATGTCTATTTTTCCTATGCGTTGCTGTAGGAAAGTGTTAAAAATGAAAATTTACTAAAATCTGTTAATATGTTTATAATGTTTTAGTTGTTTTTTTGATCAATTTATATTTTTTTGTTTGTTTAAATATAATATTGTTATATTTGGAGCCATAGGGTAATTTCAGAGACATTACAAAATTTCAAGAGTCACCTAAACTCTCTTGACCACTTTCAAAGATTTAAATATGAAGCAGAGTAAAAATGAAGCCGTCTTTCAGGACGAGGTATTGACACGCTTTGAGCTTTTTAAAAGTTTGTTTTTAACATTGCCATTTCAACGTGTTAAAGATACGGGTACTTTATTGCCATTTTTTGCAAAGCAATGTGAAAAGGGTGTGGATCAGCATTTAACTCCTGATGAGATCATAAAGAGTTTCTTCGATCAGCATGAGGAATTTTCTTCGGAAGAACAACGTATTGATTTGTTGTTTCGATTTGTTCAATATATAGAGCGTCAGGTTGTCCTATTCGATGCGATAGAAGACTCTTCTTTTCAGATGGTTGGCCGCGGCGACGACGAGAATGTCCTGGGAGCACTGATTAAAAATGCTGAAGGCAGTGATGATATGCGCCGTAAGATTGTATCGAAACTAAAAGATTTCTCTGTACGTTTGGTATTAACTGCGCATCCGACGCAATTTTATCCAGGACCAGTATTGGGAATTATCAACGATCTTATCGATGCGATCAAGACCAATGATATCCATAGTATCCACCTCTTGCTGCAGCAATTGGGTAAAACACCTTTCATCAATAAAAATAAGCCAACTCCAGTCGATGAGGCCGCGAGCTTAGCTTGGTTTTTAGAAAATGTATTTTATAAAGTTGCTTCCGAAATCCAATCCTTTATCGATGATGAACTGGATGTCGACACAGAAGAAGTAAAGCAATTGATTGAATTGGGCTTTTGGCCAGGGGGGGACCGTGATGGTAATCCAAATGTAAGTGTTGAGAGCACAAAGAAAGTTGCAGCATTGCTTCGTACTATTTTATTTAGATGTTACTATCGGGATTTTCGTATCGTAAGACGACGCATCACGTTTAGAGGTGTGGAGGAGTATATGGAAAACTTGCAGACATTGTTCTACGATAACAGTTTCAATCCCGTCGAACATCCGGCAGACGAAACAGATAACATCATCTCCAATCTAAAAGCGATCAAAAATGTTTTGGAGGAATATCACAATGGACTTTTTGTCGAGATTGTGGATGATTTGCTCCGTAAAGTAATGACTTTTGGCTGCTTCTTTACCACTTTGGATATTAGACAAGACAGCCGCATTTTGAGGGATGCTACCAATTATCTGATTCAACATAACCAGGAAAAGACGGGGATGCCGTTGGATTATCTGGAACTAGGTGAAAATGATAAACAGAAAGCCTTAAAATTCAAGGAACTTGACTTATCTGTAGGGGAGGATGCGGATCCATTGACAAAAGATACATCGGGAGTTATCAAGTTACTTAAGGAGATCCAACGTTCGGGTTCAGAGCGAGCGGCGCAACGTTTTATTATCAGCAACTGTCAGCAGGCCAGTGATATCTTGGGGCTGCGTCAGTTATTCTTGTGGTCGGGATGGAAAAAAGATGCTTTGACGATTGACTTTGTACCTCTATTTGAGACCGTTGATGACTTGACTAGAGCAGCAGACGTGATGAAAACTTTGTACAGTAACAAGGAGTATAAAGCACATTTGAAGCGCAGAGGAAATAAACAGACCATTATGCTGGGCTATTCCGATAGTACAAAAGACGGGGGATATCTGATGGCGAACTGGTCAATCTATCGTGCGAAAATTGAACTTACGGCCATATCGCGGGAATATGATGTTGACCTGGTATTTTTTGACGGTCGTGGTGGACCTCCAGCACGCGGCGGGGGTAAGACACAGCGTTTTTATGCATCTATGGGTAAGGAAATTGCCAACGACCATATCCAGTTAACGATTCAAGGTCAAACAATCAGTAGCCAGTATGGTTCATTGGATACGGCACGCTTTAATATTGAGCAACTCTTACATGCCGGTATTATTTCAGATCTAAAGCAACGAGTGGGCGATACGCTGACAAAACATCAGCAGGAGATCATTGATAAGCTGGCTGAGCTGAGCCATCATAAATTTATGGACCTACGGACGAATGAACTGTTTTTACCGTATCTGGAAACGATGTCGCCATTGAAAGCGTTATCGTCGATTAACATTTCAAGTAGACCTGTTAAGCGTAACTCCGGCCGTGAACTGCGATTGGAAGATCTCCGTGCGATTAGTTTTGTAACTTCATGGAGCCAGCTGAAACAAAATATTCCTGGATTTTATGGTGTCGGAACAGCATTGCAATGGGCTGAAAAAAATAACCTTTGGAAGGATGTGCAGCAGCTATATGTTTCATCTGGATTTTTCCAGACATTGATCGATAACTGTATGATGTCGATGACTAAATCTAATTTTGATATTACGGCATACATGAAAGATGATCCTATTTATGGCGATTTTTGGAAGACACTATATGCGGAGTATCAGATCACGAAGGAATATCTTTTGAAACTTAGTGGAACTTCAAAGTTAATGGAGAACTATCCAGTTGATCGGGAGTCTATTTTAGCACGAGAGGGAATTGTGTTACCGTTATTGGTTATCCAGCATTTTGCTATACGTGCATTGAATTCAGATCAACTGACAGATGCCCAGCGTGAAGATTATTCGAAGTTAATAGCACGCACCATCTTTGGTGTTGTGAATGCGGGAAGAAATGTTGCGTAATTTTTGTTTCTTTTCGACGATAAGGTTTCGGAGAACATATATTTTATCTACTTTTGTATAGTTAACAAAATTGATATGAAGATTAATAAGTTATTTATTGTTGCGGCTTGTGCGGGTACATTATTTGCATCTTGTGGTCAAACAGCTGCAGATAGACAGCGTCAATATGCCAATGCATCCTTAGCAGATGGTGATGCTTTTGGAATGATTAAATTCGTTGGTGAAAATGGAAACTACTTGGTAAATCTTGCCGATGTAGCTGCAAAACAATCTGCTTCAGCAGAAGTAAAGAATGTTGCTGCAAAGATTAAAGAAGCTTACGCAACAGTATTACCTGAATTAGACAATTTAGCGAAGGAATTACATGTTGGCGATGCGCAGCGCGGTGTGCCTGCTTTTCAGCTCCCTGCTTCAATTGGTTCGGATAGCACTGCAGCATTCAACGATAAAGCATTTTTAGCGCTAGTGGTTGAAAAACAAGGTGAGATCAATACGAGATTGTCTCACGAAGAACTCAATACAAACAAAGACGTTATCCACTTTTCAGAAGAGTCTTTGAAAAAAGTGGAAGAGATCTATAAATTAGCTGGCGGTAAAGTTGAGGAACACCATCACTAAGAAATAAGATAAATAACAGGAGAAAGGAGTATTCATTCAGATGAATACTCCTTTTTTATAATTTTCCTGCTGACAGTAAACTTGCAATAATCATTTGTTATTTGTTAAATTAATGATAACTTAACATTTGTGTAACATAGTTTTTAATTACTGTGTTTATTTTAGCGTAATTTAATGAAATCGTATATAAAGTGAGATACGCCGCAATAGATATAGGCTCCAATGCAGTCCGTCTTTTGATAGCTGACATTATAGGGCAAAAAGATCAATATAATTTTAAGAAAAATACACTCCTACGTGTCCCACTCCGTTTGGGGGATGATGCATTTATTCATCAGGAAATTTCACCACGTAAAGCTGAGAGTTTAATCAAGACAATGAAGGCTTTTCGGGAATTGATGGATGTTTATCATGTGGAGGATTATATGGCCTGTGCAACCTCGGCGATGCGTGACGCACGTAATGGAGCAGACATTGTTGCGGAGGTCAAGAAAAACGGAATAAACATCGATATTATAGAAGGAGCAAAGGAAGCTGAGATCATTTACAATAGCCATTGGGATAATAAGATGGAAAAGGATAAAGTTTACCTTTACATCGACGTTGGAGGAGGTAGTACCGAATTATCTTTATTTGCCAATGGTGTTTTGGTAAACTCAAGGTCTTTTAATTTAGGAACGATCCGGATTCTGGACAATCAGGACAAGACCGAGACTTGGGATGAGCTGAAAGAGTGGGTACGAAGTAATACGCATATGTACAAGCAAGTTGTTGGTATCGGTACTGGTGGTAATATCAATAAGCTGGCACGTCTCTCTAATGAGAAATTGGATAAGCCTTTGTCCTATGCCAAATTAAAAGCGGTGTATGAACATTTATCCTCCTTTTCTTTAAAGGAACGCATTATTCTATTGGGCTTAAATGAGGATCGCGCGGATGTAATTATACCAGCGAGTGAGATTTTTCTGACCATTATGAAGCATGGTCGTTTAAAACAAATCATTGTTCCACGCGTCGGGCTTGTTGATGGTGTAATTAGAACCTTGATCAATAGGAATTTAGTAAAATAATGCTGTAAAAAGCGATTTTCGACTTGTAAAAGAGCGAAAAATCTTTATTTTTGTGATACCAAAGGTGAATATGAGCCCAGGTGGCGAAATTGGTAGACGCACCATCTTGAGGGGGTGGCGCTCGTATGGGCGTGGCAGTTCGAATCTGCTCCTGGGCACTTAAGGAGACACTAGTTAATAGTTGTCTCCTTTTTTTATGCTCAAAAATATTATGGGATTAAGATGGTTGGATCTCAATCTGACACAGTCGGATTTTTTGATGGGAAAATCCGGAGAAAGACGTACCATAATGGCGCTTATATATGTACCAAAAATTATCAGTTCCAGTATGGTTCTAGTATTGTTGTAGTATGGTTATAGTACTGTTACCCTAGTAGGCAGTATACTTAACCGGTATCAGATTCATAACTGATAGCCCCTGGCAATTTACTCGTGCAGAATATTATAAAATTTAAATCCTTTTAAAGAAGGTGCTTTATCGCTCTTCAAGTTGTAATCTGAGCAATTGTTAATTTGAGCCAGACTTATAAGTTATAAAATAATTGTAAATCCGTGCAATCTAAAAAACAGGTGGTTTCCCATGAGGATTAACCCAGACAGTGCAAATAGTTGTATTGCGAATAATAGACTAGTATCCACGGATAATGAATGAAATGCTACAAATAATAAATCACCATAAAATTAGTTAAACCTGTTTTTATTTTTACTCCCATACGATAAAGACATGCCTTGAAAAGCATGTTTATGGTTTAACAAAAAAATAAGAACGATGAAAAAATTAATGATGAGCCTGGTAGCCTTGGCGATGCTATCGACTGCTGCTTCTGCAAAAACAATGGAAAAGGCAACTAAAGAAAATGTCAATGCCAAAACAGTGACGTACCGTCTTCCCAAAACCAATACCCTAGTGAAGGTAACTGAGAAAATTATAGAAAGCGAAGGGAAATTGACACGTTGTGTCTTTGTGTTGACTTTCTTGAGTTCAGATGATCTGCATGTGGTCGGCACACATACCTCTGAAACCTATACAAACGGTGGTTGTGGAGATTTCTTTAGGGCGTGTAGGCAATTTTGGCACGTTTAGTTCAGGTAGATATCTGCCCCTCCTCAGTTCGTAAGAAGAGTGTGGGAGTAGCAGTGTTACAAAAGCAAAAATAAAAGCGGAGCTTAAACTCCGCTTTTTTCTTATCTGAATCGGATATTTTCTTTCCGTTTCTAAGTCTGAAAGCTGGCCTTTTATACCTGACAAAACTTAGTCTTTTTACGGTTTGTCCGCTTCTAATGGCAATATTCCTTCATGTATTTTTTGGGATCCTCGTGGAATTATTAACTTGACCTGTTGTGTTATGTACCTTTTATGATACTCAAAAAGAACTGATTCAATTGTAAAAATTTCTCTATTGCTGTAGGATACATGGGAGTAATGTAAAAAAGCGTTATCTTAGATTATTATATTTAATTTATCAGATAAAAAACAGTATTCTCTACTGTTAATTTCAATGATAAGAATTAGAACAAAAAAAACTTCAGATGCACATTAGAAATGTTTTGCTTCTTATTAGTTCACTTGTATGGCTAAGCTGTACAAAAGATCCGATCGAGCCAAAAGTTGAGCCGCCAGAGGTGGTGCCCACAGATACCACCAAAAATGAGCCTTCGGTTCCCCCAGATAAATACGAAATTCGGAAAATACAATTTCAGATGAGCGAGCTTTTCGCCGATGATAATATTGATGAAAAGGTTTTCCTGGGCGGACTTTGGAGTCTCAAAGACACGCTTGAAGGCCCACGGCTAGAAAGCCTGGAAGCAAAAGCAAAAAAAGTAAAATTCCATTTCTTGTCTTACAACGATTTCTCTGTAGATATGGGATTCTTTGAGCCCAGCTATAAAAATGGCCTTGCTTATGCAAATAAGTTTGAAAAGTCGAAACAGGCAAGCAGTGTGAATTTCTCCTCCAGTACTTTTGAAGATTACGCAGAAATACAGGGATTTCTCGGTAATTCGAAAGATGTGAAAAAGGCATTATCCCTTGTAAAACATGCCGACTCAACGACGATCAGTAAGCAAAATAGTACGCTTCGTATCGGTAAAGTCAATAAGCTTACAATTTATATTGACCAGACAGAATATTTTGATGCTTATCCGGAATCGGAGGTAGCGGCATTAACCCAAGCAGGTTACTCTCCCTATGTGCTTGCTTCGGTGACTTATGGTACCCATATGATTCTGATGGGTGAAACTGATTCAACACGGGCAAGCCTAAATACGGCAATAGACAAAATACTGGAAAACAAAGTACTGGATGATACCGATACCAAAGTCCTGGATTGTAGCAATCTGTTGATTTACTATCGTGGCGGCGGCAAGAACAGTTTTATGCAGTATCCGAAAGGAGCCAAGGCTATTGGAACAGCGCTCCGCGATATGCTCCTTTATGTGAGTCAGACGGAAAATATCTTTAATTATCCGCTTACGTATGACTTCATGAGCCTGAAGGACTATAGCACGCTGCGGTATTACAATATATTTGACATTCGGGTCAAAAAGCAAAAATAAACCGAGACGAGATCATACTGACGCTATTTTAAATCGCTCATATTCGCGATTTTCGCTCAGACTCCGTCGCGATAAAACATAAAAACGGCATCTTGATCAAGATGCCGTTTTTATGTTTCAATAAACTTTTGACCCAGAGCTTTTTAAGCTATTTGTCCGGTTATAATCAAGCTATTTCGTTTCACTGATCTCTTTTAAAGCTTCTAAGGCTTTTGGCCAAGCTTCATCAAAGTAATTGATGTACTCGTCACTTGTATCGACATCTACTTTCAATAAAGTTTGACCGTCAATTTCTGTAAAAGAATAGTTTTCTAATGCCCCGGCCCAATCTTCAACCGTTGGTCCGGAGAGTACTTCCTGGTCCTTATCTAAAATACCAAGATGCCGAATGGAAACATATGAATTGGGAATGTATTCGGCAATCTCTGCAACCATTCCTCCTTTCTCGCCATTCTCATTAACGCCTGTAAAATAGATTTTTTGTCCTTTGTCCCAAATGCCTTCAAAATCCGAACTTGGATCAAAGGCGCTGGTCCATTGTTTATAGGTTTCTTTACCAAGCATTGTTTTAAAAACGTTAGCTACGGGAGCATTAATTTTAATTTGGTAGGTCAACTTCTTCATCATTTTATTGTTTTGGAAAATTGGGATCTGATTTTATTTCAGCGATCTGTTTGGTATGACGTGCACTATGCGCCGCAATAAACATCAGCGCTTGGTAACCATCAATGGGACCGGTAGGAGAGTCGCTGACATGATTTCTGAGATCTTCTGCATCTGCTTTTTTGATATAATCGAGTACTGGCTGACGTGCAGCGGTAAAATCAGCCAGTGCTGTTTTCACATCTTTATAAATACCCTCTGGCTGGAGCTCTTTTGGTGCCTGATATTTTTGGCTCCGGTCTGTAAGGGCATTTTTGAGATTGTCATCTGTCAACTTGATCTCCTTTCTTCTTTCAGGTTGTGGATCTTGATCCAGCCCCTTTTTAGCCATATCAAATATCATTCGTTCTGAACGTATAATATGCTCCAGGCATTGGCTGATAGACCATTTGTCAGGTGCTGGTTTAAATTGAAGCTGCGCTTCGCTTAGGCCGGCAACTTGCTTTTCAAGCTCCGCAGTTGTTTCGTTAAAGTATTGCAGCAGCGAGTCGGTTCCCACCTGGACGTTCCTTGAAACCTGTTTTTTTAGTGGAAGAGCGTTGTTGTGCGCTAGCAATAAGGGTGATTTAGCTGACGATGTGGCCAGCGAAGCAGTTGCTATACTTGCAATTGCTATCATGTTCATAATTAGATTCATAGTTTAATATCAATAAGAGTCGTAAAAATAAATGTCACTATTTCTTTACAATTATAAGGCATTTTTGTTTTTTATATCTTTCCATAGGACAAGAAAGGGCCGATAACCCAAGCTTTTACTAAGTGTGCGATGCATTTTGACCGGAGGTAACGAAAAGCGTGTGCAAAAGGTATGCTATGTGTAATAAGTGTTTATTGTACATTTATAAATTAAAAGCTTATCTTTAACAAAATAACTAACCTACTATTTGAAATAATCTATGTTAAATCACAATTGTACGCACTATTTAAGAACTCTATCCGTTCAACGCTTTGTTCTGGTATGTATCGTATCCTTACTGAGCACCGTCACTTGGGCGCAGCAGCTATCAGTGGCTAGTCCCGATGGCAATTTAAATGTTAAGCTGGCGCTGAAAGAAGGCAAATTATTTTATGAGGTTGAGCTAGAAGGAAAGCTGATGTTGGAATCTTCACCGCTTGGGCTTCAAAGCAAGTCGATAAATTTGACGGCTGATTTACGTCTGATCGAAGAAAAAAGAGCGGAAATTTCCAATAGCTACCATGAATTGAAGATCAAACGCAGCCAGGTTCAGTATACTGCAAATGAATTGCGTTGTCGTTTGGAGAATGCTTCCAAGCAACAGTTCGACATTATCTTTCGCGTGAGCAACAACAATATTGCCTTCAGATATTATGTACCACAGGTGGGGGAATCGGCTAACTTTGCATTGTTAAAAGAGGAAAGCGGTTTTAAATTCCCATTAGTAACAACGACGTTTTTAACGCCTCAAGCTTCTCCGATGATCGGCTGGATGAAGACCAAGCCGAGTTATGAGGAGGAGTATCAGGCAGATCAGGTATTAGGAGTACCTTCGAAGTATGGTGTTGGATATACTTTTCCTGCGCTCTTTCATGTTGGGGATCGCGGTTGGGTGCTTGTGTCGGAAACGGGTGTATCGGGTGCGTATTGTGCCTCAAAATTAAGCGAAGGTACGAAGGAAGGACTTTACAAGATCGCGTTTCCAGAAGAAGGAGAGAATAATGGTATTGGAAGCGCAGCGCCGACAATTCCATTGCCGGGTTATACACCTTGGCGTACACTGACTTTGGGAAGTAATTTGAAACCTATCGTGGAAACGACGATTCCCTTTGATGTCGTTGAGCCGCAGTATAAAGCGTCAAAGGAATACGGTTTCGGGCGGGCGACATGGAGCTGGCTGGAATGGCAGGATGGGAGTATTAATTTTGAAGATCAGAAAAAGTACATTGATCTCTCCGCTTCAATGGGCTATGAATTTGTATTGATCGACAATTGGTGGGATACGAAGATCGGGCATGAGAAAATAGAACAGTTGGTTGCTTATGGAAAAGAACGGGGCGTAGGTGTCTGTCTGTGGTACAATTCAAATGGATTTTGGAATGATGCGCCACAAACTCCAAAAAATAAAATGAATACCTCGATCGCTCGTAAAAAAGAAATGCAATGGATGCAGCAGGTGGGGATAAAAGGAATTAAAGTGGATTTTTTTGGCGGCGACAAACAGGAGACACTGAAGCTCTACGAAGATATTCTTTCGGATGCAAATGACTATGGATTGACTGTTATATTTCATGGGTGTACCTTACCCAGGGGATGGGAGCGTATGTATCCGAATTTTGTCGGCAGCGAGGCTGTATTGGCGTCTGAGAACTTAATTTTTACGCAACATGCAAATGATACTGAGGCTTTTAATGCTACGTTGCATCCATTTATCCGAAATGCTGTGGCCGCAATGGATTTTGGTCCCGTGTTACTGAACAAACGGCATAATAGGGAGAATAATGGGGGTACCATCCGTAAAACGACGGAAACATTTCAATTGGCGACGGCGATTTTATTTCAGACTCCTGTGCAAAATTTCGGTCTAACACCAAACAATTTAAAAGATATGCCAGCCCATGTGATCGATTTTATGAAACAGGTGCCTACAACCTGGGATGAGACTACTTTTATTGAGGGGTATCCCGGTAAATATGTCATTCTTGCCAGAAGAAAAGGCGATACCTGGTATGTGGCTGGTATTAATGCAGAAGGAAAGGAAAAGACTGTTTCCGTGAATTTACCCATGCTGTCCACGGATACGGTGCAGTTAATCGACGATACAAAAACACGACAATCTCAACAGAAACAAATTCGCCTTTCGAAGGCAAAAACAGTTAAGTTGACCTTGCAGCCCGACGGAGCTTTTGTTTTAATAGGGAAGTAACAAACAGAGCCAGTGATTACTTCCGGCTAGTGACAAAACAGTGAAGTTGACCTCGCGGCCCGGCGATGCTGTTGTTGAACAGCACGCCAGATCAATCAATTCCGACTAATGGCAGTTATCTCCGTAACGCTATTAGTCGGAAAGTAGGGTTCGAGCTTCTAAAATCTTATGGCTTGTAGATCCTGCCCTTGCCTTAATTTTCAGTTCTATTTTATTTTTATCGGTGCGGTCTGCAGGAAGTTTAATGCGTATTGTTTTGATGGATGAGTCAGCTGCTCTGTCTTCTAATGTGGCAATGACCTTGCCATCGGCGATAAGCTCAGTTACTCTTGGGGAATTGTCCACTATGAATTTGATTGATAGTAATTTTGTCTCTGAAGTTGTTTTCATGCTATAGCTAAACCAGTCTTTCGTCTCGCGCCAGCGTGTATCTTCGGTTGTTCCTGCATTGCTATTGTGCTCCCTGAAAAAGTGATCTGACTCTGGTTGTTGTTCGCCGACGACAACTTTATCGATCGTTTTGGCTGTCAAGGCCAAACTTTCCACTTCCTCCCGATTTATTTTCTCCTGTAAAGCCTGTACCTCTTTTGCACTGGCCTGGGGCCAATAGATCATATAACGTGTATCATGAATTCCAAAAAAAGGCTCCAGTTCCATTTGAAGGCTTTGTTTTCCCAATTGAAGTCCTGAGAGTGTAAAATGTAAAGGCTTGGAGCTTATAGGTTTTACAAGTGCAGGAATACGGTTCGGCTCAGCGGCAAGAATTGGGAGGTCACGTAAGGGGATTTGTTTGCCGGATGCAATGTGTCCCATTCGGCTGTCATCTGCCTGAAGTGCCCGGAGATCTTCCTGTCCCGTACGAGCTCCCAAAACAATAGGCCCATATAAAATACTATAATAGTTACTTTTATCTGGTAACTGTTCTGTATGTACTCCCATAGGCAATTCCAGTCTGACAATATCACCTTTTCGCCAGGTTCGCTTGATCTGGATATGATCATCCGTCAAAAGGAAATTGTTGTCACGTTTTCCGTTAATCAGCACCTGCGGAGCTGCGGTCAACCAATTGGGCTTACGAATAAACAAGCTAAAGGAAGCCGGCTTTTTGGGGTTGATTCGAATGCTTGTATTGGCTTTCATCGGAAAGTCCGTTTCTTGAATAACTTCGATACCCTTTTCTTTCCAATTTAGCTGTGAAGGAATGTAGAGATTGACATATAAATCATTGTCACGATGCGCATAGATCATTTCGCCATATTTGGCGTGATTTTCCATACCCGATCCAACGCAGCACCACATACTTGTTTGCGTTTGTGAATAAACGCGATAATGTCCTGGACGGATTTGCGTGAAATAGACTAATCCACCATGTTCGGGATGTTGTGTTGATAAGATGTGGTTGTAAAGAGCTCGTTCATAAAAATCAAGGTATTTTCCCTGCGGGTCAGTCTGATACAACATTTTTGTGAGGCGCAACATATTGTAGGTATTGCAGGTTTCGGGTCCCTCGATGCTATGTAGCATCTTTGAAAAATCATCTTTCGGATTAAAATGCTCACTCACGCTATTTCCCCCAATGGAAATAGAGCGTTGTTCAACAACATTATCCCAGAAGTATCGAACAGCCTCAGCCCATCTTTCGTTATGAGAAATATCAGCTATTCTTTTAAAACCAAGAACCTTTGGAATCTGTGTATTCGCATGTAGTCCTGTTAACTGATCTTTATGCTGTAATAAAGGCTCAAGTATGGATTGATGGCTGAATTTGCGGGCAAGTTCGAGATAAGCTTGATTTTGGGTAATTGCGGCGACATCGGCAAAAGTCTCATTTAGTCCACCGTGCTCACTTCGTAACATATCCTGTATCTGTGCTTCTGAAAGCTGACTAACTAAAGCAAGTGCCCAATCGGTCATTTTGATAAGCATGTCTTTGGCAGATTCACTGCCAGTCAGCAAGTAAGCATCTCGCAGGCCAGCATAGGTTTTATGTATATTGTATAGCGGTACCCATTTTCCATTCAGGTTGAAGCTCCCGGCATTGATATTACCCTGTTGAACTTCTGTCCAAATAAGTTTACCGCCAGGTACGCCACCGATGTATCCATTTCCATTCGCTTCCTGGCAGCGCTTCAAGTTTACAAGCATATAATCTAGACGTTCCTTGATACGAAGGTCTCCTGTCGAGGCGTACATATGAGCAAGGGCAGACAGATAATGACCTCCGATATGTCCATCTAATCCCGTATTTTCCCAATTGGTATAGGATTCTTTTTTGATCGGTAAATTGGCTTCACGTAAAAATGGAGCCAGCAATCGATCGGGATCCATTTCCAATAAATAATGAAGGTCTAGATCTTCAGCATGTTTGAAGATCCCCGGCAATAGCCTTACTTCGCGTAAATCGAAATAAGTTAATTGAGGAGTCGTTTGAGCAGATAATGCCAGACTAAATAAACTAGCAAGAGCAACATGCAAAAATTTGTTTTTTAAGATCATACGAGCTGAAATTATGATTGTTTTTAACAAGGTCTGATTAGCTTCTTTGGTTTACCAGTATTTTTTTTAAAATGCTAGTAAACCAAAGATATTAAATGTGTTAATTATTTTAAGTGTTTTTTTTACATTTATATATTAATCGCTCGAAATTAGACTTACATTATTTCTATCAGACTGATCATGATGGTTTGTGAAATCAATACCTGCCAAAGCGATATTATTCCTCTTGTATAGGACATTGCTGAAAAAAAAGAAGTTGATCGGTTTATTTTTTTTTATACTTGCATATGAATAAAGTTAAAAGCATTGTTATTTTTTGTGCATCTAGTTTAGGCAATTCGTCTGTTTATGAAGAGCAGGCTGCTCATGTTGGTCAGGTGCTGACAGCATCTGGTATTCGTTTGGTTTATGGCGGAGGACGGGTTGGCTTAATGGGTGCTGTTGCCAATGGAGCTCTTGCGCATGGCGGAGAAGTAATTGGTGTGATTCCCGATTTTTTAAATTCAAAAGAAAGAGAGCATACTGGGGTAACGAAATTGATTACCGTCGATACTATGCATGATCGCAAAAGAATCATGAGTGACTATGCCGAGGGGGTAATCGCTTTGCCTGGCGGTTTTGGCACTTTGGAAGAACTTTTTGAAATGATTACATGGGCGCAGTTGGGGTTACACAAAAAGCCTGTAGGCCTGTTAAATATTAATGGATTTTATAATCATCTGATTCAATTTATTGATCACATGGTCGAAGAGGGGCTTTTGAAACAAGAAAATAGAGCAATGTTATTGGTCGCTGATACGATCGAGGAGCTGATTGGTAAGATGCAGCAGTATGAAGCGCCACAGGTTCCAAAATGGATTGAGAAAAATGAGATTTAAGAGATAGATTGTTGTCTTTCACAACATGCCCGAATCAATACGATTCGGGCATGTTCTATTTAGTACCCTAATATATCTTAAAACCAATGCAAAAGCATCATCAAACACTTTCGTTGATCTCCTAGAAAGTAAGCTGTTTATGCGCTCGATCATCAAACCGGGGCTTCCCTTATTTTAGTAATCATTTGAACAATTGCCGTGTCTCTGAATCCAATTTTAGACAAGTACAATGAGCTTTATTTATTTCGTTAGGGGAGCTTTTAAGTTGGATATTCATCGAAGCGGATGAAAATAAATATCATTTTTTTTCAATAGTCAAGATTTGAACAACATTTTCACGAAAATGAACAACAATCAATTGATTTAGGGGAGGTACCTTTGTTATGGCTAGTTGCTAGAGTCGTTTGGTCAGCATAAATACCGCGCTGACTGTCGATTCGGGGGAATCCCCTATATTAAAACCGGCTTGGGGGTTCCCTTAATTTAATCGTGGACAGGAGATATTCTTCTCCTTACACAAAAGGCCCGATCGTACGATCGGGCCTCTTTTATATAGTGCAGTAACGTATTTTACAACTGATTTGCCCGGGCTGTGATTTCGGCAATATCGAGCACTTCAATTTCGGCTTCCTTTTCTTTAATCTTTACACCATCTTTTAACATCGTCATACAGAAAGGACAAGCTGCAGCGACAACTTGAGGCTGGGCATCGATGACTTCTTCGATGCGTTCGATATTGATGTCTTTTACGCCGGGTTCTGGTTCTTTGAACATTTGTCCACCACCAGCTCCACAGCATAGACCGTTACTTTTGCAGCGTTTCAGTTCAATCAATTGGGCATCTAAGCTCTCCAATACCTTTCTTGGCGCCTCATACACTTCATTTGCCCGACCAAGATAACAGGGATCATGATAGGTGATTTTTTTTCCTTTAAACACATTGTTATCAGCTGGTTTTAATTTTCCTTCATCAATCAGGTTTTGAATCAGTTGTGTGTGATGAATGACTTCATAGTGACCTCCGAGTGATGGATATTCATTTTTTAGTGTATTGAAACAATGTGGACAAGCAGTGACTATTTTCTTGATTTCATAACCATTGAGTACTTCGATGTTCATCATGGCCTGCATTTGAAATAAAAATTCATTGCCACTTCTTTTAGCGGGATCACCGGTACAACTTTCTTCTGTGCCTAAGATGGCATATTTCAAACCCACATGTTGCAATATTCTGCATATATCGCGCGTAATTTTCTGTGCACGTTCGTCAAAACTCCCTGCACAGCCTACCCAAAATAGTATATCAGGAGTTTCTCCTTTAGCCAACAGTTCTGCGACTGTGGGAACGTTTAATTCATTTTCCATCATAAAACTATTGTTGCTGAGTCCAGTTGGCGCGATCCATTTGAGCATATTTCCATGGGGCACCATTGTTCTCAATATTTCCAAACATATTGTTAATGCTCGCAGGAGCTTGTGATTCTTCCATGACAGCAAAGCGGCGAAGTTCGATAATAATATCAAGTGGATTAATATTGACCGGACATTGTTCGACGCACGCATTACAGCTTGTACAGGCCCATAACTCTTCGCGACTGATATAAGTGTCAATTAGAGATTTTCCGTCGTCCTGAAAGCTGCCATTCGTTTTGATATTAGTTCCGACTTCAGTCAGCCGATCCCGTGTATCCATCATTATTTTTCGTGGGGATAGCAGCTTTCCTGTCATATTTGCAGGGCAGGATGATGTACATCGCCCACATTCGGTACAGGTATACGCATCCAATAAGCTTTTCCATGTTAAATCCTGGACATCTTTGGCTCCAAAACGTGCATTTGCGTCTGCTGGAGGAGGAGTGAAGCTAGGATCAAGCATGGCCTTAACCTCATTGGTCACAGCTGGCATATTGGACAATTTGCCTTTTGCATTCAAATTGGAAAAATAGGTGTTCGGAAAAGCCAAAATAATATGAAGATGCTTAGAATAGGGGAGGTAATTCAAGAAGGCAAGTACGCCGAGAATATGAAACCACCAACAAAATCGCTCTATTAAAAACAATGTGTCTGTTGAAGTCGGAAGATAGGGAAGAAGATAGTGGCTTACCGGAAAAGAACCGACTGACTTAAAATGCTCAAAACCATAAAGCTGTAATTTAAGATCCGATGCGTTCATCAAGAGGAAAGCCGACATAAGAAGAATCTCTGTGATTAAAATAATATTTGCATCCGTTTTGGGCCAATGTTTCAGTTCCACACTATTCAAACGAGCCACTTTGGCAATATTTCTTCGGATTAAGAAGATGATACATGATACGAGTACGCCAAGAGCAAGCCATTCAAATGCTCCGATCAGAAAATTATAAAAACTTCCTAGAAATGAAAAGATACGATGTGTACCAAAAAGTCCATCGATGACAATTTCCAACATTTCAATGTTGATGATGACAAATCCGAGGTACACAAATAAATGCAGGACTGCCGGGAAAATTCGCTTGAACATTTTTTTTTGCCCAAAAGCGACAAGGAGCATCATTTTCCAGCGTTCTGCGGATCTATCCGAACGATCTGCTGGTCTGCCCAGCTTGATATTACGATAAATCTGTTGTGCATTTTTGCTAAAAAGAAACAACGCTACAGCGAAACAAACCGCAAATATTAGTTGACCTATCATATGCTTGGATCTTGGTTATAAACAAATATACTATATTATTTTGTTATGCTAACATAGTAAAAATAAATCAAAAACTAAGCCATAAGCAGATAAATTATTGGAAATTTTAATGGGCTTTAATCCTCTGAATGAAAAACGTCCAAGAAGAGATTATTCTTTCTTGGACGTTTGCTTTATTTAAATGCAGCAGGTTTAGAGTTGAACATCAGAAAATGTCTGCTCTAAGATCTTGCGCATCGTTTTTTGGATACGTTCTTTTCCAGCTTCGGTATTTACATCAATGCCACAAAAGGTAGTTCCTGTAGATTTTGCCTGTAGACTTAAATAGTAGATGGAGCTAACCAAGATGGCTAATGTTGCTCGAAGGTCGTTTTCGGAGTTTTCGAATTTCGAATCTACGTGTTTAAATAATTCTTCGCCTAACATTTCGCGTCTGTCAGCGATATTTTTAAGCGCCTTTGTCTTTTCGCCTAGGCCCCAGTGAATGACTTTTTGCTTCGTTTTATCTTTCAAAAAGGTGTTGAATTGAGATTTAAGCAATTCTTCTATCAAGGAGATGCTAATCGAACTCGGGTTTGTGACCATTTGCTCTAATACGCCCTTGTCTCCGATTTGCCAAAAATCTTTTTGTGTGAGGTATGCTTCTACCAGTTGGTCGAGACCGCCAAAATAATTCCATATCAGTGCTTTGTTCAGCCCGCATTCCAAAGCAATATTAGGTCCGTTCAATGCTTGGTATCCCTTTTTCTGAATTACCTTTCCGACAGCGGCAATCATTCGTGCCTTAGTGCGTTCCTTGTCGCGGATAGGACCGGAAGTTACCTTTCTTTCTTTTTTAGGATTATCCTCAATTACTTTCTTTTTCATGTGAATAAAATCATTTTAACGACGAAGCATTCCTGAGCACCTCAATTCGTCAATTAATGAACAAATTTGGGACCATGAAGTTTTCATTAGGGTAGATATGTTTGTTTTTCCCAACCAATATCTAAAAATTAGCTGGTAAATGCAAGAAAATCAAGTCGCAGATTTTTATTTACGCTATAATTTGACTGATCCGATAAGCTTTTTAGTTTGCCTTATATTTTTCGTTGTAGATATGGTAATTATTTGAGATAATTATTGGTGCATCTTGAATGGGATAGACTCAGCTCATTAAAATGGAGTGCAATAAAAAAGGGATTATCCACGGATAATCCCTTTTTTATAAACGTTGAATTTTAGCTTACTTTCTTGCTGGAGCAGCAGCAGGAGCAGCTGTAGCTGAAATACCTAATTTCGTTTTAACAGCAGCAGTCAAATCTTCTCCGCCTTGGAAATAAGGAATATTTGTGCTTGAAATATCAAATACATATGCCATACCTTTTTCTTTGGAAACAGCATTTACTGCTTCACCAACTTTTCTATGGATAGGCGCAATTAATTCTTCTTCTTTTTTACCTAATTCATCTTGTGCTGCTTGTTGAGCAGTTTGGATACGAGATTGGATATCCTGTAATTCTTGACCTATTTTGTTGATTTCTGGATCAACAGTTTCTTTATTCGCTTCACTTCTGTTACGCAATTTATCGTTTGCATCTTTTTGTTTTGTTTGATAAATGGTAACCATATCTTGAATTTCTTTGGTCTTACCATCGCTCAATGTTTTCAATTGCCCTTCAGCTGCTTTAAATTCAGAAGTAGACTGAATTATTTCAGCAAAATTGATATGACCAATCTTTTGTTGAGCATTTGCGAATTGAGTTGAGAAAAATACTGCCACTAAAGCAACCGCACCCTTTAATAAATTTTTCATGCTTTTCATTTTAATCTAATGAGCCATCTTTATGGCAATCTTTTAGTTTTCTAATTAATTACTATTATTACTATTTTTGTTCACAATGATAATAAACTCCAGCTTAGTTTGCAAGACTAGGATTAGGTTTATATCCTAATTTTGTAATGATATCATTACTTTTATTCAATTTTGGATTGGCATAGAGAAAAGTTGATTCATTACCCTTGTCCATAATAAAATCAATCCCCTGTGCAGAAGCAATGTCTTGAATTGCTTTTGCTACACGATCTTGAATAGGCTTCATCAATTGTGTACGTCTTTTGAAGAGGTCACCCTCAAATCCAAACTTTTGTTTTTGATAGTCTTTTACTTCTTTTTCTCTCGTTACGATCTCATCCTCACGACGGCGACGCATATCTTCGTTTAATAATACCTGATCTTTCTGATAAGCCTGATATAGTTTTTCAATCTCAGCATATTTCTGATCAACTTCTTCTTGCCATTGCTTAGACAGGTCGTCTAGCTGTTTCTGTGCAGTCGTATATTCAGGAATATGCTTTAGGATATATTCTGAATCAGCATATGCAAGTTGTTGGGCAAACGTCGCTGTAGCACTCACGACTACAAAAGCTATAACTAACAATATTTTTTTCATATTTCCTGTAAGTTTTTATAGACTATACTTTTTATTATTTAACACTAATTTACCTTATGACATGAGATAAACCCAAAAGTTTAATCTGGGAAATCCGCTTTAAGTAAATTTACGGCTCAAAAATAAGAAAAAAGAAGCAATCTAGCAGATATTTCTCCTGTTTAACACTATTTAACTTGTTGTCGAATCTAGCTGTGCTAATTCTTCGAATCTTGTCTATGGCTTTCTTTTTACGGTCATAATAAGAGCTGAATATAAGGAAATTTATCAGATATTCAGATGAAATTACATTAATCCGATAGGATTTAAATGCGGGCTGGCAGTGTGGATGGGAGTGAGAAATAATCTTAACATAAAAAAGCTATCTACAATTGCTTGAGATAGCTTTTTTATGTTATAGGGTTGGATTAACAAAGATTAAAATCCGCCCATATTTTGCATGATACTAAATGTAAAATTTTGCTTCCATGTACTGCTCGGTAAACCCGGGATAGGGTCGAAAGCATGACCGTAATCTATGCCTAGCATACCAAAGATAGGTAAGAAGATACGGGCACCGACACCTGCCGAACGACGTACTTTAAATGGATTGTATTCGGTGAACTTGTTCCAGGTATTTGCAGCCTCAGCAAAAGCCAATACGTATACAGTTGCCTGATCGTTTAACATAACAGGGTGACGCAATTCCATTTGGTATTTGGTATAGATTGGGCTACCAGAATTTCGGGCCACATTGACATTTTGTGTTCCCTCAGGAATGATTACACCATTTGCATATCCACGTAATGCAACAATTTCAGATCCTTGTAAGTAGTCAAACCCTTGCATACCATCCCCACCGACTTTGAAACGCTCGAAGGTCGATATTTCAGTTTTGTTGGAGTATTTACCCAAGAAACCAAATTGAGCCTGTGCTTTGAAAACAAGTTTGCCCACAATTTTTGCATACCATTGCGAATCAAATTTCCATTTATGATATTCTGTCCAACGGTAGCGCTCCTGAGCGGAACCATTTTTATAATCAATGTTGTTGAACAATGAATATGGAGGTGTCAATTGCACCGAGAATTTGATGTTTGAGCCCGAAGTAGGGTAGATCGGAGCATCGATCGAATTACGGCTAAACTCCTGCGTCAAGTTGATATTATAGGCTGTACCATTGTCAAATAGGAAATAATTTCCATAATTCTGTAGCTTATAACGTTGGAATGATAAGGAAGTATTTGCCTGAAACCAGTTGTCTGGCCATTGCAAACGTTTACCTAAAGTAGCAGTAATACCTGTCATCCAGATACGATTTAACTCTGAATCCTTCACAATTTGTTCTCCAGTATAGTAGTTGAATCCACCATACGACGAACTCGACGTATAGGCACTTAAACCAAAGTAAATTGGTTTTTTACCACCCAACCAAGGTTCGGAGAAAGAGAAACTATACGATTGATAACGTTTACCTGAAGTTTGACCACGGACACTCAATTTCTGTCCATCTCCACGTGGTAGCGGTTTCCAGGAACTTTTATCAAAGAAATTACTGGTAGAGAAGTTGTTGAATGTTAAACCCAAGGTACCGATGATCTGACCAGCACCATAACCACCTGAAAGCTCGACCTGATCGGATGGTTTTTCAGTCACGTTATAAACAATATCTACCGTACCATCTGCATAATTTAAATTTGTCGGTACAGGATTTGTTTTTTGTTCATCAAAATTTCCCAACTGCGCAATCTCACGCACACTACGCATAATTTGTTCTTTCGAGAATTTTTGACCTGGTTTTGTATAAATAGAACGTAATACAACACGGTCGTTGGTGACATCATTTCCTTTGACGATAACGTTATTGATGGTGTACTGAGCACCTTCATATACACGTAAATTCAAATCGATGGTATCGTTGTAAATGCGGGTCTGTTCAGGATCTACCGAAAAGGTCAGATAACCATCGTTCATGTAGATCGAGGAGATGTCATCACTATTTTTTGTAGGACCCATTAATTTTGCCGTTAGTTTTTCTTCCGAAAAAACATCACCGCGTTTGACACCTAAAATTTTATTTAGCAAGGTGTCTGAATATTTGGCATTACCTGTCCATACAATATTACCTACATAATATTTAGGACCTTCATAAATGTCAAAATTAACCAGCACATTTTTCTCACCATCGCGAATAACGGTATCTTTTAAGATCGTCGCATCACGATAACCTTTGGCCGCCATTTTTTTGACTAGGTTTTCTTTACCCTCTTTATATTTTTCTTCCTTGAACTTTCCAGGGCCAAAAATACGGTACCACATTTTTTGCTTGATAGGTTTGGCCATTTTTCTCAGATCTTTTTGAGAAAAGTGCTCATTTCCTGTGAAAGTCATCTTTTTGACTCTGACTTTATGTTTTTTATCCACATCGGCAATCAATATTTCATTATTTGCCTGTGCTGAATCTTTTACTGTTTTTAGTGTGATCTCAGGATATAAAAAAGCTTTTTCTTTTAGGAACCGTTGGATTGTAGCGCGCGTGGTATTCATCAAGTTTTCATTGACAATTTTACCCGTGTTGCTATTTAGGCGTTTACGGACTTCTTCAGTTTGGCTTTTGCTTAAACCGTTGATGTCAATACGAGTTAAACGTGGACGCTCTACTACGCGGATGGTCAAAAATATATTTTCACCTTCAATTTTATCTGCCCATAATTCGACATCATCAAAGAGGCCTTGAGCCATCATATCCTTCACTACTTTTGCAGTCGCCTCACTCGGAACTTCCAAATATTGACCAACAGATAATTTAGATATTGTAATTAATACATTTTTATCTAAAAATTGTGTTCCAGTTATATCAATAGCACTAATTACATAGTTTTTAGGATTGAGATAGCTGATTTTTTCTGGGTCATTTAAATTGAACGCACCATTTTCTTGTCCGTAGACAAGCTGCATTGATGAGAGGCCAAAAAATAGTATTACGGGTAGTATACGCTTCATTTATCTATAATTATTGGCGCTAAAGTACACCAATCGTTTGTTAATTTTTGTTAATTAAGAAAATTTAACCAGCTTGCTTTTTTTCAAATCAGTGGTCAAATTTAATAAAATCTTTACAACTGTTCACTTGTTTTTCCAAACCTTCTTTCGCGTTGCTGGTAATCGACAATGGATTTAAATAAATCTTCTTTCGTAAACTCAGGCCACATCTTATCCAGAAAGCATAATTCGGAGTAGGCAATTTGCCAAAGTAGAAAGTTGCTTATTCTCAATTCTCCGCTCGTACGTATCAGGAGATCAGGATCGGGTAGGTTTTGAGTATAGAGGTTTGCGGAGAATAGTGCATCGTTAATGTCTTCTGCCTGGAGTTTCCCTTCTTTGACTTGTTTGGCTAGATTGCGGGCAGCGTCTACGATTTCTTGGCGGGAACTGTAGCTCAACGCTAAGGTTAATGTACAGTGTGTATTTTCTTTCGTTGCTTCAATGGTTTCCTGCAGTTTTTTTTGTGCATTTGACGGTAACTTACTGATATCACCGATGACATTTAAGCGCACACCATTCTCCTGGAAAGTTTTTATTTCTTTTTTAAGGGAAGTAACCAATAGCTCCATTAAGGCCATTACCTCAAGTTTTGGTCTGTTCCAGTTTTCTGCAGAAAATGCGTAAAGTGTCAGAAATTTAATATTGGCTTTTACACATCCTTCTAATGCTTCTCTTACTGCTTTCACACCATTTTGATGCCCAAAAACACGAAGTTTCCCTTTCTGTTTTGCCCAGCGACCATTACCATCCATGATAATGGCGATATGTTGTGGCAACTTAATATTATCTATCTGATCTAAAAAACTCATTTTTGCTGTTTTCAATAAATTAACACCCTAGTCGTAAATGCTATTTCGGCGTTTTAAATCCTATTTTTGGTTTTTTGCATCATTATCAATGATTGCTGTTTGTCTTAACGTATGTTTCATTGATTAATTATTGCATTTGGATTTCTATTTAGGAATATTCTGATTCCATCTTCCTTTAATTCTTCCAAATATCGATTTTTAATTGGAAATACAGAAGTACAATATGTAGAAAGATTATCCGAAACATCGTAACCGGTCAGATTCCGTGCTCTCCTTCAAACCATGTTAACCTTGTGAGGCTATTTCAAGGCTAATAGTTTCGAACATCAATGCCCCAAAGCAATTTTTCCCGCAGTGTGCTGAAAAAGCTTTCGTGAGGGAGCCGAATAAGGTTAATGGTAAATGGAGCTTGTTTAATCGTCAATTTTACAGATGTATCAATGGACTCGTTTTTGGAATCACAGCTAAGAATGTATTGATTGCTCCGGCTTTCTATTTCCAATTCAAGGGTAAACTGATTCGAGATGACAATAGGTCTAACATTGAGGTTGTGCGGTGAAATGGGTGTAATCACAAAGTTACCGCTCTCCGGCATAATAATTGGCCCGCCGCAACTTAACGAATAAGCTGTAGATCCGGTCGGTGTAGCGATAATCAGGCCATCTGCCCAGTAGGAGTTGAGCAGTTCACCATTGATGCGCGCATTGACAGTAATCATGGCCGAGCTGTCATAACGAAATACGGTGATATCATTTAACGCATAGTGATTGCCCTGAAACAAATTAGCCTGTTCAGATTCCACGGAGAGTAACACACGCTTCTGTATACTAAAACGTTGGTTCAATATATCGTCGATCGCATTCTCAAAGTCATTTTTATTAATGGAAGCTAAAAAGCCCAGACGTCCGAAGTTTATTCCTGCAATTGGGATTCCCGAATCTTTAATGAGGGAAACTGCAGATAACATGGTCCCATCTCCGCCCAGACTCAACATGATGTCAATATGATCTTTGATTTCCTGGTATGTATGGTATGTGGAGAAGTTAAAGTCACATTCGAATTGCGATATCAGAAATTCGTGAAATGGATTATACACCCAGATTTCAATATTTTTATCGACAAGATATTCAAATAAGTGTTTCACATGTGGTATAACAGAGGGCTGAAACTCTCTTCCATATATTGCGATTCTCATATTGTTTTTAATTTATTGGCGCAAAGATGAGAAAAAAAAATAATCCTAATCAAATGTTAATGTAATTCATAAGCTGCTGATAACGGTCGGCCGTGTCGTCAAATGCAGCAACGGTATTATGGGTTTCTATAATTAAATAATTGTGTCTTAGAAATGAATTCAGTAATGCATTGATATTTGACTTGTCGACTTTAAGAGTAACTTCAATATTGTCACTGTCCAAATTTATTTTGGTCGCGCAATTGAGGATTCTGCAATTGTCACTTTCCACAAGGTGTGCAATTTGTGAAAGCGAAAAATCATGCAGTCCGATTGCCAGGACAATAATAGCCCCAGATTCATTCTGCGATTGAATCGAACTGATCGCTTTTAATATATCTAGCTGTGTGGATACGCCTATATATTTGTTTTCCTGATCCAGCACAGGAATGATTGTACTATTATATACAGTTACCATCACTAAGGCGTCATAAGGGTGCTGATTAAATTTTAGCTGTATTGGGGCTGTATTAATCTTGATGGATGAAATCGGCGCTTCATCATCTTCGGCGTCCAATAGGATGGTTTCATTGACCAAGCCAATATAGTCGTCTCCATTTAAAACGACTAATTCTTTACAAAGCATATCTTGCAGCTTCTCTAGCGCTTGTTGTATTGAATCAGCATTTTGAATACTGAAATCAGCATTTGAAAGAAATTGACCTATTAGCATACTCAAACTTAATAAAAAAACTAGCTGAAAAGAAATTTTGTAGGATCAGATTTACGCTTAATTATTTGATGGTTTGTCGAGCTTAAAGAGGAAGTGCAATAGAAAGATCACATTATTGCAAATAAGTACAATTTTAAACTTTAAAATTGTACTTTTATCAGCATTCTGTTATTATTTTTGTCAGCGAATTGGATTAGGCTTGTAATCGAGCCTAAATGGGGGAGCAGTATTTTTAATTGCAATTATAAGATTGATGATCACAAGCGAAAGTAAAAAGTTTATTGATATACGTGAAGTTATTCACAAAAAAAATGCGGGCCTTGCTAAATGGATTCCTTCTTTTTTACTTAATTATTTAAAAAGGACTATTCATGAAGACGAGATAAATGATATTATGACGCGCTTTGCAGATCTTCAGGGGCTGGATTTTGTTGATGCATTGATCAACGATCTGGATGTTAAGGTCAATTTATATGGAGCAGAAAATATTCCGGTATCGGGACCAGTTATTTTTGCATCCAATCATCCGTTGGGAGGATTGGATGGTATTGCATTTATGCATGCAATAGGTAAATATAGACGCGATGTGAAATTTTTAGTCAATGACATCCTTTTAAATATAGGTAATTTGAGGCCTTTGTTTGTCGGTGTCAATAAGTTAGGTGGTCAGGGGAAGCAGGCTATCTCTGCGATTGAGGAGGCCTATGGAGCAGACGATGCGTTGTTGGTATTTCCTGCAGGCTTGGTTTCCAGAAAGCAAAATGATGGTCGTATTGAAGACCTAGAATGGAAAAAGAGTTTCATCAGTAAAGCAAAAAAATATAAAAAAGATATCATTCCGGTGTTGATTGACGGTAAAAACTCTAAGTTTTTTTATAATTTTGCAAGGCTTAGACAGAAATTAGGTCTCAAGGTAAACATTGAAATGTTATATTTACCTGATGAAATGTTTGCCCAACGGGGGCATACCGTCAATATTATAATAGGAGAAAGAATCCCTTATACAGCGTTTGATCAATCAAAAAACGAAAAAACTTGGGCTGAGGAAGTGAAAAGAAGGGTTTATGGATTGGCTCAAGAAAAATAGAATTTATGCAAGAAATTATACCTCCAGTTGATAGAGAATTATTGAAGACCGAATTGAATAAAGAGGTCTTCTTACGATATACCAACAATGGAAATAACGAGATATACTTAATCAACTATCATAATTCGCCAAATGTCATGCGTGAAATTGGGCGCTTGCGGGAGTTGACTTTTCGTGGAGCAGGAGGAGGTACAGGACTTTCAATTGATATCGATGAAAATGACACATGCGAAGATTGTTACGATCAGTTGATCGCATGGAATCCCGAAGACGAAGAAGTGGTTGCCGGTTACCGTGTCATCAAATGTGCTGAGGCTGGTGAAGTAAATGGTGTGCCCAATTTATCAACCGCACATTATTTTCAGTTTTCCGAATTGTTTACGAATGAATATCTACCTTATACGATTGAGTTGGGAAGATCTTTTGTGCAGCCTAAATACCAACCGGCTATTGACAATAGAAAAGGAATTTTTTCATTGGATAATCTTTGGGATGGTTTAGGAGCTTTGGTAATGCTGAATCCAGAAATAAAATACCTCTTTGGTAAAGTGACTATGTATCCGCATTATAATAAAGATGCACGGGATATGTTACTTTATTTTATGGACTATTATTTCCCTGATCATGATAAACTGGTGCTCCCACTTCCTGAATTGGAAATCAAGAACGATTACGAACGTTTTGTTGGCGTGTTTGATGGACTGGATTATAAAGAGGGATATAAGGTATTAAACAGTCATGTAAGAGCATTGGGAGAGAATATTCCACCTTTGATAAACACTTATATGAACCTGTCACCTACCATGAAATCATTCGGTACAGCACGTAATAATGAGTTTGGTACAGTCGAAGAAAAAGGTATACTGATTGTGATCGACGATGTGTATCCTGTGAAAAAGGAACGTCATATGAATACGTTTGAGCGGGATCGTGAATACGGTCATAGAAAGCCTAAGCGAGGATAGTAAACTAAAAGGGGGATTCACAAATTGAATCCCCCTTTTAGTTTACCGTAAGAATAACTATTTCGGCTAGATGGGTTTTATGCATGTATAGAGTGCAAAGGCTAAAATAGCACCTAGAATCGGTCCCACAATTGGGATCCATGCATAGGACCAGTCGGAGCTTCCTTTTCCTTTGATTGGCCAAAACGCGTGGAATAAGCGTGGACCTAGATCCCGGGCAGGATTGATCGCATATCCTGTCGTACCACCTAATGATAGGCCGATGGCCCATACTAGAAATGCGACAGGTATAGCGCCAAGAGAGCCCATACCTATTGGTACCGTTTTTCCATCAATGGTCATATCTTGACCTGTTATGAAGAAAATGACAAAAATCAAGACAAAGGTTCCGATAATCTCACTTGCCAGATTTGTCGATGTATTTCGGATGTTAGGTATGGTAGCGAAAACGCCAAGTTTGGTGGTGGGATCCGCGGTTGCATCGAAATGGTCTTTGTGCATGATGTAAGTTAGCATAGCGCCACAGAAGCCACCAGCAATTTGAGCAAGGATATAGCCTGGGACCTCCATCCAGGGAAGGCCATGATTAAGCGCGACGGCAATGGTTACTGCAGGGTTGAGATGTGCCCCCGTATAAGGGCCTGCAAATACGACACCTACATAGACTGCCAATGCCCATGCAGTCGTGATTACAATCCATCCTCCATTTTCCCCTTTTGTGCCTTTCAAGATAACGTTGGCCACAACGCCATTACCTAAAAGAAGGAGGAGCGTTGTGCCGATAAATTCTGCTAAATAATGGTTCATGTTTATTGGTTAGTTTTCAGTCCAGTATTGTAATGCTTTGATTCCCTTGGTCCAGAGCTTAATGATCTTTTTTGTTTGCTCTTCTTGCTCGGTTTCGGGTTCAAATATACGATCCTGTGCCCAAAACTTTGATATCTCCGCCTCATCTTTCCAGAATCCTACTGCTAACCCTGCGAGATACGCTGCACCCAAGGCGGTTGTTTCCGTAATTTTAGGGCGCACAACGTTGCTATTGAGTACATTGGCCTGGATTTGCATGAGTAGATTATTTGCTGTTGCACCGCCGTCTACACGTAATTCTTTGATAGGTATGCCGCTATCAGCTTCCATTGCCTGGAGGACATCTCGAGTCTGTAGGGAGATCGCTTCTAGTGAGGCGCGTGCTATATGACCATTGGTCGTTGCGCGCGTAAGTCCAAATAAAGTGCCTTGTGCACGGGCATTCCAGTATGGAGCTCCCAGTCCTGCAAACGTTGGGATAAAGGTGACGCCACCATTATCTTTTTCGGTAAGTGCCAGTTGTTCAACGTCGGCCGACTTATAGATAATGTTAAGATTATCGCGTAACCATTGGACGAGTGCGCCGCCGATAAATATGCTGCCTTCCAAGGCGTATTCTGTTTTTCCGTTGATTTTCCATGCAACGGTTGTTAAAAGGTTGTTCTTTGATCGGATTGGTTTACCGCCGATGTTCATTAACATAAAGCATCCCGTTCCGTACGTATTTTTTACCATTCCTTTCTCGATACATTGCTGTCCAAAAAGTGCGGCCTGCTGATCGCCAGCAATTCCTGCTATTTTGACTTTGTGTGCAAAAATGGTCGTCCGGGATTCTCCATATATTTCGCTGCTTTCTTTTACCTGCGGAAGCATGGCAGGGGGGATGTCAAACAATTCAAGAAGTTCCTTGTCCCATTCCATCCTGTGGATATTAAACAGTAAGGTACGGGAAGCGTTGGTGACATCGGTAATGTGAGCGTCGCCTCGGGTGAGGTTCCATACGAGCCAAGTATCGATGGTTCCACAGATTAATTCTCCGTTTTGTGCTTTTTCCCGGGCACCCTCTACATGGTCCAGAATCCATTTGATTTTGGTAGCGGAAAAATAAGGATCTAATATCAGACCTGTTTTTTCCTGGATCATATCATGTTTTCCGGAGCGGCGTAGTTCGTCGCAATAATCTGCTGTACGTTTATCTTGCCAAACAATGGCATTATAAATGGGTTTTCCGGTTTCTTTGTCCCAGACGACGACAGTTTCGCGTTGATTGGTTATGCCAATGGCGGCAATATTTTTACCATTTAATCCTGCCTTTGTGGTGGCTTCCGCGGTGACACCCGCCTGCGTTGACCAGATTTCATGTGGATCGTGTTCGACCCATCCCGGTTGCGGGAATATTTGCGTGAATTCCTTCTGGGCAATGGAGACTATATTTCTGTCTTTATCAAAAATTATTGCTCTGGAGCTAGTTGTGCCTTGATCCATTGCCAAGATGTATTGCTGTTCCATAATTGAGTATTGCTGGTTATTTTTAGTATTATTTCAAGATATAATTTTTTGCCACTTTTTGAAAGTTTTCTATTTGATCATTTTGCCAATTTTCATCCTTACCCAGTTCCTGCGCGAGTAATCTCGCGACCTCAGGAGCTGCTTCAACTGCAGCTTTTGCGTCCAGAAAGAGCATGCGTACACGACGGGACAGCACATCTTCCACGGTTCTGGCAAGCTCATTGCGTGCCGCCCAGACAACCTCTGCCTTTTTGAATTCAAGATGTGCTATTAATTTTTCGTTCCATTCAGGATTTTCCTGGGCTAATGCATGGATAGCTTCTTGGTCAGCTCCATAAATATAGAGGTGGTTGCTTCTGTCTGATGTCGGAATGGCACTATAAATCTTTTGTGTGGCCGATCGACTTTCTTTTTGCGGTAAACAGCCAATTTTTATCGCTTTGTCGATTGTATCTTGCCCCATTCGACGGAATGTCGTCCACTTTCCGCCTGTTAAAGTGAGTAATTTAGAGTCGCTGACGATTACCTTGTGGCTTCGTGAGATCTCTTTGGTTTTATTGGAGTTGCCAGTAGGGGCAGCCAACGGACGAAGACCGGCGAATACCGCCAACGCATCTGCTCTTGTTGGTTGCTTCGTCAAGTAGCGCCCTGCAGTTTTCAAAATAAAATCGATTTCCTGTTCCAAAGCAACGGGTTCAAGGCTGTGTTCATCAATCGGGGTGTCTGTTGTTCCTGCAATGACCCGATTGTGCCAGGGGACTAGGAAAAGAACACGTCCATCATCTGTTTTTGGAATCATGATAGCATCATCTCCCGGGAGAAATGATTTGTCAAATACGAGATGGACTCCTTGGCTAGGACGTACCATTTGTTTTGCCTCCGGTCTATCCATTTTTAAGATATCATCGACAAATATGCCTGTTGCATTGATTATCGTCTTACCTTGTATCGTAAAAACTTCACCGGTTTCAGTATCATTAGCGATTACACCATTAATCCGTCCATTGCTGTCCTTTGTTAGGTTATTTACCCTGACATAATTCAGTGCGACACCGCCCATCTGTATACAGGTTTGGGCTACATTGAGGGCAAGTCTTGAGTCGTCAAATTGCCCATCCTGATAAACTACACCACCATATAAACCTTTTGGTCTAACAGTGCTTATGCGGCTAAGTGTTTCTTCTTTATTGATATGGATAGATTTTCCCAGACTTAATTTACCGGCCAAAAGATCATATATTTTCATTCCGATAGTATAGAATGGACCATCGAACCAACTGTAATTGGGTATGATAAATGATTGGTTTTTGACTAGATGCGGTGCATTTTTTTGAAGTAAACCTCTTTCATGAAGTGCTTCTTTAACCAGAGCGATATCACCCTGAGCCAAGTAGCGAACACCACCATGGACAAGCTTTGTTGCTTTGCTTGAAGTGCCTTTTGCAAAATCAACCTGCTCCAGCAAAATTGTTTTGAAACCTCGGCTTAAGGCATCTAATGCAACACCTAAGCCGCTGGCACCGCCGCCTATTACGATAACATCCCACGCGCTCGTGTCTCTTATTTTTTCTATCAGTTTTGACCTTTTGAATTCTTGGTGTTTCATTTTGTTTCGTTTTGGTCTTTTATGGTGAATCTTGTATACTCATTTTTCCGCTTCCTTATTACTAAGTTATGGTATATTTATTAAATTTTAAAAGAAATTAAATAATATTTATGTTAAGATATGATGTTTGTTTTTGTTTTGTTTTGTTTTTTATTGTTTTGATTTTAATAAAAATAAGTTTTTTCTGTTTTTGCCAACGGCTCCGTAGGGAATCTCAATAAGCTGTGTTTTTTTCTTCCTCGCCAATAAAGAGTATTTGATAATCGCCACAATTTGAATAATTAAGGCAGCATCTGCGCTGTCTGATCATGTTTAACGATCCGATCAAAGTGTATGCTGTGTGATCGTGGATGTTTTTATGGTCGATAGCTATATCATGTTTAACCATTATATGTTGCTTATGTTTTGGTTTGGGCAAATGATTTTGTAATTTTAGATTACTATTTAATTTATTCATGATGAGAAATATAAGATTATTGCTGTGCGGAGTTGTTGTGTTTTTGGGAACGGTAGTTTTACAGTCTAAAGCGTTTTCACAACAGACTGCTGCGGCCGAGGAACTTTCAAAGCCTTACAATCCAGATGCTAATGCGCAAAATGATATTGATCAGTTATTAGTTCAGGCAAAGAAAGAAAGGAAAAATATTATTATCCAAGCTGGGGGGAACTGGTGTGTTTGGTGTTTGAGATTTAATGATTATATCCACAAAACGGCAAGTGTAGACAAGTTGTTGAAGACTCGCTTTCTCTATTATCACCTGAATTACTCAAAGGAAAATAAAAATGAGGCTGTTTTTCAGAAGTATGCTCCCGAAGGAAATAAATTAGGTTATCCATTTTTTATTGTCCTAGACAGAAACGGAAAAACATTGCATGTGCAGGAGAGTGGGAGTCTAGAAAAAGGAAAAGGATATGATGAAGAAAAAGTACTTAATTTCTTTACAGCTTGGGTGGCGAAATAAATATTTTGATGCAGTAATTTCTACACTATCTAAAGTAGAAAGATACCACATAATTAAATTGAAAGTCCCTTTTAGGGGCTTTTTTTGTGATACCATAAACTGCCCTGTCGAATACGGTAATCGCCTGCTGGAATCGGGGCTTTCCGTTGTGAACAAGTTAGGAGAGAAGCTACCAACATGCTGATTGCTCTATATTTTATGTTGATCTAATTCGAATCTAATAGGTTTTTATACATGAATCGAGCTCACTGCGCTAAGAGTGTGCAGCAAAAGATAAGAGCCCCAGTTGACCTCTGCTTCGAACTAGATTCGTACCTGCTTCGAACGATCAATAGATAATGCACAGATATTGACCAGGAATTTTGTGGTCAACATCTGGTCAATATCTATCGCAATACTGTCCATGGCCGAAGGTGGTCCGAACACAATACGAAGACAACCCGAAAACAGCATGAGCACTGTTGTCATGTTCGATACTCGAATCGGCTTACCATTTCTGTGTCCGCTTACTTCATGTCTCTTAACAGATATCGTGTTTGTCCTACGTAATGATTTTAAGATTTAATCTACGCTAGATTGTGAATAGGTAAGGTAAGCTAGAAATAAAAAAGGTCCCGTTTCTAAGATCGGGACCTTTATATCGTTATTTAAAAATACTTCTTTGGCAAGCATACACGTTCCGACAGTTGCCAATTCAAGTAGTTTCTTTGGGACAGAATAGCTTACTGATACCCCAATAGTTTCATGACTTGTTTGGAGTTTTGTTCTTCACCAAATACCTCGTAGTTGAATGTTTCATCTCTATTGCGTCGTACGAGCACATGTTTAGGCGAAGGTAATAAGCAGTGGTGGATTCCTCCATATCCGCTTAGTACATCTTGATAGGCTCCTGTATGAAAGAATCCCAGGTATTGTACCTTACGTGTCTTCGGCATAAACACTGAATTCATGTGTGCCTCCTGATTATAATAGTCCTGGCCATCACAAGTAATACCGCCTAAATTGACACGTTCATATTCTGAATCCCAGTTGTTGATCGGCAATAGAATGTATTTTTGGTTTAATGCCCATACATCCGGTAAATTCGTGATAAATGAACCATCAATCATAAACCAGCGCTCACGGTCATTCTGTTGTTTGCGGCCGAGTACCTTGTACAGAATACCTGATGCTTCAGCAACGGTGTATTTACCGAATTCGGTAATAATATCTGGTTCCATCACCTCGTGGTGTGCGCAGATTTGTTTGATCCGGTTGACAATTTCATTGACCATGTATTCATAGTCAAAGTCGTGTACCAGTGAATCCTTAAACGGCATACCGCCACCGATATCCAGGGTATCTAAGTCTGGGTTTACTTTTTTGAATTTACAATATAATGTAACATATTTCTCCAGTTCATTCCAGTAGTACGGGGTGTCTGAGATACCTGAATTGATGAAAAAGTGAAGTAACTTGACTTTAAAGTTTGGATTGTCAACGATTTTGTTGTTATAGAAATCAATGACGTCTTCCTGACGGATTCCTAAACGAGATGTATAGAATTGAGAGTCCGGCTGCTCTTCGGAAGCAACGCGGATACCTAAAGCACAAGGCTCATCCAATTCGATTTCATCATCGTAGAGGTTAAACTCTTCTTTGTTGTCCAGTACCGGTATAATGTTCGTATAACCGTCATGGATCATATCCACAATATACTGTTTATACTGGTAGGTTTTGAACCCATTACAGATGACTGTAATGTCTTTTGTTACTGTTCCCTGTCTTTCCAATGAATCGATCATCGGCATGTCAAATGCAGAGGAAGTTTCCAGGTGGATATCATTTTTCAAGGCCTCTTCTACGATGTGCTTGAAATGAGATGATTTGGTACAATAACAATATTTGTAAGATCCGCGATAGTTATGTTTCAGAATTGCGGTCTGAAAAAGGATTTTCGCTTGCTGAATTTTTTTGCTGACGATAGGCAAATAGGTAAAACGTAACGGCGTACCGTACGTTTCTATCATTTCCATTAAATTCAAATCGTGGAAATACAATTCGTCGTCGATGATTTCGAATCCGTCTTGCGGAAAACCAACACTTAAGTCAAGAAATTCCTGATAGCTCTGCATTTTTTATTATTTTTGCAAAGATATACTTTAATGGTGAATACCTAAATAAGGAATGTTATTTATTTCCAATTCACTATCAGGAAGTTGTAAAATTTACAAAATCATTAAATGGCAAATTCTATTCAAAAGCGACTTGTTGAAGTCACTGTACAGGCAGTAAAAGAGCTTTACAATGCAGATATTTTAGAAAATCAAATTGCTTTACAAGCTACCCGAAAGGAGTTTGAAGGACAAATTACAATCGTAACTTTTCCAGTAACACGCTTTTCGAAATCTTCTCCCGAACAAACTGGAAAAGAAATTGGAGCCTATTTGCAACAACATATTGCTGAAATATCGGATTTCAATGTGATCAAAGGGTTTTTGAATATTGTCCTTTCTGATGCTTACTGGATAACGTTGTTGAACCAGACCATCACCGCGAAAGACTTTGGCGTATTTCCTGCAAATGGAAAAAAACTGATGGTGGAGTACTCTTCTCCAAATACGAATAAACCGCTGCACTTAGGCCACATTCGGAATAATTTATTAGGATACTCCGTAGCCGAAATTCTGAAAGCCTATGGTTATGAGGTGATCAAAGCGAATTTGGTGAATGACCGTGGTATCCATATCTGTAAATCGATGTTGGCCTGGCGGAAATTTGGTGCCGGTGAAACGCCTGAATCTACCGGGATGAAGGGAGACCACCTTGTCGGAAAATATTACGTTGTGTTTGACAAAGAATATAAAAAGGAGATCGAGACATTGAAGGCTGAAGGGCAAACCGAAGATGAAGCAAAGAAAAATGCACCTCTGATGAAGGAAGCACAAGCGATGTTACAACAATGGGAGGCCGGTAATGAAGAGGTAATCTCACTTTGGAAAACCATGAACAGCTGGGTGTATGCTGGATTTGAAAAGACCTACAAACAATTGGGCGTCAATTTCGACAAATATTATTATGAATC